>Ga0065721_10052694_pt1 | contig 11377 bp, 9 predicted proteins | sample Mesricmetagenome_FD_59108 | JGI IMG/M metagenome (GOLD analysis project Ga0065721, IMG submission 59108) | Mesophilic microbial community from rice straw/compost enrichment Sample: eDNA_1 v2 (version 2) | ecosystem: Engineered > Solid waste > Grass > Composting > Bioreactor | place: USA: Davis...
TCGGACCTTCTATGACCGTCTGCGGGCCAATGGAAAACCGTTCAAGGTCGCAATCAACGCCGCAATGCGAAAGTTCATCTCGATCCTAAACGCCATCATCAAACAATCCACAGTTGCTTGACCCGAGGGTGACGCTCTGTGTGTGGGGCAGTTTCAGGAGCAAATGAAAGCCAAGGGGCGCGAGCGGGAATATTGGCGCGGCTGCGGAGAGAGCGGCCGGCTCGGACGTGACACGCCCCTTAGCCCCCTACCCCGCCATATCCGCCAGGAATTGCTCGGGGCCGTCGACTTCCTTCAGCCACCTGCCTTCGATCAGCAGGAAACGGGTGCCGATGGCGCGGAGGAAGGCGCGATCATGGGTGACGAGGATGGTCGTCGCCCCCTGCTCCCGGATATCGGCCTCCAATTGCTCCTGGCCCGGAATGTCGAGGTGATTGGTGGGCTCGTCCAGCAGGTAGAAATTGGGCCTGGCCAGCCGCAGCGCCAGGAGCGCCAGCCGCGCCCGCTGACCGAGCGAGAGCATCCGGATCGGCTTGCCCTGGCGGTCGGGCGGAAAGCCGGCGCCCGCCAGCAGGGCTATGGTGCGCCGGTCGCCTTCGTCGAAGCGATGCAACAGGTAATCGAGCGGTGACGGATCGAGCGGTAGCCAGCCCAGGGCCTGGTCTAGATAGCCCGGCGCCAATTGGGGGCTGAGCCGCATGCCCGCCGGCACCTTGCCATCGAGTGCCTCGGTGACCAGCCGCATGAATTGCGACTTGCCGGTGCCGTTGCGGCCGAGCAGCACGATGCGGTCGCCCTGGAAGACATGCAGTTTCTCGATGGTGAAGAGCTGGCGGTCGTCGGGCGTGGTCACCGGCACGTTCTCGAAGGCCAGCATGACGCGGGCCTCGGCGCCGCTATTGCCCAGCTTGACCAGGCCCGTGCGGTCGCGGTGGACCTCCTGCACCCTGGTTTCGATCTTCTCGGCCCGGTCGCGCAATTGCCGGGACTTGACGGTGAGCAGGTCGGAGCCGGAATTGATGCCGATATTGGTGAGCTTGGCCGCCTGCTTGCGCAATTGCGCCGCCTGCTTGAGATCGCGCTCGCGCTGCGCCTCGGCGGCGGCATCGACCTGGTCGAGCTCGGCCCGGGCCGCCGAATAGGGCAAGGGCAGATAGACCTGTTCGCTGGGGCGCAGGAACAGGGTGCGGTTGGTGCTGGCATCGAGAAAGGCGCGATCATGGCTGGCGATGACCACGGGCAGGTTTTTCGCCGCATAGCCCAACCATTGCTCCAGCATGCCGATGCGGCCCAGATCGAGATGGTTGGTCGGCTCGTCCATCAACAGCGCGTCGGGCTGGGTGACCCAGGCCCGCGCCAGCAGCGCCATGCGTTGCCAGCCGCCGCTGAGGTGGCCGAGCGGCTTGTGGCGGAATTCCTCGGGAATGGAAAATTCCTCCATCACCACATCGACCCGCCAGCTCTCGCTGTCCAGCGTCGCCGCATCGAGCGCCCCGGCGACGAATTGCATCGGCGTCTGGCCGAGCGCGGCTTCGGGCACGTCCTGGGGCACATAGCCGATGGCAAGGCCGCGCGAGCGCGTGACCTCCCCCTCGCTGAGCTCGCTCAGGCCGGCCATGGCCCGCAGCAGCGTGGTCTTGCCGCGGCCATTGGGGGCGACGAGGCCCACGCGGTCGCCCTCGCCGACGACGAGATTGAGATTGGAGAACAGAAGATCGCCGGCGCGGTGGCCGGCATTGCGGAGGCTGATCATGCCCATGAATTCAACTCACTGGATCGGCGCACAGCGCCATTGCCATCAAACCGGCACGCTCGAAGCAGCGCGCCATGACGGGCAAACCAGAGGTTTGGAAACTTTCGGGAAGCGTCCGGACCAGCCTGGTCAGCCCTGCAGCGAAAACCGCAGGGCATGGACGGGTCCGCGCTGACGATGCGTATGAAAACCAGTCATGCAGCCCTCCCGTCTCAGGTGTTGGTCGATGCGCATAGCTAACCGCCTTGCGGCGGCAAGGCAAGAGCGATCATGCGAGATAGAAAAACAGGCTCGCGCCGAGCAAGGCACCCAGACGCGACACGCGGAAATTGGCCAGCCGGTACGCAATACTCAATCCGGCGATCGGCCAATGTCCGGGCGTGTCCGAACCGGAACTGGCCCCTCGATACGCAATACTGGGCAGTTCGGTCCGCATACGGCAACTCCAGACAAACCGTATGTGTATTCTTCTAGCAGCGCGTGCTTAAGAAAGTGCTTTCAAAGAGCAAACGAGCGGTAAACCGGACGGCTTATCTTGGGACGCAAAGTGTATCGATCCGGCAAGGGCGTTCCGCACCCGTTCACCTTGACGGCCATCATACCGCCTCACCTGTGGGCAATTGCCTCGCGCGCCGGACCCGCGGAAAAGGCTGGGATATGCTAGAAATCAGCCCGGCCCGATTCGGGTAGCAAAGATGGAACGTGCATGTCTCAGGATCTCTTCGGTGGCGCCGCGCCCCAGCAGGACGAACCCAAGCAGGAAGCGCCGGTCAAGCCGGTGCCGCGCAGCGTCGCGCCTGCCCCGGACGCCTATGGCGCGGCCGATATCGAGGTGCTGGAAGGACTCGAGCCGGTGCGCCGCCGGCCCGGCATGTATATCGGCGGCACCGACATCAATGCCTATCACCACCTCTTCGCCGAGGTGATCGACAATTCCATGGACGAGGCCATTGCCGGCCACGCCACGCGGATCGAGGTGCACCTGGGCGCCGACGGATACATTACGGTTACCGACAATGGCCGTGGCATCCCGGTCGAGAAGCACCCGAAATTCCCCAACCGCTCGACGCTGGAAATCGTGCACACCGTGCTCCATGCCGGCGGCAAGTTCGATTCCAAGGCTTACGAGACCTCGGGCGGCCTGCATGGCGTGGGCGTATCGGTGGTCAATGCGCTCTCGGACGACATGGTGGTGGAGGTCGCGCGCGACCAGCAGCTCTACCGCATCACCTTCAGCCGCGGCAAAGTGGTGGAGGACGTGGTCAATGTCGGCCGGGTGCAGAACCGGCGCGGCACCTCCACCCGCTTTCACCCCGATCCGCAGATCTTCGGCCCCACGGCCCATTTCTCGGCGGGCCGCATCTTCCGCATGACGCGGGCCAAGGCCTATCTGTTCGGCGGGGTCGAGCTGCGCTGGAGCTGCGACGAAAGCCTGGCCAATGACGAAGTGCCGGCCAAGGCGGTGTTTCATTATCCCGATGGCCTCAAGGATTTCATGGCGGCGCGCATCGAGGGCGAAACGCGCATCACCGACGATATCTTCGCCGGCCGCAGCGGGCGGCCCGGCAGCCACGGCTCGGTGGAATGGGCCATTGCCTGGACCCTGGGCGATGGCGGTGTGCAATCCTATTGCAATACCGTGCCGACGCCCGATGGCGGCACCCACGAATCCGGCATGCGCCTGGCGCTGCTGCGCGGCCTCAAGAACTATGCCGAGCTGACCAAGAACAAGGGCGCCGCGAACCTGACCGCCGAGGACGTGCTGACCTCCTGCTCGGTCATGCTCTCCGTGTTCGTGCGCGAACCGGAATTCGTCGGCCAGACCAAGGACAAGCTGGCCTCAGGCGAAGCCACCCGTATCGTCGACAATGCCCTGCGCGATGCCTTCGACCATTGGCTGGCCGCCTCGCCCAACCAGGCCGGCAAGCTGCTGGACTGGGCCGTGGAACGCGCCGAGGAGCGCCTGCGCCGCCGCAAGGAAAAGGAAATCGACCGGGCCAGCGCGACGCGAAAACTGCGCCTGCCCGGCAAGCTGGCCGATTGTACCCAGAACGCCGCCCAGGGCGCCGAACTCTTCATCGTGGAAGGCGACTCGGCCGGCGGCTCGGCCAAGCAGGCGCGCAACCGCGCCAATCAGGCCGTGCTGCCGCTGCGCGGCAAAATCCTGAACGTGGCGGGCGCCAGCCGCGACAAGCTCGCGGCCAACCAGCTCATCGCCGACATGATCCAGGCGCTGGGTTGCGGCACCCGCGACCGCTATGTCGAAGAAGACCTGCGCTACGACAAGATCATCATCATGACTGACGCCGACGTGGACGGCGCCCATATCGCTTCGCTGCTGATCACCTTCTTCTTTCAGGAAATGCCGCGGCTGATCGAAAACGGCCACCTCTATCTCGCCATGCCCCCGCTCTATCGCATCAGCCAGGGCGGCAAGACGCTCTATGCCCGCGACGACGCTCACAAGAACGAGTTGATGGAGACCGAGTTCAACGGCAAGGGCAAGGCCGACATCACCCGCTTCAAGGGCCTGGGCGAAATGCCCTTCGCGCATCTGCGCGAAACCACCATGTCGCCCAAGACCCGCACCCTGCTGCAGGTGAAGGTGCTGGACGACAGGGACGCCACCAAGACGACGGTGGACCGCCTGATGGGCACCAAGCCCGAGGCGCGGTTCGAATTCATCCAGGAAAATGCCGCGTTTGTGACGGACCTGGATATTTAACGCCCTAGCGGGGTGATGCCCCGGCAAATGCCGGGCTTACACCTCCCCTTTGACGGCAGTGTTCCCTTTGGACGCTTTCCTCACCCACGGCGTCATTCCCGCGAAAGCGGGAACCTCTGTTTGCGACCACTATATCGGTAACGGAGGTCCCCGCTTTCGCGGGGATGACATCCTGAAATTCACGGACTGGTGCGCCATAGGTAAACACTCCGCCCTTTTACGGGGAGGCAGAGCGGTGCTGCTAACCTTAAAGCGGCCAAAATCATTGACAGCCCGGGCCTTTGCGTTATGGTCCGCGCCGCCGGTAGAGTACCAGTGCGCGCAGGCTTGTTGCCGTCGCAGCGCCTGGGTAGCCGGCGGGGGCGCCGCCTGCCACTGGCAGGCCGACGTCGCCCGAGCCGCGGGTGCTGAGGAATTCGTTGATTGGTTGGCACCCACCCAGGAGCCGTTCCGCCAGGATGGCGCCTGTCGACCTCCAATGACCGGTCGCGCGACCCTGGCAATCCTGCCCGGAGCGACGCCGGACAGCATCCTTGAGTGGAACGACCGACTTGACCGACACTTTCTCCGGACTGGGCCTCTCCAGCAAGGTTACCGACGCGGTGACCGCTGCAGGCTATACCAAGCCAACCGAAATCCAGGCCCAGGCCATACCGCACCTTCTGGAAAAGAAGGACCTGATCGGCATTGCCCAGACCGGCACCGGCAAGACGGCGAGCTTCGTGCTGCCCATGCTGACGCTGCTGGAAGCCGGCCGCGCCCGCGCCCGCATGCCGCGCACGCTCATTCTCGAACCGACACGCGAACTGGCCGCCCAGGTTGCCGAGAATTTCGAGAAGTACGGCAAGAACCATCGCCTTTCCATGGCGCTGATTATCGGCGGCGTCTCGTTCGAGGACCAGAACAAGAAGCTCGATCGCGGCGTCGACGTACTGATCGCCACGCCCGGCCGCCTGCTCGACCAGTTCGATCGGGGCAAGATCCTGCTGACCGGGGTGGAAATCCTCGTCATCGACGAAGCCGACCGCATGCTGGACATGGGCTTTATCGACGATATCGAGAAAATCTGCTCGCGCCTGCCGCCGCGCCGCCAGACCATGCTGTTCTCGGCCACGATGGACCCGCAGATCGAACGGCTGACCAAGCGCTTCCTCAAGGACCCCGTGCACGTCCAGGTCTCGCGCACGGCCTCGACCGCCGACACCATCGACCAGAAACTGGTCAAGGTTTCGTCCAAGCCTGACGAGAAGCGCGCCGCGCTGCGTGACCGGATCGATGCGTCCGAGGGGCTGACCAACGCCATCATCTTCTGCAACCGCAAGCGAGACGTGGCCACCCTGGCCCGCTCGCTACAGCGCCACGGCTATTCCGCCGGCGCGTTGCATGGCGACATGGACCAGAAGAGCCGCATGGAAACGCTGGATGCGTTCAAGACCAACAAGCTGACGCTTCTGGTCGCCAGCGACGTGGCGGCGCGCGGCCTCGACATTCCGGCGGTGAGCCATGTGTTCAATTTCGACGTGCCGGTGCATGCCGAGGATTATGTGCACCGCATCGGCCGGACCGGTCGCGCCGGCCGCAAGGGCGTGGCCTATACTTTCGTGGCGCCCGCCGACGGCAAGCATCTCGACGCCATCCTCAAGCTGATCCAGAAGCCGATCGACTGGCTGGAGGAAAGCCGGGCGAATGCAAAGGCCGACACCGAGGACGAGGCCGAAGCGAGCGGCAAGGTCAAGCGGCCATCCCGGCGGCGCAAGGTGGCGCCGGCCGTCGAAGCTGCCGAAAGCGCTCCCGCCGCCGAGCCCAAGGCCGAAAAGCCCAACAGCCGCAGCAAGGCGAAAGAGGACGTGACGGCCGAAACCCGCCCGCAGCCGGAGCCGCAATCGCGCCGCCGGGGCAAGAAGGTGGAAGACGTCGCCGAGGACGGGCCCGATGCCGGGCCGTTCGGCTCGGCCGGCCCGATCCCTGCATTCCTGTTGCGCCCGACGCGAACTACTTGATCCGGTAATATATTCGGCACCGAACTATCGAATCTCGGCAAGTTGTGGTTGAGTTCACCAAACGACAACGGCGATATAGCGTCGAAATCGATGCTAAATTATCTTGCCGGGGGGCAGCGCAACGGAGCGCGGGGTGAGCAGTGTCGGACCAGGAATTCATGCGGGCGCTTGGCTATGCCAATGCGGCATTCGATCTGCTCAAGCGGAGCGCGATTCCGCCTTATCCTCAATTCTATGAGCTGCTCTATACTTATGCGACCGGCGTAAATCCTTCGCTCAACAACCGCATCAATGCCATTTTCCGCAGCGGCATTTCGCCTTCAAGCGACCTGGCCGAAGCGCTTTACAACGAATTCCTCAAGTCGGACATGAACGATCGCATGTCCAGCGTGTCCGAGCGCATGCATGCGCGCATCGAATCGGTGCACGAGGCCATCGACGCGGCCATGACCACGGCCAATGCCTATTCCGGCTCGCTGCAATCGGCCGCCGGCGACCTGGAACGCGATCTGGGCGGCCCGGCGATGAAAGCGCTGGCCACCCGCCTGCTGACGGAAACCCGGCGCATGCAGGACACCAATCGGGAACTGGAGCGCAAGCTCGAGGCATCGCGGGACGACATCACGGCGCTGCAACGCGACCTGGATGACGTACGGCGCGAATCCATGCTCGATCCGCTGACCAAGATCGCCAACCGCAAGAGCTTCGACGAAGGCCTGGCCGACGCCATTGCCGAAGCCAGGCGCGACGGCACCCCGCTCTGCCTGATGCTGGTCGATATCGACCATTTCAAGAGCTTCAACGACACCTATGGCCACCAGACCGGCGACCAGGTGCTGCGGCTGGTCGCCATGACGCTCAAGTCCAATATCAAGGGCAAGGACCTGGCGGCGCGCTATGGCGGCGAGGAATTCGTGGCGGTCCTGCCCTCCACCGATCTCAAGGGCGCGATCATCGTGGCCGAGAATATCCGCAAGGCCATCCAGGCCAAGGAATTGCTCAAGCGCTCGACCAATGAAAAGCTGGGCCGCATCACCGCCTCGTTTGGCGTGGCCAGCTTCAAGCCGACGGACAATGCCACCGCGCTGATCGAGCGCGCGGATCAATGCCTCTATGCCGCCAAGCATGCCGGCCGCAACCGGGTGGTGAGCGAAGCCGAATTGATCGAGATCGCAGAGGTTTCGGACAAGGACGTGTCGGCCGCCTGAGGATCACGGGCGCCCCTGCCATCGCGCTTCGGCGCGCCGGGAACCGGGGGCCTATTAGGTGCCGGCGGTCAGTTCCACGCCCAGGCCTTTCAGCATCTCCCAGTAATCGGGATAGGTCTTGCCGGTACAGGCGGGGTCCAGAATGGTGATTCCGCCGATCCTGAGGCCCGCCAGGGCGAAGCTCATGGCGATACGGTGATCGTGATAGGTCTCGATACGGCTGGTGACATTGCGCTGCGCCGCCTGCATCAGTCCCGGATCGGCATGCACGATCAGGTCGTCGCCATCCTCAACGGCGAGGCCCGGCCGGATGCGGTTGAGCTCGTTGGCGACGGCGCGGATACGGTCGGTTTCCTTGACGCGCAGATTGGCGATGCCGACGAAGCGGACCGGGCGATTGTTGAAAGCTGCGATGACCGCCATGGTCGGCACGGCGTCCTGCATCTGCGAGCCGTCGATGATTTCCGGCATGTTCGGAAAGCTGGCGATCACGGCCTGCGCGGCGGCGTCGGGCTGGGTGAAGGCGTCGGCGGCGACACCCAGATCGATCCGGCCGCCGGTCAGCGCCTCGATGCCCCAGAGATAGGTGGCGGCGGAGGCGTCGGGCTCGATGTGAAAATCCGTGGCTTTGTAGCCGGTGGGCTGGACCAGCCAGGTCCCGTCATCCCGGGCCTCCACCTGGGCGCCGAAAGCGCGCATGGCGGCGAGGGTGAGATCGACATAGCCGCGCGCGCCGATCTCCTTGCCAGTCAGGGCCACCTCGATGGGACCATCGCCGAAGGGCGCTGCCATGAGCAGGGCCGAGACATATTGGCTGGACAGCGAGGCATCGATCTCCACCCGCCCTGCCCCGAAACTGCCCGTGCCACGGATGGTAACCGGCGGGCAGCCGGTCGGGCAATCGGCGTCGATGCCGAGCGATTTGAGAGCATCGACCAGCGGCAGGATCGGACGCAGCCGCATATCCTCATCGCCATCGACCACGACGGTGCCGTCGATGGTGGCAACGGCGGCGGTGAGGAAGCGCGTGGCCGTGCCGGCATTGCCGAGAAACAGCGGCGCGGAGGGCGCGGCAAGCTTGCCGGTGCCGGTGACGCGGAAGCTGGTGGCGTCAGGCTCTTCGATAATCACGCCCATCTCGGTCAAGGCGCGGGCCATCAGCACCGTGTCCTTGCTCTTGAGCGCGCCGGTCAGGTGGCTGGTTCCCTCGGCCAGGGCGGCGAGCAGCAGCGCCCGATTGGTGATCGACTTGCTGCCCGGCGGCGAGACGCGGCCGGTCAGCGGGCGATTGGGCGGGGTGATGGTATAGGCGGGAGGAAGAGCGTTCGGCATGATGGGGGTATGCCTCAGCCAATGGCTCTGTGCAACGAGTAGTTGTCGAACCGAGCGTCCCGTATTCGTCACCGCCGGGCTTGTCCCGGTGGTCCATACTTGCGGAGAGATGGATTGCCCGGACAAGCCGGGCAATGACGGTGGAGAGGAGAGCCCTGCGGTGTGTTTACGCTGACTGCCTAGATGAGAGCGCCAACGTTGCCGATCCTCAGGCCCCTGCCCGCGCCTCGGCCAATGCCTTCAGGTCGGCAGGCGCCAGGGTGACGCTTTCACCGCAGCCGCAGGCGCCGGTCTGGTTCGGGTTCTTGAAGGTGAAGCTGGAGCCGAGCTTGGATTGCTCGAAATCCATCACCGTGCCGAGAAGGTACATGGTCGCCTTGGGATCGACCCAGACATTGACGCCCTTGTCCTCGACATGATCGTCGCCGGCGATCGGCGCTTCGACATAGTCCATCGTGTAGGACACACCCGCGCAGCCGGCATTCTTGATGCCGACCCGAAGCCCCATGACGGGCTTTTCGGAATCCTCGATGATCTCGGTGATGCGCTCGGCGGCAGCATCGGACAGCGACATGATCTTGAAGGGCATGGGTCAGGCGACCTTTAATCGGTGTTTCACGATATATAGGGCGAAACGCGCCGGATTACCACCAGTTCAACGCGACTTGAGCTTCCTCGCTCATGCGGGACGCATCCCAGGGCGGGTCGAAAACCATGTTGACGGTGACATCCTGGATGCCTTCGACGCCGCGGGCGGCATTCTCCACCCAACCGGGCATTTCCCCGGCGACCGGGCAACCCGGCGCGGTCAGGGTCATGTCGATGGTGAGGTTGCGGTCATCGTCCAGATCGACCTTGTAGATGAGGCCGAGCTCATAGATATCGACCGGAATTTCCGGATCGTAGACGGTTTTCAGCGCCCCGATCAGGTCGGTGGTGATACGCTCCACCTCCGCCTCGGGAATGCTGCTGGGCATGGTGGGCGCGATCCGGGTATCGGTGGCGCTGTCTTCGGTCTTGGTATCGTCGCTCATGGCGGCCTTCCTCAGGCAAAAAACTTCTGGGCGCGCTCGATGCCATCCACCAGGGCGTCCACATCATCCTTGCCGTTATATAGGGCGAAGGAAGCGCGGCAGGTAGAGGTGGTGCCGAAACGTTGCAGCAGCGGCTGGGCGCAATGGGTGCCGGCGCGAACGGCGATGCCGTAGCGGTCGAGAATGGTCGCCACATCATGGGCATGGGCGCCGGCGATCTCGAAGGAGAAGATGCCGCCCTTGCCGGGCGCGGTGCCGATCATGCGCAGGGAATTGATGCGGCTGAGACGCTCCCGCGCATAGGCGGCGACGTCGTGCTCATGGGCCTCGATCGAATCGCGGCCCAGGCTTTCCATATAGTCGAGCGCCGCGCCCAAACCCATGGCCTGCACGATGGGCGGCGTACCGGCCTCGAAGCGATGCGGCGGCTCGTTATAGGTGACGCCGTCCAGGGTAACGGTCTCGATCATCTCGCCGCCGCCCTGATAGGGCTGCATTTCGGCGAGGAGATCGTATTTGCCGTAAAGCACGCCGATACCGGTCGGGCCATAAAGCTTGTGGCCGGTCATGACGTAGAAATCGGCATCGAGGTCCTGCACGTCCACCCTGGTGTGAACGGCGCCCTGCGAACCATCGACCAGCACCGGAATACCGCGGGCATGCGCGATCGCGATCATGTCCTTGATCGGATTGATGGTGCCGAGCACGTTGGACATATGCGTAACGGCGACGATACGGGTCCTGTCGGTCAGAGCGGCCGCGAAGGCATCGAGATCGAGGCTGCCATCGTCACGGACATCGACGAATTTCAGCGCCGCCCCCTTGCGCTCGCGGTGGAAATGCCACGGCACGATATTGGAATGATGCTCCATGATCGTGGTGACGATTTCGTCGCCTTCGCCGATACGCGGGCCGGCAAAGGACGAGGCCACGAGGTTGATCGCCTCGGTCGCCGATTTGGTGAAGATGATTTCCTCGATGCGGCCGGCATTGAGGAAGCGGCGAACGCTCTCGCGGCCGGCCTCATAGCCTTCGGTGGCGCGATTGGCGAGGGTGTGAAGGCCGCGATGGACATTGGCATATTCATGCCGGAAGGCATGGTCCATCCGGTCCAGCACCTGCACCGGCTTCTGCGCCGAAGCGCCGCTGTCGAGATAGACCAGGCGATGGCCGTGAATCTGTTCCGACAGGATCGGGAAATCGGCGCGGACTTTTTCGAGGTCGAAGGTCATGAGCGTTCCATTCTTTACCTCTCCCCTTGGGGGAGAGGTCGACCGTCTTCGGTCGGGTGAGGGGGCCTTCCTCCCCACCACTCTTGTGAAAGG
>Ga0065721_10052695_pt1 | contig 11371 bp, 13 predicted proteins | sample Mesricmetagenome_FD_59108 | JGI IMG/M metagenome (GOLD analysis project Ga0065721, IMG submission 59108) | Mesophilic microbial community from rice straw/compost enrichment Sample: eDNA_1 v2 (version 2) | ecosystem: Engineered > Solid waste > Grass > Composting > Bioreactor | place: USA: Davis...
CTTCACGAAGCTGCCGTAGGAACCGCCGACCGCGCCGGTCTCGTCGACTAGGGCGAGCCCGACTTGGATAATATGGTCTTTGTCTGACGATAAGCCGGTTGTCTCAAAATCGAGCACGGCGAACTTCATGCTTGACTTCCTTTCCGTTCGGATAGCTTGCTGCCGGTTAGTGCACTTCAATCGCCTGCAGCTCGGCGCTTCCGAATTGTAGCTGCAGCTGGCCTAAGCCCTGCTCGCAGCACTCTAGATTACGTCTTGGCTCCGCGAACGACGGATCCGTGTCGATCGCTTTGCGGAAATAACTGCGCGCTTGGTCCAGGTGAGCATAAATCGCCTGAATGCAGCCAAGCGCGTTATAGGCGATTGCTCTGAGCTTGCTTTCCTCCGCGATGGCGGCAATGAGCTGGAAATGCCGCTGGGCTTCGCCCCATTCCTTCATATGCATGCGCGACATGGCGAGGAACAATCTGGCCCCCATGAAATCCGGGTACGAGGATATCGCTTCCTCCAGGTGCGCTGAGGCTTGAGCGAACATGTGGAGCTTAAAGTAGCCTTGACCTTTGATGAACGGGCTCATCAGCACCTGCGGATCATGCTTCGTCTGCTGGTGACCCGACTGCTGCTGCTGAAGCTCGCGATAAAAAGCCATGCGGTCTTCGAATTGAAGCCATGATTCAATAATATCATCACTTAACGATTTGAGCATGTTCCATTGTTCCTGGAGCTGGCATTTTTCTTCGCCGGACGCTTGCGGATATCGAATAATGAGTTCGTCGAGCATTTCGTTCATGGTTGCGAACCATTGGCGGATCATGGCTTGTTCCCCCTCTAACTCGAAACTGTACTGCTCATTCTGCGTTTCGAGGAGGTGTTTCATACGCGTTACATGACGGTCGAATGCGGCTCCTCCGCCAACAATTTGACGACTTTATTGCGCTCGTCCAGGATCGCGACGCGAGGCTTATGGCGGCGCGCTTCCTCGTCCGTCAATAATCCGTAGTTGATGATGATGACTTGATCTCCCGGCTGTACGAGCCTCGCGGCAGCGCCGTTCAGGCAGATGACGCCGGAGCCGCGAGGGCCTGGAATCGTATACGTCTCGAATCGCGCACCGTTGTTATTGTTGACGATCTGAACCTTCTCGTCCGGCAGAATATCGACCAATTCCATTAAATCTTGGTCGATCGTAATGCTGCCCACATAATTTAAATTCGCTTCCGTTACGGTTGCGCGATGGATCTTCGCTTTCATCATTTGGCGGAACATACAAGATCACCTGCTTCTATAGGATTTACGATACGGTTGTCGATCAGACGCGTGCGGCCGAACCGGACCGCTAACGCGATCAAGACGCTTCCGCCATATACGCCTAACGGCTCGCTGCCGGTAATCGGCTGCATTCCCGGATAAGATACGATCTCCACGTAATCGATGTCGGCGGAAGGCGCTTGACGGATGTCCTCCGCAAGCTTCGTCGCCAGCGCTTGCGCTGTCTCTCCGTCGGCGATCCATTGCTCGACTTTAGCGAGCGATCGAGACAAGGCGAGCGATTGTTCGCGCTCCTCGGCGTTCAAATACACGTTGCGCGAGCTCAGCGCCAGTCCGTCCTGCTCGCGCACGATCGGGCAAGGCACGATCTCGACCGGAATGCTGAGATCCTTAACCATCTGCGCGATCACCGCGACCTGCTGAGCGTCTTTAAGGCCGAAGTAAGCTCTGTCAGGCAACACGATATTGAACAGCTTAGCTACGACGGTGGCGACGCCGTCGAAGTGTCCGGGGCGGCTTGCGCCGCATAGATGCTCCGTTACGCTCGACACCGAGACGGTCGTTAGAAGCGGATAGTCCGGGTACATCTCCTCAACAGACGGCAAGAAAACGATGTCGACACCGCTGTTCGCAGCGAGCGCAACGTCTCGCTCTTCATCGCGCGGATATCGCGCCAAATCTTCGTTCGGGCCGAATTGGAGCGGATTGACGAAGATGCTCAGCACGGTCAGTCCGTTCTCGGCCGCGGAACGTCGCAGCAAGCTGGCATGACCTTCGTGCAGGTATCCCATCGTAGGCACGAAGCCCACTGTTGCTTCGTCGGAAGCGGCGCGTCTGTAAGCTCTAATCTGTTGCCGCAGCTCGGCGATCGTTCTGACGATGGCGGGAGTCGTCGCGTGCGTCATCATTTACCCTCTCCTCCACCGTACATTTTGGCAGGCATAACGTTATTCTTATCCTCTAGGGGGAAGCCGTGCTTCTCCTCGGGAAATGCTTTCGTCTTCACATCGTTCACGTAGTCGGCGATCGCGTCGCGAATCGTATCCCCGATGTTAGCGTAGCTCTTCACGAAACGCTTATCTCGGATGCCGGAGCCGTAGCGCAGCAAGTCGTGGAATACGAGCACTTGCCCATCGCAGCCGCGTCCGGCGCCGATTCCGATCGTCGGGATGGACAGAGATCGGGTAACCGCCGCAGCCAGCTCCTCGGTCACGAGCTCCAGCACGACTCCGAAGGCGCCCGCTTGCTCTAAAGCCTTGGCGTCTTGGAGCAGCTTCTCCGCTTCTTCTCCAGTTTTGCCTTGGACGCGGTAACCGCCGATCTGATGAACGGATTGCGGAGTTAAGCCGATATGTCCAAGCACGGGAATGCCGGCTTGCGTGAGCAGCCGAATTTCATCCGCGAGCTCGGCTCCGCCTTCCAGCTTCACCGCGTGGGCGCCGCCTTCCTGCATCAGCCTTGCCGCATTGCGCAGCGTCGCTTCCGGGCCAAGCCGGTACGTCGCGAAAGGCATATCGGCGACGATCATCGTTCCCGGCGCGCCGCGGACGACTGCCCGCGTATGGTAAATCATGTCTTCGAGCGTTACAGGTACGGTTGTATGGTAGCCGAGCACCACGTTGCCGAGCGAATCTCCGACGAGAATAATGTCCACGCCGGCTTCCTCCGCCAGCATCGCCGACGGGTAATCGTAAGCGGTAACCATGGCGATCGGTTTGTTCTGATTTTTCATCGCTTTTAAGCGGGGTAGGGTCAACGCTTGCTTCATGGGAGTACCCTCCTAATGGTTCAAGATGATGGAAACAAACAAAAAAACCTCTTTTTGCCCATGAGCAAAAAAGGTTTCCATTCAACATAGAACGTCCTTCACGTCCTTCTGTCTCGGTCCTTTCGGCTCAGAGCAGAATCCGCCGCGAATCTTTGACGGTATTCAGTTATTGCGCGTTGCTTAGTGTGCCCTTCCGCAGGTGCGGTTCTCACGGATACCGCCATGCACGACAATTGTAGCACAATTCGTCAATAGCGTCTACGGAGCGGACGCCATGATGGAAATAGAGCTACAAGTACCTCCATTTCCACGCGATTCCCGCCGAAGCGCCGAATAAAGGCATATGTACCTCTAAATCCCCCGATCCCGCAAATGCGACGCAATAAAGGCATATGTACCTCTAAATCCACGCGATCCCGCCAATTCGACGCAATAAAGGCATATGTACCTCTAAATCCCCGTGATCCCGCCATTCCGACTCAATAAAGGTATATGTACCTCTAAATCCACGTAATCCCGCCAATGCGCCTAGTCGCTTAGTTACCAGGTGTGCTCACTTCGGCAGAATAAATCGTGCGGAAGCTTCCGTCCGGAAGTTCTACGCGTAAGCCGCCCATATCATCCAGCTCGCGCGGCACGCCATCGATGAGACCTTGCGGAGTCGTCAGCGTTACCGTACGGTTCAGCGTAACGGCGTGGGCTTCCCACAACGCGCGAATCGGCGCAAAACCTTGCTCCAGATACAGCGCGTACAGCTGCTCGAATTGCTCGAGCACCGCGGCGATCAGCTCGCTTCGCGATACCGGCTGACCTGAAGCCATCTTGAGCGAGATCGCTCTCTCCAGCAGCTCCTCGGGATAATCCTCGACGTCCAAATTCGCGGAGATACCGAGTCCGACGACGACATATCGGAGACGCTCGTCTTCGGCGGCAGACTCGAGCAGGATGCCGCTGATTTTGCGGCCGTCTACGAGCAGGTCGTTCGGCCATTTGATGCCGATCGTCAGCGGCACCAGACGCGTGATTGCCCGGCTAAGCGCGACAGCGGCGAGCAGCGTAAGCTGCGGCGTGAGCGGCAAAGGCACGGACGGACGGAGCAGCAGGCTCATCCATACGCCTTTGCCGGCCGGCGACACCCAAGCGCGTCCCATCCGTCCGCGTCCGCTCGTCTGCTGCTCGGCGATGACGACCGTGCCTTCCGGCGCGCCTTGCTCCGCCAACGCGCGAAGCTCGTCCTGCGTTGACCCTACGACATCGAACAACCTGAGGTTCCGTCCGAAGCTGCGAGTATTTAGCTTCGGCAGCAGTTCCTGCACGGTTAAGCGAGAAGGCTTGCTCAGCAGACGGTATCCGAGTCTAGGCGTCGCTTCAATCTCATAGCCTTCCGCCTCCAGCTTGCGAACCTGCTTCCAGATCGCCGTGCGGCTCACGTTCAGCTTCCTGCTAATCTCTTCCCCGGACACGTATTCGCCCTGCTCCGACTCCAGCAGGCTGAGCAATGTAACGGTACTCACGCAATCTCCTCGCTTCCATCAACAACGATAATAACGGAACACTATTCCGCTATTTCGTCGAAAGTAACATTACTCGAGCTTATAACGGAACTACCATCCGCTATTTCGCCTCATTTTCCGATGCACCTATCAAAACCACGCGTATAGCGGAACCACGTTCCGTTATTGTGTCGGAATCCCGATAACGCATCCCACTAGCGGAACCACGTTCCGTTATCTCATCTGTCCGAATAACTCGCCGCAATCTCTAGCAACTCGTCCTTATCGTTCGCGACGCGCCCGTGGGCGACTTCCGCCAGCAGCTGCCGCAGCTGGCGCGAGACCCAAGGGCCCGGCGGCTTGCCGAGCGCCTTCGCTAGCTCGTCTCCGCGCACGGCTAGCTCCGAGACGCGTGTCACCGGCATGTCGTCCAGCCATTGTCGCTCGACGCAGCCTGCATCGCCGCGGGCCGCAGCCCGAATCGCTAGCCAATCTTCCGCCGCCGATACGGCGTAATCTAGCACGGCTTCGATCCAAGTCTCGCGATCGCAATCACCAGCTATAACCCCCACGCGGCCACCAGCGCCATCCCCTACCAACCGCCGCTCGAATCCGACGGCCGCGGAGATCCGTCCCACACGCTTGCCGCTCATTCGCAGCGCTTTGCAGGCTGCCGCCGCCTCGGGCTCCGAAGCGCCGGCGCATATCCAGTACGCCGCCCAACGAGCGTCAACGCCTTCGATCTCGGACAACCGAATTGCCTCGCCAACTCTGCTCGTCCAGCCAACCGACGCCATATACAGCGGCTCCCTCGTATACGCCAGCAGTCCGCTCTCCCTCAGCCATGCGCAAGCTTGATCCGGTCCTCGACCGGACATCATCTTGTCCCACTCGGCGCCGACTCGCTCCATCGCGACATGCGCGAGCCGCTGCTTCTGCGAAGCAATGCCATCCCATGTATCCGGGGCAAGCTCGAACCCGAGCTCCGCGCCGAACCGAATCGCGCGAAGCATGCGCAACGCGTCCTCTCCGAACCGATCCGCGGCGAGACCTACGGTACGTACGATACCCGCCGATAAATCCTCGCGGCCTCCGAACGGATCGAGCAGCTCGCCGTCCAGCCCGACCGCCATCGCGTTAAACGTGAAGTCTCGCCTTGATAGATCCTCACGGACATCGCTGACGAAGCTCACTTCGTCCGGCCTGCGCGCGTCGGAATAACCGGATTCCATCCGGTATGTCGTTACCTCGAACGGAGTTCCGTCTACCATGACCGTTACCGTGCCGTGCTGCAGCCCCGTCGGAACCGTACGCGGGAATAACGCCTGCACCGCTTCCGGCAGCGCAGACGTCGCGATATCGATATCGTGGAGAGGCCGTCCGATCAAGCGGTCGCGAACGCACCCGCCCACCAGATAAGCCTCGTGACCAGCCTCGGCGAGCACGCGAAGCAGCTTCAGCCCTTCTCCCCACAGCTTTTCGTCCGATTCACCCATTCGCCCCGCGCACCTCCGACGATGCCGACGCGACTAGACTTGGCAAGCCGTTACCGGCGCCCTCGTCGGCAGCCCTAGCACCCGATAATAGATATCTTCGTATTGCTTCGTAATAACCTCGTCGCAGAACATCGTATGCGCCCGTTGCAGCCCGGCTTCTCTAAAGCTCCGGTACAGGTTCTCGTCCGTCAGCAGCCTGATGGCGTTGTTAGCCATATCCTCGGTATGACCGATCGGCGACAGATATCCGGTAATGCCATGCTGGACGAGCTCCGGAATTCCGCCCGCGGTCGAGCCGATCGTAGGCACGCCGCAAGCCATCGCTTCTAGTCCGACAAGACCGAAGCTCTCCTTCTCCGATGGCAGCAGCATCAAGTCCGCGATCGAGATGACGTGCGCGACATCGTCCTGCTTGCCCAGAAAATGAACGCGATCCGCCAACCCGAGCTTTTGCACCTTTTTCTGGATTTTCGGCAAATCCGGGCCTTCCCCGACTAGCAGCAGCTTGGTCGGCACTTGGGCGCTCACGCGCGCGAATACATCGACGACGTCCCCCGTACGCTTAACCGGACGGAAGTTCGAAATATGCATGAGGATTTTCTCGTTCGGTCCCGCGAATTCCGATCGAAGATCGGAGCATGAACGAGGGTAATAAATTCGTTTGTCCACGAAATTATAGGTAAGGTCGATCGGCTCGGTAATATCCAGAAGCTCGCGAGTTTCGCGGATGAGATCCCGGCTGACCGCCGTCACCGCGTCGCTGTTCCGGATACCTAGACGGATGATATCCTTTAACGACTCGTCCTGCGCAAGCACGGTAATATCCGTCCCGTGCAGCGTCGTTACGACCTTCAGCCGGTCGCCCGACATCTGTTTCGCCAGGAAAGCGCAGATCGCATGAGGCACCGCGTAATGGACATGAAGAATATCGAGATTTTGCAGACGCGCCACTTGGTTCATTTTACTCGCCAACGATAAATCGTAAGGAGGATATCTGAATACGTAATAATCCGAAACTTCTACTTCATGATAAAAGATATTCCGATGGAATTTGCCTAGTCGGAACGGCATGCTTTGGGTAATAAAATGAATTTCGTGACCCTTCTCGGCCAATATTTTGCCAAGCTCCGTGGCGACTACGCCGGAACCTCCGAGCGAAGGATAACAGGTAATGCCGATTTTAAGCGGACGACTCATCCGAGCGGCCTCCTCTCGTGCTGTGTTCAATGTATTCTCTAGGGGTTATCCGTTAGAAGCGATCGACCGTCATCGGACCTTTCGGAATGAAGCCTTCCGCGTAAGCAAGACGCTTCGGCTGACCGAGCAGCCGATCTCGGGCGACTACCGCCTCCAGATAAGCTGCGGTAAGCGGCGTTGCGACCCAATCTGCCTGATCGCCCGCCGGCATAAATTGCGAACGGTACGCCTTCAAGGCGTCCATCTTGATTTCTTGCGTGTCGCTGATATCTACAAGCAATTGGGGCACGTGGGCATCGTTGATAAAATAAAAAAGGAGCTGATCCACGTTCCAAGCAGGCATATCCGGCATATAGCGGCGCAGCTTGGCGCTGAAGACGGCTTCCTCGGCCATCCTGCTGCAGGCAACATGGTCCGGATGCCTATCTATGCCATAGGGTGCGAAGACGAGGCGCGGGCGATACATTCGAATAGCCGCGACCATTCGGTCGATCATATCCGGAACGACGGCCAAGCGACGATCCGGCAGACCGAGATTGTCTCTAACCGCAAGCCCGAGTATATCGGAAGCGGCAGCCGCTTCCCGTAAACGCGTGTCTACGTCGCCGTTCGACGACATCTCGGCCCGCGTGAGATCGACAATGCCGACCTTAAGCCCGGCTTGGACGTGTTTGACGATCGTTCCGCCCATGCCGATCTCCGCATCGTCCGCGTGCGCGGCGAATACGAGAATGTCCAGTTGAATTTCGCTCATTCGTCAATCCCCGGCTTATATTTATGTACAAGCTCCCGCCAGGCGAAATCTCCTCGCTCCAGCGCCTTGATGAGCAGCTCTCCCGTCGCCACGTTCGTCGCCACCGGAATGCCTTGCACGTCGCAAAGGCGAAGCAACGCGATAATATCGGGCTCGTGAGGCTGAGCCATCAGCGGATCGCGAAGGAAGATGATCAGGTCCATTTTGTTCTCCGCGACGAGCGCCCCGATCTGTTGGTCTCCGCCTAGCGGACCCGACATGAATCGGTGAACGGACAACTGCGTGTTATCCATAATTCTCGTACCCGTCGTTCCCGTCGCGTATAGGCGATGATGCTTAAGCACGTGCTCGAAAGCGATAGCGAAGTTCACCATTTCGTCCTTCTTGCGGTCATGCGCGATAAGTGCGATATCCATCATAGGTGCGATTCTCCTCTGCCGGGACCTAACCCGCGCGTTAGTCTAGAAAATGCTCGAACCCGTAAACCATTCCAGTCGTCGTCATAACCTTCTTGATTGCCGTATTGACGCCCGGCATGTAGCCTGCGCGGTCGTACGAATCGTGGCGGATCTTCAGCGTCTGCCCGAATGCGCCGAATACGACCTCTTGCTGGGCGAATACGCCCGGAAGCCTAACGCTATGTATGCGGAAGCCGTTATAGTACCCGCCTCTTGCTCCTTCGATCACTTCTTCTTCGTTCGGATTTCCCTGCCGCAGCTCCTGACGCGCCTCGGAGATCCATTCCGCCGTCTTGATCGAGGTCCCGGACGGAGCGTCTAATTTCTGGTCGCCGTGGTATTCAATGATTTCCACATGGGGAAAATACTTGGCAGCCATAGCCGAGAACTTCATCATCAGGATGGCGCCGATCGAGAAATTCGGAGCGATCAAGCCGCCGAGCCCGCGTTCCTTGCATTGCTTGTCCAAGTCGGCGATTTGCTCCGGCGTGAAGCCGGTCGTGCCCATAACCGGGCGCACGCCGTAGCGGATGGCAGTTTCCGTATTCAGCATGGCGAACTTCGGAGCCGTGAAATCGACCAAGACGTCCGCTTGGGTCGATCTTAATGCTTCCTCTAGATCCGGCTGGACGATGACGCCGGTGTCCGGTTTGCCGACAAGCGAGCCTGCGTCGACAGGACCCGCGCTTCTGGCTACCGCGGCAACGAGCTTAAGCTCGGGGTCTTCCAATACCATACGTACGACCTCGCGGCCCATTCGCCCGCTTGCGCCGGCAACCGCGACCTTAATGATTTGCGACATGCGTATCACCTGTTTCTTTTCGGTTTAGAGTTCGTATATTGTTGTTTAATAGACCGACGCCGCTCGGCTCTCACCTCGCGAAGCAATCGGCGGACTTCCTCGTTCTGCGGCTCAAGCGCCTCCGCCTCTCGCAGATACGCCAGGGAGCTCCGATAATCTTGGCGCAGCCGATAGACGACGCCGAGCAGCAGGCAGGCTTCCATGGCTAACGGATCGAGCCGGGCGGCCTCCTTCAGTTCGTCGATGCACAGCTCCATATTCGGCGCTGCGGCCTGAAGCCTGAATCTCGCATCTGCGATCAGCTGCTTGGCTTTGATCGTTCGGTAATGAAGCTCGTATGTCGGATCATCCGGCATCAGCTCCATCGCCTTGAGCGCGTAAGCCATCGCCTGCGGCAGCTTCCCGCTTCGCGCGCAAGTTACAGAGCCTTTATAATAATAAGACGCGTTGCTTGGTTCCGCCGCGATCGCTTGTTGGAATCCGTGCAAGGCAAGGTCGAAATCACCCTGTAAGATGGCTTCGTACGCTTGCCGGACGTAGGCCTCTCCGTCCATACCGACCATCCTCCTTTAATCAGGGATGGTACAGCATATGACATCTAGCCGTTATCGGTGTCCTTCTTGGTCCAGCGGTTAGCGTCTCGCGTATTGAACTTGTCCATCACTTTGCGATGGGCTTCCGTCAGATCGATGCCCAAAGCATTGGCGAAGCAAATGACGATAAATAGAATATCGCCCAGCTCCATCTCGATCGAATTGTCGGCTTCATCACGCTTCTTGGGCTTCTCGCCGAATTCATGGTTCACTTCCCTGGCGAGCTCCCCGACTTCCTCGGTCATTCTGGCTAACATCGCGAGCGGCGAGAAATATCCTTCCTTGAACTGACCGATATAAGCGTCGACTTCGTGCTGTATGTCGGACAAGGGACGCTGCGTCAACGTCTTGCCTGCAATGCGGGATTCTCCCATCTACCGATTCTTTCCTTTCGAGAAGGTGTCAATCCTATGTTAGCGTAAGACGTTATCGAAAACAAATGCATTTTTGGAGGGATTGACGATGAACCGTACTCGATTGTGGAACGCTGTTAAAAGCTGGAGCCTCATTGTCGCCGGCACAGCCATATACGCCTTCGGGCTCCAATATTTCATCATTCCGAACACGTTGATGGAAGGCGGCGTTACCGGCGTAGCGGTGCTGCTGAATTACGCGGCAGGTCTCCCCGTATACTTGACGTCTCTCCTTATCAATCTGCCCCTCTTCTTCCTAGGCTGGCGCCAATTGGGCAAGAGCGCCATGGTATATACGCTAGCGGGCACGCTGCTGCTTTCCGCCTTCCTCTGGGTGGCCGAGAAGCTCGTGGAGGAAGGCTTGTTGACACCGTTCACTTCACAGCAGGATTTCATCCTGGTCGTCCTATATGCGGGGGTTACGCTGGGCGCCGGACTCGGACTTGTGTTCCGCGGCGGAGGCACGACGGGAGGAGTCGATATCATCGCCCGCATACTGCACCGGGTGCGCGGCTGGAGCATGGGACAGGTTATTCTGTCGCTCGACGTACTCATCCTGGGAATATCGCTGCTGTTCATCCCGAAGGAAAAAGTGTTGTATACGCTCGTCAGCGTTTTTATCGCTTCTAAGGTAATCGACTTCATCCAAGAGGGAGCTTATGCGGCTAAAGCGTTCACGATTCTGTGCAAGGAGCCGGAGAAGCTCGCCGCCGAGATCACCCGCGAGCTCGATCGGGGCGTTACCCTAATGCCTGCGGTCGGAGGGTTCTCCATGGAGCCGAAAACCGTCGTCTACTGCGTCGTCAGCCGCTTTGAAATCCGCAAATTAAAAAGCCTCGTTCGTCTTCACGACAAACGGGCTTTCATCGTCATCAATGACGTGCATGACGTGCTGGGCGAAGGCTTTCGCGAGGAATAAGCAACACAGACCAGGCATGCTCATTAACGATTTCTCCACCGCTTCAGCAATCGTTCCGCGGCGTCTTCACGTGCCTCGCCGTCGTTCGGTCTCGTCTTGCCCAGAGTGCCATCATCTTTATATCTCCGCCAACCCGCCCACGTAAGGACGGTGACGATGAACGAGCCCATCATCGCGGTCCACCCCCACGAAGCTCCGGCTACGGCGGG
>Ga0065721_10009071_pt1 | contig 11370 bp, 5 predicted proteins | sample Mesricmetagenome_FD_59108 | JGI IMG/M metagenome (GOLD analysis project Ga0065721, IMG submission 59108) | Mesophilic microbial community from rice straw/compost enrichment Sample: eDNA_1 v2 (version 2) | ecosystem: Engineered > Solid waste > Grass > Composting > Bioreactor | place: USA: Davis...
TATTTCGCCAGAGCTTCCAGTGCTTTCTTCGTTTCTGCACTGACACTGTGATTAAGATTCATCACAATCTCCGCCAGTTGCTTTTCTTCTTCAGTGGCAGATTCTGTTTCACTGACAACTTTCAACTTCTCCAGATCATCAGGCTTGGCTTTGTGTTCAACGTTATGAATAGCCTCGGCAATAGCGCGGGTGGCTTCGCTGTTGGCTTCGTCTTGACTGATGGCCGCCAAGGTTTCTTTATGTTCGGCAGAGGGATAGTGGTTCAGCTCGGCAACAATGCGGGCCATGGTTGCAATGGCGTTAGACTCGGCGAGGGACAAGGGGGCAATAACCAGTAAAGTGAATAATGCGATCACAGCAGTAATGGGTGAAAAGGTTTTGCGTTGCATATCGTTAGCTCCTGTTTAGTTATGATTAAAAAGCGTGCTACACGGCGGGCCGATTATGGCACGATGTATTTTCAAAAGGAGAGCCGCAATTCTCACATCCTCATAACATTCTGCTGCGAAGTAACTGGCGCACTGCGCTCCCTACCGCCTCGGCGACGCATAGTCTGGGTTCCGGGTGCCGCTTCAACAATTCCTCAATGTTCTGGCGATAGCTTTCGCTATTTATCAATACATCATCAATTAGCTTTGTCATTTCTTCCACACCAGGAAGTTTTTCTATCAATACACCGTAGCCTGCCTGCTGTATCTTTTTCCCTGTCAGTAATTGCTCCAGCTGAATCGGTAAAACAATCGCAGGGATTCCGGCCACGATGGATTCTTTGACGGATGAGGCGTTGCCGTGGCCAACAAACAAATCCACTTGGCTCATTGCGCCCTGAAGGTCCACGAGGTCAGTGGTGAACTGAAAATGATCGCTGGCGTGCGGGGTAAACAGTTGGGCTGGGCCTTTGGGGCAAGCAATAAATATATGGGCTTTGCTGCGAGCGAGGGCAGTTACCAGTTGCTCGATATGCGGATGAGCGGGCTTGAGATACGCCAGTATCCGCGGACGGTCGGTGTTGTTGAATCTAACCGGATTGTCGACCAGTTGAGTAGTGGAGCCGGCGCAGTAGTCGGTGTCGGGACGATCTGGATAAAGATCAAGTTCGGGGAAAGTACTGATAACCACTCTGTCCACAGCAAATAAATCGGCGAGCTGCCCCAGTGCGGGTTGTTGACGTCTTTCGAGCACGGTATTGATCTGCTGCAGCACCCGTTGCTCCTGTCGAGCTATTAGATCGTCATTGCTGGCGTAGGGGCGCCAGTCAGCGATAGGCCGACCGGGAACCGGGTCGGCGAAGCCAGTTCCGATCAGAATCTTGGGAATGCTGCTGTGACGCAGGGCGAGCATGGCGGTAGGTGCGTAATCGAAGATCACCAGGTCCGGTTTGACGCTGGCGATAAGGCTTTCCCAGGCTTGCACGAGACAATCCAGCGGGTCTGCATCGAGGTAGCCCTGACACAGAAGTGTGTCTGCGAGGCAGGCGATGGGGCGTTGCATGGTAACCCGGGGCAGCCATATCGGTGCCTGCATCAAGGTCGCTTTGGTGGTGCAGAAAAAAGGATACGCGCGGGACAGGTCTTTCAAGGCAAGTACAACGTGGTGTCCGTCTAATTCCAACGCTTTGACTATTGCAGAGTAGCGTGAAATATGTCCCAATTCGCCCCCGATTTCCCAGGTACACAAAATTGTTTTTCCCTGCGTTTGTGTGACCATCTGCGATATTCGCTCCTATTAATTTTTCAACTTCTTCTCACAAAAGGAAATTTTGTATGAAGTACACGGGTAAAAAGTCACTCCATTCCATCCCTCTGCTGCTGTTAGCTGCAGCGATCCAGCAGGCTAATGCGACCGCGATCGCCAATCCGGATACGGCGACCATGATACAGGGCACAGGATCAATTGCCATTGATGTCCTCGCCAACGATACCTCTGACCTTGAGGACGGTACTGTACGGATCNATTACTTTGATTCGGCAACGGCAAGTTACGGTTCGGTTGTGTTCGATGAAGCAAGCAATCAACTGGTGTACACCCCGCCCAGTGAGGACTTCGTTGGTACTGACAGCTTTTTCTATTATGCGGTCGACGACTCCGGATACGGCGGCTCGGCGATGGTAACCATTGAGGTGAGCGAGGCAGTGGAAGAGCCGGAAGAGCCCGAAGAGCCGCAGGAACCGGAAGAACCTGAGGAGCCGGAAGAGCCGCAGGAACCTGAGCAGCCGGCGGTGGATTTTTCGTTGATGGTCGATGGCCTGCGTAACAGCTCGGTGGCTGGCATGTTGACCAATGTCTGTGCCGCGAGCGAGCTGTCGGAACAGCTTTCCCGCAATTGTGGCCAGCTTTACGCGGCGGCCGCTGAAGCGGATCTTAATCCCATCATGGCCCAGATCGCGCCGGATGAAGCATTGATCCAGAGCCGCCTGCTGGCGGAGAACAGCCGCAACAAAACCTCACGCATTTATCAAAGCATGGCGCAGATGCGCAGCGGAAGTGGTGGTGCCCTGGTCGGCATCAATAATCATCTGCTGCCTTCCGGCGGTGCGGCCGGCGACGGCTTTGATTCACCTTGGACCCTGTTGACGTCAGTACAGCTGGAGAGCTTCGANCGCAACCAGACCTGGCGTGAAGCNGGCTACGAGTCTGAGGCTGTAGGTGTATTGCTGGGCTTGGGGTATCGCGTTAACGGCANCCTGAACCTCGGTGCTGCGCTGGACTGGACGGCTTATGAGGTCGACTTCGCCAACGACGGCGGTACGCTGGATTCTGACGTTGTCAGCCTGACCGGCTTCCTCTCCTGGTACAGTGGTCCGCTGACCTTTGATCTGCAGCTGGGTTATGCCACTGGCGATACAGAGGCTCAACGTATTATCCGGTTCCCCGATGTTTCTGTGGCTAACAGTGACTACGGCAGCGATCAGTTCAGCGCGAGTACCCAGTTTGAGTACGGATGGCAAAGCGGCGCCTGGTCGCTGAAGCCGTTTGTGCGCCTGGACTATCTCAACACCCAGGTGGATGCATTTGCCGAGACTGGGGATTCTCCCTGGCTGACGTCTGCAGAGAAGCAGACCCACGAGCAGCTCAATACCAGCGTCGGTGTGGATACCAGCTATACCCTGGCGATGGACTGGGGCGTGCTGATCCCCAGCCTGCGTTTCAGCGCAGTGAATGAAGCGCATCTCGGCAACGACGACATCGCATTCAATTTGATCGACGCCGGCAGCCTGGGGAACTTCGAACTGCGCGCAGACACAGCCGACAGCCTGTTCTACCAGTGGGATGTCAGCACCGTCTTTGTTCTGCCGAACGGTGTATCCACCTTCCTGTCCGGAAGAGTGGTAAGCAGCTATGCAAACACCAGTGCGTATCAGATAACCGGCGGGATTAACTGGGAGTTTTAGTTCCGGGTTTTATCCGAAAATTAAAAAGCCCCGGTAGCGATGTTATCGGGGCTTTTTTTAACAGGGTGTCTGCTTGGTTTGTCGGATTACGCTGCGCTAATCCGACCTACGGTTGCGCGACTGTCCGGGCAGCTGCGGCTATCTATCCTTACAAAAGCTCAGGCATGTTTTCAGCAACGCGCCATATGCAGGTCGGAATGTAGGTCGGATTAGCGCAGCGTAATCCGACGCTCCCCTAACTCTCTCAACTTCCCCAACTTCCCCAACTCTCCCCCAACCCCCCACCCGATCGAACTTTCCAATCATCTCCTGCTCAATCTCCTCTCTCCTGCTCCATCATCTCCCTGATTCAATCCAACCATATCCCACCATTCAATCATCCTTTCCTATATTCCCTCCCTACAAACGACACGCACAAAAAAGCCCGGGCATTGCTGTCCGGGCTAAAGGAGTTGTGGAAGGCGCCTCTACACCTTCGCACGAGGAGTTACAGGGATTCGAGGAAGCGCAGTACGTCTTGTTTCTGTGAGCTGGTGAGGGCCTGGTAAGCATTTTTGGACGCTTCGCCTTCGCCGCCGTGCCACAGGATGGCTTCTTCAATGGTTCTTGCACGACCATCGTGCAGGTAGCTGTGCACGGGTGTGCATACCTGCTGGCCCTGACCGGCATTGGTTACACCGCCGGTAACGCAGGCCGACAGGCCCAGGCCCCACAGGGGTGCGGTACGCCACTCAGAACCAGAGGCTTCGCCTTCACCCAGATTGTCAGCCAGTCCCGGACCCATGTCGTGCAACAGCAGGTCAGTGTAGGGATAGATGGTCTGGTTGCGCAGCTCGGCCAGCGGGTGGTGCGGGCTGGTCTGGTGCGACGGGGTATGACAGCCCGCGCAGCCAATGTTGCTGAACTGGGCTTTACCGCGTTGCACCGCTGCATCGTTGATGTTGCGTTGAGGACGCACGCCCAGCAACGAGTTGTACTTCACCAGATTATTCAGGTGGGTATCGCTCAGTTCTACGCCGCTGGGGCCGCAGTCGGTCTGGGCTGAACCGCAATCCGGATTAGGCAGGACTGAAGTGCGCACACCCATGTCGAAGTTCAGCGCGCTGGCGACTTGGTGCTTAACGCTGCTGGTGCCTGCCTTGTAGCCGAAGCGGCCCAGGCGGGTTTGACCGGTCACAGGATCAATCACNCGGTTGGCGCGGCCGGAGATGCCATCACCNTTGGCATCATTCGGATCTTCGTTGGCCAGGATGGACGATTCAGGGATGGCCTCNAGCAGTCCCATACCGACGAGCGACGGTGCAATACGGGCGGAGAAGCGCGGGGGCTGNACACCACTGAACTGATAACTGGGACGGCGCAGGCTGCCTTCGCTGATCCAGCTTTGCAGCGATACCACGCCTTCGCTGGCAGCACCGCCGGAAGACTTCGGCTGCAGCGTGCGGCCCAGTTGCGGATGCGGATTACCATTGGCATCGCCCACCTTGAACACCCACTTATCCAGCGGCTCGCCCAGGTTGGCAGGTGCCGCTCGGCCGTTGCGTACGTGACATCCGGTACAGCGATCATTCACATAATGCGGACCGGCTTTGCCTGGCATACCTTCGAACACACCGTTTTCCGCGTGCTCGTCATGTTGCCCATCGACAAAGGAGGTGTGATGCACNCGACGGCCCAGCACGAAGGGCTGGCCATTGTNGTAACCCAGATTAGTGGCCATCTGCAGGTAGTGGTTATCCGGTTCGTTAGAGTGATCGTAGGGCAGGGTAGTACCGCCGCCTAACCAGGCCGATTCCGGAATCTTGACCGAGTCTTTGGTACCGCCACCAAACATCGGAGTATTGAAGGTGCCGGGCAGGATGTCCCAGGGCACGATACCTTCACCCACAATGTACAGGTAGGTGGTGCCGTAGTATGGCGCACGGCCTTGCGGTACGCTCGGATCGAGGAACTGGCTCAGTTCAAACTCCAGCTTGTCGCCTTTGCGAATAGGCTGGCCGGTACGGCAGTTATGGGTTCTTTCTTTGTAGTAGTTCAGGTCATCAACCACCACCATGGTGCCGTTATCACAGTACTCAGCCACGGTGCCGATGCCGCGATAGAACCAGCGGTTTTCCGCTTCGGTATCATTCAGGCGCCATTGGGTTCTGACGTTCATGCGGATGCTGGCGGTGTCATCCGGGAACTGGGTTTCGATGATCTCAATAGAGGCGGTGCGATGCTCCCAGTAGAAGCTCAGCCAGTGATCGTAGGCCTGGAAGTGGCTTTCTTTCGCGTGACGGTCACGGGCGCGGTCGGCGATGCGGGTAATCAGCTGGTTGCCCTGCTGCACCTTAATGGCCGGCTCCAGCGGGGTGGAACTGTTATACAGCGGCACAATGTTACCCAGCGCTACGCTGCTGGATGAGCCGGCAGAAGATGAGGTCGGCGTGCTGCTGGGAGTACTGCTGGCGGGAGCGCTGGACGATGAGCTGCTGCTGGACGAGGAGGAAGGTGCGCTGCCCAGGGTGTAGGTCTGCCAGGAAGTCGTATTGCCGACACCGTTGGTGATGATAGTGAAGCTCACGGTCACCGTGGCTCCGGCGGGCAGGCTGGTGATGTCATAGGTCCAGGTGCCGTTGCTCTGGGTCATGCGCATGTTCTGCTGCGGACCACCATTAACGGTGAAATGGATGTCCACGACATTGCCCGCGGTGACGGTCGCCCGCAGTGTATTGCTGTTGAGGGTCGTCACGCAGCCCAGGTTACAGCCGCCGGATGGGCTGGATGAGGAGCTGGACGAGGGTGCGGCCGGGCCAAATACGCGGAATTCGTAGATAGAATAACCCCAGTTGTTGCCGGCACTGCGGTGCGTGCCGTGCATNCGCACCCAGCGGTAGCTGCCNCTGACATNGTGGCTGTCAGTGCGCNCACCGAAGGTGCCATTGGGCGAGATCGCCAATGTGGTCCAGTCGATGTTGTTGTTGGAACCCTGGATCAGGTAATACTCCGCGTTNGCGGCCTCCCACAGGATTTCCACCCGGGCCAGGTTTTTGGATGANCCCAGGTCGACCGTAAGCCAGGAAGGATCCACGCCNTGGGCTGATTCCCAGCGGGTACTGGGATTGCCGTCGGTGGCGTAGCTGCCCGGCTGGAGGTTGGTGCTGCCGGAGGCAGGGGCGTTCAGGGCAAGATTTGTCTGTGCATTAACGCTGGCGCAGGCAAACAGGAGGAGCAAATAAAAGGCACGGTTGCCTAGTCTCTTTAGACACATCTGAGGTTTCCTCATTTGTTAGACATTATTATTTCGAGTTGCCCGACGACCGAAGCATGTCGGGGTGCGTACGTAGATCGCGTCCAGGCGTATTTACCTCTTATCACCAGCTTCACTGCTGTGCCCGTCGCTTAACTCTGGGCCTCGCCAAAACATCCCAGGCGAGGATAAACCGATGGGAGTTACATCCACTCCTGACGCTAGCCTAACGGTCAAAAAATGCGTCGTCGTCCCACTAGGCTCTTTAGGTAAAGTGGACTCTGTGAAGAAGGGGGAGGACCCCTGCGGGCAGGTCTGAAGATCGGATATTCGGGCAAAGCCACGTCAGGCTTGAGGAAGAGCCTGCTTCCCGCCTTTTTTCAGCGAAAAGTGAGACAACCCATGTTGCAGGAAAACGCCAATATGGGACGACGTCAAATCACACACCGATAAAAATAGTTCATCAGACAACAAGACGATGAAGTGTTCGGGCAGGATGGTCCGGGGCTTGTCCGATTGTCCCCATAATTAATAACGCATAACAATCAGAGTGCGTGTTGTGATAAAGACTCGACTGATCTTTCTGGTGGCCATACTGGGGGTTACCCAGGCCTGCCAATCCGTCTTCACGCCCTACGGGGCGGGTAACATCAGCCACGTCATCAACCCGGCCAGTTACCGCTGTGATAACAACCAGATCCTGAATGCCGGAGTGGTGGAACCCAAAGTGACGGACTGCCACAGCCCGGTGCGGCTGAAGCCTCAGCGGGTTGGCCCGGCGGCGGATAAGCCCGCCATGACCCATCGCTGGTGGGGTTCCGTGCCCTTCCATGGTGAGATGGCCATCGACAACCCCAACCATGCGGGTTACATCACCCCGGACCCCATCACGGCCCGCATCAGTGAGCGCGGCGCGCGCATCCTGGGCATCCCCAACGGCCTGCGCGCCGGAGAAAAAGAATATACCTACCGCATTCCTGAACCTTATCGGGAAGTCTTTGACGGTATTGCCGTGGGTCATTCCGCTCATTCGTCGCTTGAAGCCTACGCCAAGGATTACAGTGACGGATCGGTTACCGTGGAGTGGCACAGTGAAGCCGGGCCGGCAATGGAAGCCACCTTTGTCCACGGCTCTCCCTATGTGTTCTTCCGGGTTCAACAGGGAGAGCTGGTAATACGCACCCATGAAGGTGACGGGGCGGAGCGGGGTATCTTCCACCACGACGATACCAGNCTGGGCCTCTGGACCGAGGCGGCCGGCAACCGTAACTACTACCTTCTGGTGGGCCCGGATGTCACNCGCTTTGAAGATCTGCACAGCGCCCGTATCCGTGTAGATAACCTCAGCAAACGACTCACCGTCGCGCTGCTGCCCCAGACTGACGGCCAGCCGGAACCGGCCATGATCAGGACTTTCGCGGAGTATGCGAAATACCCGATTGATGAAGTCCGGATTGACTACACCGTCGATCCCGCCGACCAGGGAGTCACAATTACTCATCAGTACCGCTTTAATGGAGATTCGGTCACTACTCTGGCAGGGATGCTGCCTTTACATTGGAAAAACTCTGCCCAGGCGACCACGGGCTACCAGGTTCGCAGTGCGCGGGGGCTGACTCGGTATGCCGCCACCGATCGATTTTCTTACACTCTGCCCTTCGTGGGGGTGCTGCCGTTCTTTCCCGGGCACATCGGGGATTATGACGAAGCCCGGTTGCAGGAACTGATCCGGGAGTTTGTCAGCCGGGACCCGGCTACCTGGAACCCGCATACCGATACCTATTGGTCGGGAAAGATGCTCGGCAAGGTGGCGGAGCTGGCCGCCATCGCCCGTGACCACGGTATGGTGGCTGAGGCGGACCGGCTGGTCGACTGGCTCAAGGCGGAGTTGCAGGACTGGTTCCACGCCGACACCAGCGGCAGCCTCGATACCAGCAAGTACTTTGTCTACGACAGTGACTGGCATACCTTGCTGGGCTTTGACGAATCCTTCTGGGCCCATCAGCAGCTCAATGATCACCACTTTCATTACGGCTATTTTGTCCGTGCTGCTGCGGAGATATGCCGGGTGGACGCCGCCTGGTGCAGCGCCCGGCAATACGGTCCCATGGTGGAACTGCTGATCCGCGATTACGCTGGCGGGCGAGACGATCCGCTGTTTCCCTATCTGCGCAACTTCGACCCGGCCTACGGATTTTCCTGGGCTTCCGGTAATGCCAATTTTCTGCTGGGCAACAACAACGAATCCACCTCTGAGGCAGCCAATGCCTATGGCGCCATCATCCTCTACGGCCTGATTACCGGGCAGCAGGACCTGGTGGAGCGGGGCATATACCTGCATGCCTCCTCGACTGCCAGCTATTGGGAATACTGGAACAACATTGACCGCTATCGGCAAAAAGACAGCGACTACGATAACTTTCCGCCGGACTACACTAAGCCGACTACCTCCATCATCTGGGGTAATGGCCACGTGTTTACCACCTGGTTCAGCGAAGCCTACGCCCACATCCTCGGTATTCAGGGGTTGCCGCTGAGCCCGCTGGTGCTGCACATCGGCCAGTATGCGGATTATCTGGAAGCGTATGTAAAGCTGGGGCTGTCAGAATCGACCAATGGCAAACCATCCGGGNTGCCGGCCAATCANTGGCCGGATGTATGGTGGAACATCTGGGCCATGACCAATGGTGAGGCTGCCGCTGCCGACTTCGCCAGCCGTCGCTTTGACTANCAGCCGGAAGATGGCGAGACCAAAGCTCACACCTATCACTGGATTCACACCTTTAAGGCGCTGGGGCATCTCGCAACCGGAACCGGGGCTCTCACGGCCTCCAGCCCTGCAGCCGTCGCTTTTGACCGTGCAGGAGTAAGGACTTACATCGCNTATAACTACGNGTGTGCAACCACCTACGTCACCTTTTCTGATGGCATGGCACTGGCTGTTCCNCCTGGCACCTACCGNGTAAAGACCAATAAAGACGCCCCGGATCCGGCGCCTGAATCAATGCCTTGTGCCAAGGGCTCCCCCTGATATGCCGTATTACTCGATCAACTGAACAAACCAGGCCCCATCCAGACGGGGCACAACCAATAAGAAGTATGGTGAGAGGAAGACCATGAAAATCCGCCCCCTGCACATTATCTGCATCCTGCTGATCTGTTCGCCGCTGTTGTTTTTGTGGCATTACACCAGCTCGAACCCGCAGGTAACCACGATTAAATTCTGGAACGGCAACAAGACCACGTCCCGCCAGGCTTATGAACGGGATGTGCTGGCTGCTGCGCTGGAAGTGACCCGCAAGGGCTACGGCGAAATCCCGGTGATTGAAGATCTCACGGACTATCCAGACCCGGCGGATGAAGCGGCCATCTTCCGTACCAAAGGTGTCGATGTCTTTGGGACCGTAGCCGGTAACCCCAAGCTGGCAGGCGAAGAAAAGATCATCGTGCCTCATCCAATGATGAAAGGATTGCTGGGGTATCGCCTGTTGATAACCCGCGCGGCTGACCGAGACACCTTTGCCGGCATAACATCCGCGGCCGAACTGCAGCAGCAGCGTCAGGGGATTCCGCTGGGTTGGGCAGACGCTGCCTTGTTTCGCCACAACGGCTACCTGGTGGTGGAACAGGGGACGTTTGATGATTTATTTACGCGTCTGCGCGACAAGCAGTTTGATTACGTCTCCTTCGGTGCAAACGAGGTCGAAAGCGTATTTCGGGAACGCGCGGCTGGCGTGGGCGAGCTGCAGACTAACGACACCCTGCTCATCTATTACCCATTTCCATTGGTGTTTTACGTAAATCCGGAAAACACGCAGCTGGCCCGGCGGCTCAGTCAGGGAATGCAGATCATCACCCGCAATGGCCAGCTCGACGAGATCTTCCGCCATCACTACGGCGATCTGGTGGAGCGTCTGCAGTTGAAAGATCGNCAGCTCATCCCCCTCACTAACCCCCTGCTTCCCCCTGAGCTGATCAATTTCCATCCGNATTTGCTGGCTGATTAACGCAGGTCTAACCCGGGCGCGAAACGCGCCCGTTTCCCTGCACAACATAAGCTCAGTCGCAGCGCTGGAAATTGGTGCATGTTGACCACTGTTATCAACCGCATGCTTTCCGATAGAGCAGGTCGCACCTTGCCATTAAAAGCTGGGACAACGCTGTCCCCATGCGCGAAAATGGCGCGTAAAAGTGTGAGGTTGCTCAAATTTTAAGCTTCCCACTTTTATTTTGACGCCAGGTGTAAATTATGTAAGCTATTGAATTTTAAGGAAATAGCGTGGTTCCCACTTTAGTGGGGCAAAAGTGAGATAGTTCATGTTGGTTCTACCCGCCAAAGTGGGACGACGCCTGCCAGCGGGAGTGAAAATATCAGCTGGCGTTATCGTGGGATCGGTGTAGTTAATGATCAATAAGCGCCCTCCCGAAGACTTTAGTGCGACAGTAGCTCGGTTATGGATAGCTAATAAAAAAATCGCCTTGGTTCCCAGAGGCGGCCATACCCTGCAACAGGTTTTCCTCTCGTAGTGGTATGCGGCAGTACCGGGTACATAATTCCAGTCGAATAAGAAACCGGAGAATTTCATGAACAAAAACACAATAGGCTTCAAGAAGAATCTTATTGCGACGGCAGTGGCTTCTTACGCCCTTGTAGGGCTGAGCGGTACCGCCTTCGCACAAAGCGGTGACATGGTTGAAGAAATCGTCGTTACCGGTATTAAAGGCAGCTTGCAGCGGTCTATGGAC
>Ga0065721_10052696_pt1 | contig 11370 bp, 13 predicted proteins | sample Mesricmetagenome_FD_59108 | JGI IMG/M metagenome (GOLD analysis project Ga0065721, IMG submission 59108) | Mesophilic microbial community from rice straw/compost enrichment Sample: eDNA_1 v2 (version 2) | ecosystem: Engineered > Solid waste > Grass > Composting > Bioreactor | place: USA: Davis...
GGCTGCGGTGCCGCCGCCTGAATGAACGGCTCGATCAGCGGCTGCAGCTCTCTCATCAGCTTGTCCGACTGCAGCCTTTGTACCAACGATTGCAGCTGCGTCGTCGATTGCCGAAGCAATTGCGCCAGCTTCTCCGCGACCGCGTATTTATTCCATAGACTCTTAATGACGCCGTAATCTTCCTTGCGATCCCGCAGCGCGCGGCGGTCTTCCTCCGAGCCGTCCTGCAGAATGTGCCACATGCCCCAGCTGCCCTCGAGCTTCGCCGGCTTGTCGACGCGGGCTAGCTCCTGCAGCAGCACCTCGCAGCGGCTGAATCGTTCGACCAGCTCGGGCCATACGCGTTCGTACATGCCGCCCATAGCGCCCGTGAACGCAAGGAAAAGCCCCGACTTGATCTCGGCAGCGTGCAGCAAATATTGCTCCGCGTCCAGCTTCAGCTGGCTCATGCGAACGTATAGACTCATCTTGGCCCGGTTAATCTCGCACACCGCTTCGCTAAGCCGGCGAACCATATCGAGTTGTCCGGCTTGGGACAGCAGATGGTAAAACCGGCTGCTGAAATAGTCCCCCGCGAGAACCTTGAGCTGCTGCGCCCGCATCGCCATGATGCCTGAATGCGCAGGCGCCGAGCTGTTGTCGACCATATCGTGCGTATCCAGACCCATCTGCACGAGCGAGGTTACGACCGACAACAATTCCTTCTGGTGTCCCGTCGCCGGCTGATGGCTTAATACCGCGTATAACAAAGAAATCCTGCCTTCCGGAAAATCCGGCAATTCCGTATGCAGGGTAATCATATCGTGGCTCATATATTTGTTAGCCAATTGGGCTATCCGAGCTCTTGTCATCGTTCCGCCTCCGAACCTGTTGCCCCAAGTCCGATGCGGCCTGCGGCTAACGGGCGGCAAAGGACGTTGATTTGATCTATTATAACATATCCGAGTTAGGCTCGCATAAGCCCGAACCGTTGTTCATCAATTTGCAAAATTTCGCTTCCAACGCTCGCCCGCCGAGGTTACGGTCATCCGAATGCGCGAGGAAATGTCGGGATCCAGCTCCAGATCGGTCGGACGCAGCCGATCGAGCTGTTTGTCCGTCCAATCGCTCTTCCGCGTCTCGATCGAGGACAGCAACGTGTGATCATCATTGTTTCCATTAAACACGCGAATAAGCAGCTGGCCTACATTGTTTTTGTCCTTGAACGCGAACGCAATGAGCGATCTCGCGTCGAGCCATAGATCCGCCGGAGCGGAAGCCGCCACATCCACGGCCAGAATGCCATGATCCCAGCTCACGCGAAGCAGCCTTACGCTTCTCGACAAATCGGCCATCTCGTCGATCAGATTATCGTCGCGAAGCATCTTCGCATGCAGCGGCTCGAATACGGCCGAAGCCGCGCGGCGTTGCTGCAGCTCTTCGTCCATCTCGCTTAGCCATCCCAACAAGGCGATCGCGGCAATTCCTAATAGGAATAACACCCTATAGCGACGAAAATACAATATCGACATCCCGCCCACCTCCATTTTCGCGTTAGCCCGTTACTCTATTGATACAAAAAAAAGAACAGGCTATGCCTGCTCTTTCGCTTGGGATGCGACGTTACTCGCCAGCTTCGATGGTACCGTGCTTCGTCATGATCGTCGCGCGTCCCCGTACTTTCACGGCCGACGTATGCTCGGTGAACTGGGCGATAATGACTTCTCCCTTGTCGAGCTTCTCGGTGTGGTGGAATTTCGTATCTTGGCCGCGCGTTAGGCCGATGACTTGCACGCCGTTATCCTTCGCCTTGACGACGAAATATTCTTGATCGCCTGAGTTCATAGGGAACTGTCACCTTCGATTCTCGTATTTAGATTAAAAAACCATCCCTATCAACAAGGTGTCCTGTTAATCGGATGGTTCGCGCCTGTCTATCATGGTCGGAACGGAGAGATTCGAACTCTCGACCTCACCCACCCCAAGGGTGCGCGCTACCGGGCTGCGCTACGTCCCGAGCTTCGTATGTGTGAAATTATAGCATAGGCCAAAATAAGGGCGCAACATGCGGTACAATGAAACATGAGGTGAATCGGAATGAACAACCGTCTATGGCGCATACTCGTTTCTATCGTTATCGTATCTATGCTTGCCGCTGTTGTTACTAACACCGGTTACGCTTTATCGCGAAGGTATTTCGTTTCGCTGGAAGAAATGCTCGCGGAATCGGATTCCATTGTCGAGGTTCGAAAAACGCGGGCCCTAGTCGTCGAGGAGCGTTATATTCCGGGAGAGCTTTCAGAAGTCGAAGTCCTTCGGGTGATCAAAGGCGATTCGGACATGCTGCATAAGAACATCAAAGTCATCAACCTAAACGGGCCAAACGATAAAGAGGAGCACTTTATCCTTATGCTCCAGCCAGCGATCGTAAGCTACGGAGAAGACGTATATGGCACGATCGGCATCGAGGATGGAATTCTCGTCGTGAACGACAACGGGAAAGTTCGCTACGGGGGATGGACGCAACTGGAAAACGGCGATAAGCATCCGCTTGCACAAGCGTTCGACGGAGTCACGTTGGATAGAGCAATCTGGATCATGCATGATCCAGATTTACGCGGCTCGTCCGAACCTATGATATCTACTGAGGCAGCAGCCTTATCGGTGTTCCTATTAGCCTCGATGGTATTGGCCGTCCGGTATATATCCGCTTCCGCCAAGAAACCTAATTCGAAATAAGCGACCAAAAAGACCCTGCCTCCCGACGCGTAAGCATCGCTAGGCAGGGTCTTTATGCATAATCCGATGTTCGATTATTTGATGCCTTCTTTGAGCGCTTTGCCTGGCTTGAACGCAGGGATCTTCCCTGCAGGAATGTCGATCTCCACCCCGGTCTGCGGGTTGCGTCCTTTGCGGGCGGAACGCTCGCGAACTTCGAAGTTTCCAAAGCCGACGAGTTGAACCTTGTCGCCAGACTGGAGCGCTTCGGAAATGACGTCGAATACGGCGTCGACGGCCGAGGTCGCGTCCTTCTTGGACAAGTCGGCCAGTTCGGCCACCTTGGCGATCAATTCGGTTTTATTCATGTCATTCACCTCCCCGGGCGGTATATGGCATGTTATCTGTTTAACCGATTACACGGAAATTATACACTCGGGATCCGCGAAGTTTCAAGCGTGGCGCGGTTTTACGCGTTTTGAACTAGGATTTTCTCCGATACAGGTGAATAAAAGTAACCGCTAGCGCCAACACGAGCACGGCGCCTTTAATAATATCGGTCGTGTAATACTGGACGTTCATCATCGTCATCCCGTTCACCATGACGCCCATCAGGACGGCGCCGACGAACGTGCCGATAATGTTCGGGCGTCCGGCCGCGAACACGGAATAGCCGACGAACACGGCGGCGACCGCCTCCATCAGCATCGGCGCTCCGGCATCGATCTGGCCCGAGCCGATCCGCGCGGCGAACAGGATGCCGCCGATCGCGGCGAAGATACCCGAAGCGATATAAGCGTACGTTCTGACTCGCTTAACGCGCAGGCCGGACAGCCTGGACGCTTCTTCGTTGCCGCCCGTCATGATCAACTGCCGTCCCCATCGCGTGTACTTGAAGAACAAGTGCATAACGATGACGGCGATCAGCATCAGAATGACCGGGAACGGAACGCCGAACAGCTTGCCTTGGCCGATCCACAGGAAATCCTCGCGCATCGTGCCGGGAGCGGTCGAGCCGTCCGACAGCGGCATGTTGTTGTAGATGGAATAACCCTTCGTGTACGTCTTATGAATGCCGTTCACGATGTACATGACCGCGAGCGTCGCCAGCAAGTCCGGAATCCGGATTCTAACGATAAGCAAGGCGTTCAGCAGACCGACGAGCGCGCCGACCAGGATCGGAACGATAAGCACGACGATGAGCGGCATCTCGTACCAGACCATCATCGTCGCGGTGACGACGGTGGACAGCGATACCGTAGCACCGACGGACAAGTCGAAGCCGTCGACCGTGAGTGCGATCGTGACGCCGATCGCGACGAACGTCACGATCGAGATCGAACGAAGGATATCCGTCAGATTGCTATAGGTGAAGAAGTATTCGTTCTGGAGCGAGAAAAAGACGATAACGAGTCCAATGAAGACGAGAGCCCCGTATTTGAACGAAAACTGCAGCAGCTGCTTTTTCATGCGAGTTCCTCCTTGCCGGCGCTGGCGTAATAGAGCAAATCCTCGTGCGTCGCTTGCCCGCGGGCGAATGACTTCACGATCGTCCCGTCGCACATGACGAGGATGCGATCGGCGATGCCGAGCGCTTCGGCGAATTCGCACGTTAAATATAAGATCCCCTTACCTTGCTGGGCAAGCGTGCCGATGATGCGGAATATGTCGCGTTTGGCGCCTACGTCGACGCCTTTGGTCGGTTCGTCGAACAGCACGACGTCCGTCTTCGTACCGAGCCACTTACCGATCGACACCTTCTGCTGATTGCCCCCGCTAAGGAAGCCGGTAATCTGGTCCGCGGAAGTCGTCTTAATCCCAAGCTCGCGGATTTGTTCGTTCGCGAAGCCGCGCTCCTGCTTGCCCTTCATCCAGCCGAGCAGGCTCATCGACCTCAATCCCGGCAAGGTCAGGTTATGTAGGACGGATGAGCCCACCAAGATGCCTTCCTTGCGGCGCTCCTCCGGCACAAGGGCAACGCCGGCTTGCACCGCGTCCGCAGGCGAACTTACGTTGACGGATCGTCCGGCTACTTCGACCGTTCCCTTCGAGATCGGATCGGCGCCGAACAGCGCGCGGGACAATTCGGTTTTGCCCGCGCCGACGAGGCCGACGACGGCGACGATCTCTCCGCGTTTCACCTCGAGATCGACGCCCTTCACGCGGTTGCCCGACTCGAGTCCGCGAACCGACAATACCGTCTCTCCGATCGTCGCGGTAAGCTTAGGAAACTCCTCCTCGAAGCTTCTGCCCAGCATCGCCCGGACGACGCCTGCTGCGTCTAGCTTGGACGCCTGTTCGGTCAATACGCGATTGCCGTCGCGCATGACCGTAATGCGATCGCAGATCTCGAACACTTCCGGAAGCCGGTGCGTAATGAAGATGACGCCGATGCCGGCCGACTTCAGGCTTCTCATGATCGCGAAGAGCGCGTTCGTCTCTTCGATGCTCAGAGGCGCCGTCGGCTCGTCCAAGATGACGAACTTAGCTTGCTCCGCGAGCAATCTCGCGATCAGCACCAGCTGCTTCTCGGACAACGTCAGATCGCGGACGAGCGTCTTCGGCTGCAGCTTCGACAAGCCTAGACGCTCGAGCAGCTGCTTGGCGTTCTCGTGAAGCTTGCCCCAATTGATCCAGGCGCCGCCCGTAGACGAAGCGATCCGATCGAGATATATGTTCTCGGATATGCTCAGATGCGGCACGAGCGACGTATCCACTTCCTGATACACGCAGTGGATTCCGGCTGCCTTCGCGTCGGCCGGCGAGCGGAAGACGTAAGAAATCCCGTCGATCTCGACATGGCCTTCGTCCGCTTCGTACGCGCCGGACAATATTTTCATGAGCGTGCTCTTGCCGGCGCCGTTGGCACCGAGCAACGCGTGGATTTCTCCGCCGCGGACGCCGAATTCGACGTTCGCGAGCGCAGGTACGCCGGCGAAAGACTTCGAGATGCCGCGCATATTCAGTTCCGCCAAGGTGCTCGTATGCGCCACGGCCTACCGCCTCCTTTTCATCATTTCAATCGTACAGCAGGGCACGACGCTTATCCATTCGCGCCGTGCCCCTGTTAATCCTATATGAGTCGAATCGATGGTTATTTCGCGCTTGCAGCCACGTCGGCTTCAAGCTGCTTCAATGCGTCGGTGTTGCCCAGATCGCTGCTGCCCCAGCCTTCTACATACGCAGAAAGCTCGGCCGTCGTGATGACTTTGTCCGTCGGCAGCATGTCGCGGTGTACGAATACCGGCTCAAGCTCGACGACCGCATCGGTCGTGTCGCCGTTCAGCTTCTGGTACAGGTAACGAACTTGCACTTGGCCGATCGAAGCCGGATCTACGGCTGCGGAAGCAACCCAAGGGCTAGTCGGATCTTGAATCATCTTCAAATCTTCGTCGCTAAGGTCGATGCCGTATACTTTGATTTCGTCGCGGCCTGCTTGCTTGATCGCGTTAGCGGCGCCTTTAGCGAATTCGTCCCACGCAGCCCATACAGCCGTAATATCCCCTTTGTTCGGATATTTCTTCAACACGGCTTCGAGTTGGCTTTGCGTGTCCAACTGCGGGTTGCTTGCGTTACCGAACTGCGCGATTTCTTTAATGTCCGGATATTTGCCCAAGAACGCTTGGTAGGAAATTTGACGGCTCTCCATCGGAGGGAAGCCTGCTACCCATACTTTAACGATGTTGCCTTTGCCGCCAGCTTCTTCGGCCAGCTTCTCGAGCGTGAGCTCAGCGAGCTTCTGGTCGTTCTGAGCCAGGTTCGTTACGCCTTCTACGCCGTTCAGCGCGGAGTCGAATGCGACAACCGGAATGCCTGCGGCGATCGCCTTCTGCACGCCAGCCGTCAGAGCAGCCGGGTCGCCGTGGTCGAGCAGGATGCCGTCGAACTTCTGGTTGACCGCGGAATCGAGGTTTGCCGTCATTTTGCTCAGATCGTTGTCGGAGCCGAGTACGGTTACTTCGCCGCCGTACTTCGCGATTTGTTTCTTGACGCCATCCACGTATTGCGCGGAGAACGTACCGGTGTTAAGGCGCATGATCAGCGCGATTTTCTTCCCGGCCAGCGCGTTGGAAGATTCGGACGATGCGGCGTTATCGTTGTCTTTGTTGCCGCAGCCCGCGAGTACCAATACGACCCCTAACACCAATGCTAACGTTAAGTATAGCGATTTCTTCATGTTTCTCTCTGCCTCCCGGTTGCTCATAAATTCTATTAAGATAATTCTTAATATAATTGGTTATTCCTACTATGTCAATCGGATTTCAATAATTAAATGTCGAAATTTGCGCAAGAAAACGCCGCTTCCCATTATATCAAGGAAAGCGGCGCTTGACAGCCCTATTCTATTACAAAATGATGGCGATGAGTCCGCCCGAGCCTTCGTTGATAATGCGCCCGAGCGTTTCTTGCAGCTTGTAGCGCGCGTTGTCCGGCATCATGGCGATTTTGCCTTGAATGCCTTCTCTGACGATCGAATGCAGCGAACGTCCGAAAATATCGGAATCCCAGATGCGGATCGGGTCCTTCTCGAAGTCTTGCATCAAGTAGCGAACGAGCTCCTCGCTCTGCTTCTCGGTGCCGATGATCGGCGCGAACTCGGACTCGACGTCGACGCGGATCATGTGGATCGACGGCGCCGTCGCCTTCAGCCTTACGCCGAAGCGAGAGCCTTGACGGATCAGCTCCGGTTCGTCGAGCTGCATCTCGGCGAGAGACGGCGCGGCGATGCCGTAGCCAGTCGTCTTGACCATCTCGAGCGCTTCCGCGAACCGGTCGTATTCTCTCTTCGCGTGCGAGAACTCCTGCATGAGCTGCAGCAGGTGGTCCTTGCCGCGTATTTCTGTTCCGACAACCTCGGTAAGGATTTTATCGTACAATTCGTCCGGCGCGAACAGGTCGATCTCGGCGACGCCTTGCCCGAGATTCATGCCGCTTAAGCCCGCGCGGGAAATAAACTCGTATTCGACGAACTGGGAGACGACGCGGTCGACGTCGCGCAGGCGGCGAATATCCTTGACCGTCTCGCGCACCGAATTCTCGTAGCTCGAACGCAGCCAATGATTTTCGCTCAGCACCATAACCCAGCTCGGAAGATTGACGTTGACTTCGTGTACCGGGAATTCGTAGAGCACTTCGCGCAGGACGCCGTACACTTCTTCCTCGCCCATCGTTGCTGCGCTGAGCGCCAATACAGGTATATCGTATTTGATGGCCAGCTCGCTGCGAAGCGCCAACGTCTCTTCGCTCTTCGGACGCGAGGAGTTGATGACGAGCACGAACGGCTTGCCGACTTCCTTCAGCTCGCTGACGACTCGTTCCTCCGCGCTTATGTAAGCGCTGCGCGGAATTTCGGCGATCGATCCGTCCGTCGTTACGACGACTCCAAGCGTGGAATGCTCTTGGATGACTTTGCGAGTGCCGATCTCCGCCGCTTCCTGGAACGGAATCGGCTCCTCGAACCAAGGCGTCGTAATCATGCGCGGCCCGCCTTCGTCCTCGAACCCTTTGGCCCCTTCGACCGTGTATCCAACGCAATCGACGAGACGAACGTTCACTTCGAGCCCTTCCGCCACCTTAAGCTGAACGGCGTTGTTCGGCACGAACTTCGGCTCCGTCGTCATAATCGTACGCCCGGCGGCGCTTTGCGGCAGCTCGTCGATCGCACGTACGCGGTCTGCCTCGAAAGCGATATTCGGCAACACGACGGTTTCCATGAACCGTTTAATGAAGGTCGATTTGCCCGTACGGACGGCACCCACGACCCCGAGGTAGATGTCGCCGCCGGTGCGCTCGGCGATATCTTTGAAAATGTCCACTTTTTCCACTGAGATTCCCTCCCATCGTAATCGCGAAACGTTTCGTGACCCGCCTTGCTGGGCGGAACTCGTACACGAATTTGGACTGGTAACATTGTATGTGCGAACGCCCGGAATATGACGAAGCCCGCACAAAATGTTCTCCATACCGACGTACGCCCGCCGGCGCTCCTATTGTTTCCCCCATGAGCATATGAAAAAAGAGAGAGACGTATGTCTCCCCCTTCGGAAAAAATGTTGCTCTGCTCTTATGAAACCTTAAACGGAGTTACCGCTTGCGGCGCGTTGTCAACCCACCGATATTCCACCGATTTGACCGGTACGTAATAGGAAGCGTCAATCAGATAACGGCGCAGATCGGATTCGCCGTCCGGTGTCGTCCCGGATTTGCCGATCGCCGTCACGATGTCGATGCCGTAATCGATGTATACTTTGCCCGCGATATCCATGATCAGGTTCACCGGCTGTCGAGTATAGACGCTGCGAATGTCGGGAGCTTTGATTCCTAGCTTATCGAAGTCGATGCTGACGTAGCCGGGGTACACTTGCTCCGCCGCTGGAATCGCTCCTTTATGCGAAGCGAAATAACCGACGACCTTCTTCTGCACTTCGCCTACCTGCTGATGGACGACCAGATCGAGCAATTTGACCTGCGGCTTCGTCTCCTCGTCGATGATCAAGAACTGGAACAGGCCGCCCTTCTCGAAGGCATTCGGAGGGATGCTGCCCAGGTAACCCGTGCTCTGCAGCTTGCTGAGGTTGATCCTGTATTTCTCGTAGAGCGGCGTGAATTCGTCCGCGTTCTCGATCGGCAGCACGCCGGTATGCTCATAATAACGGTCGACCGCGTCTTGAACGGTCAACACCGACTCCCTCGCGGACGCTTCGGCCCCGGGGGTTTGCTCTTCAGGGTACAAGCAACCGGATAACGACAATAATGGAACGATGAGAAGAGCTAACGCTGCGATTCGGGTAATATGACGGAACTTCATTGACCCCTAGTCCTCCTAGACACGTCTATCTAAACCAATCGTCTTCCTCTTGCTCGGCCAGCTTCTTGCGGATCGCCGCCTTGAGCGGATCCTCCGGAACGGTAACGGTCACGTCATTCATGACGCGCGCTTGGCAGGATAGCCTAGTGCCCGCTTCCAGCAACGGACCGAGCTTGTACTGCTCCGCGTTAGTCGGCGGCTTTAAGCTGCCCGCTTGTTCACTCCCGACGTGCACCTTGCACATCAAGCATCCGGCAACACCGCCGCAGCGCGTTCTCACGCCGGCATGCACCCGCTTCGCCGCATCGAGCAGCGTCGTGCCCGGCCTGACGGCAATCGTCAGCTTCTCGGGCAGGAAAGTGACCACGGGCTTCTCGATGCTCATTCGCCAGCCTCCTCAGTAAGGCTTCCGCCGCAGGCTGCCAGCTTTAGCGCTTGCTCGGCTACGTCAGGAGCCAAGCGGTTGCGTTCAAGGAGCGCGCGAAGCAGGGGCAGCTGACGCCCTGCGTCCGCTGCGATTAAGCAGGCGGCGACTTCGGCACGATCCATGCGTTCGCGGAGCAGATTGAAGATCAGCTCGTGTCCTAAAGGGATGAGCCTCACCGTCATTCCTTCCGCGTTCGCTTGATCGCTGCTTGGATATAACGTTCGCTCGACTTCCGTCTGGTAGACCGACCCGCGAGCCGCGATTCGGAATTCGCCAACGAGCTCTACGACCGTATCCGCCAGCTTGTAGTGGGATAATATCGAGCGATAACGCTCCGTCTCGTTGTCGGCAGGTCCATCCAAAGCATATTCCGCCAGACGTTCGTGAATCGCGCCGATCGCCTCTCTATCCGCGTAGATGTCCAGATCCCGGGGCTCTCGTTCCAGCTTCGCTCCGCGAAGCGCGAGCCCCGTGCTGCCGCCGACGACCCACCTGGCATCGCAGCCTTCCAGCAGCTCCGCCAAGCGCCGAAGTGCGGACACGGGATTACCGGTAGGCATAAGGGTCACTTCCGTTTCTATGCTAAAGTTAAAAGTAAGGTTTATTCTTCGCGACGATGTCGCCCGGTTTAGCGATGACCGCCTGGCAGCCTAATCTATAGCCCGCTTCCAGCTCCTCTGGTCCTAAACGATCCCACTCTTCGTCCGTCGATTCCGCCAGCAGCGACGCCCCCTCGGTCACGATGCACCGGCATTTCGCGCACGTTCCTCTCGAGCAATTGTATAACCAGTCGATGCCTGACTGTTGAGCCAAGCTCAGCAGGCTTGATCCGACCGTGCCTTCGACGGTTTTCGTTTGGGTTCTCCCCGATAGCGTAATCAAGCTGATGTCCTCCCGCATTGCTAGGTATTAGATGATAGATATGATGCTGAAGCCAACGCCGTACAGCAGCGCGATCGTCGCGACGATCATCAGCACGACCTTGATGAAGCCTTTCGTCTTGGCTCGCGCGAACATGACGATAAGCGCGGCTGCGACCATTAACCCGATGCCTCTGAAAGAAAGCCACATCTTGGTCATCGGGTCTAACGCGGCTGGGAATTGCTGAATAAGTTCGAACATTAAAGCTCCTCCGTCTCGTCCGTATCCCTCAAATGCACAATATTATACCACTCGGCAGGCGATAAAACAAAAGAACTCCTACATTTCGACAACATCCCGGCCACTCCGCGGGATAAAGCAAAAAACCGTCCGCTTAGGCAATGTCATTAAGATAAGGCAAAAGCCAAATAATTACGGAAAAGAGCAGGTTATCGGAAAGATTGCCCGCTTTTTTTTTGCGTAATAATGCGACAAAAGTATTGACAAGCAGTTGGAAATGTGTGGCGAAGCCCCTTGAAAAACGAGGAGGTTTAGCCAATGAACGCGTACGCCACTG
>Ga0065721_10006541_pt1 | contig 11366 bp, 9 predicted proteins | sample Mesricmetagenome_FD_59108 | JGI IMG/M metagenome (GOLD analysis project Ga0065721, IMG submission 59108) | Mesophilic microbial community from rice straw/compost enrichment Sample: eDNA_1 v2 (version 2) | ecosystem: Engineered > Solid waste > Grass > Composting > Bioreactor | place: USA: Davis...
CAGGTCCTGGCCGTACACATCTATGTCGTTGATGGGCGGAATGACATAGCCCACTTTGAATTTGCGCGGCAGATACAGCTCGCCGTAAACCGGCTCTTCGGCCGGATTTTCCCGCGCGGGCTCCTGATACCAGATTTCCCGGTAACCGTGCGTGCGCGGAATCAGTCGGTCGCTGGTGGCTTTGGCCAATGCGGCGACCTGCGCATGTACCTGGGATCGCGCCGGGTCCGCGCCGCAGACCACGCCGCGGCTGTCGTCGCCGCAGGCAGCGATGGTGTCCAGCCCAGCATCGCGAATGGCTTGCAGAGTCGCGCGCAGATGGCGCTTGCGCACGCCGTGCAATTGGATGGTCTGGCGGGTGGTGATGCGCAAACCGCGTTCGGCGTAGCGGTCGGCAAGAGCGTCCAGCTGCAGCCATTGCCGCGCCGTCAACCTGCCACCGGGAATGCGCATGCGCACCATAAATTGATAGTTGGGTTCCAGCCGCCGCTGGCTGCGGTCGGCGCGTTTGTCGCGGTCGTCCTGCTGATAAATGCCGTGAAATTTCATCAGCAANGTGTCGTCCCCGGGCACGGCGCCGGTAAAAGGCACTTCCAGACCTTCCGCNATATTGCCGCGCAGATAACGGCTGCGCGCCTTGAGTTGTTCGTTGCTGTGNAGCTGTTCCACCGGCTGAGTCAGGTCACAGGTTCTGATCAATTCCACGGCCATCTCCTCAGTACAGGTTGCGGTGCAGGCGTTTTTCCGCCAGCAGTTGTTGCCAGGGTTCGTCCGCGCCAGAGCGGACATTCGCCTCCAGCTCCGCCAACGGCTCCTTTTCCCCACACAAATACAGATGCGCGCCGCGCCCCACCCAGTCCGCCAGTTCCCGAATCAGGGCATCCGCCAGCGGTTCGCCGGCGTCGGTAAATTCCGTGGTCAGCTTGTGCAGAGCGCCGTCCCGCAGAGCGGCTTGCCAATCCAGTTGATAGAGAAAGTCCTCTTCAAAACATCGCTCCCGCAGCAATAGCCAGCACTCATGACTGCGGCCGCTGGCCGAAAAGCTCTGAATAAAAGCGCGATAGGGAGCGATGCCCGTGCCGGTTGCCACCAGAATCAGCGGCACTTGCGGGTCATCCGGCAGGCGGAAACGTTTGTTGTGGTGAGGGTAGAGACGCACCGTCTCCCCCGGCTGTATGCCGGTGAGATAGTTGGAGGCGATACCGGGGATAAGCTGATTGCGATGGTGATACCAGTAGGACTGCACCGTCAGATGCAACTCGTCTTGGCCGTCATCCCAATTGGCAATGTCATAAAGGCGCGGCTGCAAGGGGCGCAGGCTTTCCACCAGCGCTGCAGCATCCACGGTTGCGGGCCAGTCCCGCAGCACATCCAACACGCTGTGCTGGCGGAGAAATTCCCGCTGGGCTTTGGCGTCCGTTAAACGAACGAAATCGGTGTTTTTGGTTTTCTCTGCCAAGAGCTGCAATAAGGGTTTACCGGGCACGGTTAAATCCAGCTTTTCCCGCAGCGCCTGCACCAGCGGCATGGCTTGTCCTTCCAGCGAAACGGCTTCATCGCCGGATAAATGCGCCGCATCCAATACCGCCGCCACCAGCTCTGGCGGATTAAAAGGCAACACACCCACCGCATCACCCGGCTGTAATTGCAGATCGACGCCTTCCGCCAGCAGGGACAAATGATGAATCGCATCCGGGCGATCCGCCGCGCTCAGGCGTAGGTTTTCCAGCACTTCCAGCTCTACCGGATTGCTGCGGCTGGGCAGGTTTGCGGAAGTCTCGACTGGAACGGCCACCGGCGCTGCGGGAGCGGTGGATTCCGAGCGCGGTAGCAGTCCAGACACCTGATCCACCCAGGAATCTGCGGGGCGCTGGAAGTCCACATCGCAGAGTACGCAATCCTGTAGACGTGTAGCACCCAGCTCCGCCAAGCGGCGGTCCAGGGTAAGTCCGGCAGTACAAAAGTGTTCGTAGGTGCTGTCGCCGAGGGCCAGTACTGCATATTTCAAACGCGGGAGCTTGGGCGCCTGCTCGGCGAGCAGGGCTTCAAAAAAGGGCGCGGCGGGTTCCGGCGGATCGCCATCGCCGTGGGTGCTGCACACCAGCAGCAGGTAGTCGAGCCGGGTGAGCGTGCGGGGTTTGAGGTCCGCCAGGGAGACCAGACGATGGTCGATATTCTGCTCGCGCAGCAGGCGGCTTAACGACTGCAATACCGACGCGCTGTTGCCGGTTTCGCTGCCATAGGTCAGGGTAATTTGTGCTGTTGCCTGCGTCGCTACGAGTGATGGCGTCGTCGGAGTCTGTTTGGCGGCAGCGAGATAGCCGCTCAGCCAGAGCGCCTGGCGTTCGTCCAGACTTTCGAGCACGGTCTGGACGCGCTGCCAATGCGCAGGGGAAAAGAGTGCTGTCATGCCGGTGTTCCGGGGAAGTAACATGGTCGAATTCATGCGGCGGAGTATGCCCGCCGCAATTCCTGGCGAGGTAATGAAATAAATTGCTGCCAGCCATCAAAAAGAATGAAGTAAACGGATTAGCCAATGGATATCGATCTCGCCCGAACATTTCTCGCCATTGTGCGCGGCCGCAGTTTTATGGCCGCGGCGGAACAACTGCATATCACCCAAACCACCGTCACTGCGCGCGTCCACAATTTGGAAGGATTACTCGGTTGCCGCCTGTTTATTCGCACCCGCAGCGGGGCGCAATTAACGGAAAATGGTGAACATTTTGTGCCTTACGCCAATCAACTGGTGCAGACCTGGGAATCCTCCCGTCGCAATTTGCCGCTGCCCGAAGGCCGGCGCGAAATGGTGACCATCGGTTGCGACGTGAGTTTGTGGAATCCACTAATGACCCGTTGGCTGTCCCGCCTTTCCATCGACCGTCCGGATCTTGCAGTGCGCGTGGAAGTGGCGGAACAGGAAACCCTGCGGGAAAAACTGCAATTGGGGGTGATTTTTGCTGCGCTGGTGCACCAGCCCGGTTATTGGCCGGGAATTCAAGTGGAACAATTACTTGAAGAAAAACTGATCATGGTGCGCGCAAAAAATAACGCCGAACCTTACGTATTTGTCGATTGGGGAGAAACTTTCCGCCAACAACACAACGCCGCTTTACCGCATTTCGCCCGCGCCGCATTACAAATCAGCCTAGGTCCACTCGCATTGCAATATATTCTGGAAAACGGCGGCAGCGGTTATTTCCGAACCCGCGTGGTGGAGCAGCATTTAAATAGCGGAGAACTCCTCCGCGTAGACGGTGCGCCAGAATTTACCTATCCGGTTTTTCTCACTTACGCTTATCCTCACACTCATGAGGTTATGCAGGAGGTTTTGCAGAGCTTGCGCGAGGTGGTGCGCCATGCGGCTGAAAATGGGTTGGCGTTGAAAATGCCCGGATGAATTCGGACGATAAACAGACAACGTACTATGCTTAAGCGCATCGATTTGACCGTTGGAGAAGAGTTTTGATGCAACGAGGTTTTTTTACCCTTGTTTTCCTGTTGTTAGCGGGGTGTGTGCATGTGGAAAAATCGGCTATCGAAGCCGATTACGTATTTGAAAATGTCCACGTGATTCCCATGGGCCGGAATATCGTGTTGGAAAACCAGGCTGTTGCGGTCAAAGACGGTGTGATTGTCGCTATTTTGGATCAAGCCAACGCACAGCAAATTCAAGGGGGGAAGCGTGTCGATGGCAATTCCCGCTATTTAATGCCAGGGCTGGCGGATATGCATGTGCATACGCGCTGGAGTCCCGAGGCCATGTTCAATTTGTATCTCGCCCATGGGGTAACCACGGTGGCGAATATGTGGCTCGGTGATGGTGACGGGGCGATTGACCATTTGAAACTGCGCGATCAGATTGCCTCCGGTGCCATTGTCGGCCCACGCTATCTGATCAGTGGAGATCATTTTCAGGGCAATTTTCCCAAATCAGTCGCAGATGTTGAGCGGATGCTCAATGACTATCAGGAGAAAAAAATCGATTTTGTAAAAGTGCATGGGGATTTGCCGGAGGCGATTTATCAAGCGGTCATTGCCGGAGCCAATAATCGCAATATCAAAGTCATAGGCCACGCCCAGCATTCGCAGCCGTTGGCCAAAACTCTCGAAATGGACGGTCTGGAGCATATGGAGGAGTTGCTCTATGTATCTCGTGATCAACCGATTGGCGCAGGAGTTGCAACGGATTTTCTCTCTGCATATCGTGCCAATGTCGCACGCCTTCAAAACGCGGAGTATCGCAAACTCGTAGTAACGGATATTGCCGATTCTGGCATTTATCTGGACCCGACTTTAATCGTGTACAAAATGGTGGGTACTTGGGCATCCGATGAGGATCTGGCGTCGCTGCGCAATGATCCGGATATGATGTATTTGCCCAAGGTGGTGCGCGACCAATGGCTGAATGAAGAAACTAATCCCTACCAGGAAGAGGGATTCCCTATCGATAAAGCGGAGGTCGAAAATAATCTGCAAGTCATGTTTGCACTGACCAAAGAATTGTATGCCGCAGACGTCACCTTATTATTGGGCACCGACACTTTCGGCAGTATGATTCCGGGAAAATCCGCGCATCAGGAGTTAAGCCTATTGGTTGAAGCCGGATTAACGCCCTATGAAGCCCTGACCTGCGGCACGGTCAATATCGCGGATTATTTGAATGAGACCATGGTGTCAGGAAAAATTGCCGAGGGCTACCGCGCCGATTTTATTTTGCTCGATAAAAATCCGCTGCTCGATATAAAAAACATAAGTACTGTAAGCGGCGTATTTACCCATAATCGCTGGCACAGCGCGGCCGACCTGGCTGAGCTGCGCCGCATCGCCCGCGAGAAAATTCAGTAGCTCATCGCCATGGTTTGATGATGGATAACTATAAGCGGCGGAATAATTACCTATTAACATGTGATTCACAGCACGAATGTCGTCAGCAATTCGCTGTCGGGAATCTTATTAATCCCATCTGAGAACTGTTCCGGTGCGCTCATTTGCGGCGCACCGGAATTCCACCTTTATCGCTTAATCGTTGTCAATCAGTTGCCGCTCACACAGCGAAACTCTTATCCTGCTAAACTCTTCAATAAGCCGAATTGCGCCGACGATCGCGCAAATTCCAATAAATGCTGAGGGATACTTATGTCGAATTACATCTTGGCCATTGACCAGGGTACAACCAGCAGTCGCGCCATGATTTTTTCTGCGGATGGCACCGTGGTAGCGAAGGCGCAGCAGGAGCTTACGCAATCCTATCCCGCCAACGGTTGGGTGGAGCACGATCCGGAGGAGATCTGGCAGATCACCGCCAAGGTTTGCCGCGATGTGTTGCAGCAGATGGACCGCCCGGAAAAAGTCTTGGGTATCGGCATTACCAATCAGCGCGAGACGACGATTATTTGGGATAAAAACACGGGCGAGCCGGTTTATCCGGCGATCGTCTGGCAGGACCGCCGCACCGCAGACTATTGCCGCAAATTACGCCAGCAGGGCCGCGAGCAGTTAGTCAGTGAGAAAACCGGATTATTGTTGGACCCGTATTTTTCCGCGACTAAAATTGCATGGATTTTGGATCGCGTGCAAAACGCCCGCGGCCGTGCCCGTCACGGTGAATTGGCCTTCGGCACGGTTGACTCCTGGTTGATCTGGAAACTCACTGGCGGCGCGGTGCACGCCACTGATGCCACCAATGCGTCGCGCACCATGTTATTTAATATTCACACGCAAAAGTGGGATGAAGAATTACTGGAATTATTCGATATTCCAGCGGCTATGCTGCCGCAGGTGTACGACTGCGCGGCAGACTTCGGCGTAGCGACGGTGGGTTTGGATAATTGGCGATTACCTATCGCGGGTGTTGCCGGAGATCAGCAGGCCGCTGTCGTCGGCCAAGCGTGTTTTAAAAAAGGCATGGTGAAAAGCACTTACGGCACCGGTTGTTTTGCGCTTATGAATTTGGGCGAGCGCGCCATAAGCTCGCGCAATCGTTTGTTGACCACCGTGGCCTATCGCATTAATGGGCGGACAACTTATGCATTGGAAGGGGCCATTTTTATTGCCGGCGCGGCGGTGCAGTGGCTGCGCGACAAGCTCGGCATTATTCGCCATGCGGCAGAGACGGAAGGCCTCGCCCGCAGCCTCGATTCCAATCGCGGTGTCTATCTGGTGCCGGCATTTACCGGTTTGGGCGCGCCTTATTGGGACCCGGATGCGCGCGCGGTTTTATCCGGATTAACCCGCGATTCCGGCAAAGCAGAAATCGCCCGCGCCGCTCTCGAAGCCGTGTGTTATCAAACGCGGGATTTATTTGAAGCCATGGCCGAAGATGCGGGCGAGCGCCCGGCCGCATTGCGTGTAGATGGCGGCATGACGGTAAACGAATGGCTGCTGCAGGCGCTCGCAGATATTGTCGATGTGCCGGTGGAGCGGGCGGCGGTCACTGAGAGCAGCGCCCTGGGCGCCGCGCGTTTGGCCGCATTGCAATTAGGCCTGTATCGCGATCTGGACCACCTTTCCCAAAACTGGACTTCCGCCGGGCGCTATAACGCAAAAATCGGTGAGCCGCAGCGCCGGGATATGGTGGCTGGCTGGAAAAATGCCGTCGCAAAATGCCGCAGTAATTCGCCTTAAAAATTGCCGGTCAATTTCGCTGCTAAAAAAATAACGACTAGGGCGAGAATAAAGGACAGCAACTGCCAGAACATAAGCGGATTGCGTTCGAGTAGGGGCGGTTGCGTGGCGCTAAGGAAGGCGGAACTGGGGTGGCGCAGGTCGTAGAGAAATTCGGAGAATTCGTGATAGCGCTTATAGGGATTGATATGCACGGCGCGTTTTAGCGTGTGATCGATCCACGCCGGAATTTCCCGCTCGTCGTCGAGCACGGAAGTGTAAACCAGTTTTTTTTGTGCGGCAGAAGTGCGCGATTTGGCGACCTCTGTGCCATAGGGCAACCGGCCTGAGAGCATTTGGTAGGCGATAACTCCCAGGGAAAATAAATCGGAGGCGGGCGTCCCTGGCTCGCCGAGGAAATATTCCGGTGCCGTATATTGCGCGGTTCCAGGAATTGGATTGTGCTGCGCGGAACCGGCAATTTCATTGATGCCGGCGACCCGGGTGGAGCCGAAGTCGATAATTTTCACCGTGCCGGTGTGATCGATGAGAATATTCTCGGGGCGTAAATCCTGATGCAGCATTTCCAGCCGGTGAAATGCTCGCAGTCCCTTGGCGATCTGTTCAATAATATTGCGCACGGATTCGAGATCCGGCCGCGGGTGGTCGATCATCCATTGGCTCAAGGTTTGGCCCGCGACATATTCGCTGACCACGTATAAAAAACTGCGTGGGCGTTCGCTGAAGCAGGGCTTGGCTACGTGAATATTGTCGATGCGCCGCGCTATCCATTCCTCCAGAAAAAAATGTTCGAGATAGTCGCTGTCGCTGCGCAATTCGGTGGAGGGCATTTTTATCGCCACCTGTCGTTGCGAGGCGAGATCAACAGCGAGATAGACGTGGCTGCGACTGCTGGCGTGAATTTGGCGGACGATGCGGAAGCTGTCGAATTCCATGCGCGGTTCAATGGCGGGCGGCAGCGGCAGTTCGCGCAATTTCTGCTGGATATCATGAACGCCGGCGGAGGGCAGTTGTTCGATGCGCACAATTTGCAGCGTTAAATTATCATCGCTGCCATTGGCGAGCGCCTGTTCCACCAATTGGCGCGCAGCCTGGTCCAGATCGTCCCCCGTACTTTGCAGACAATCGGCGACGCGGTGTGCGGGTAGAAATTCATACACGCCATCCGTCGCCAGAATAAAAGTATCACCGGCTTCCAGTGAAAGGCTGCGGTATTCCAAGTCCAATTGCGCGCTTGCGCCCAAGGCGCGACTAAGATAGGTCGTTTCTTCGGAAATATGCAGGCGGTGGTCGGTGGTCAGTTGCTCCAACGTTTTTCCGTGCAGGCGATAAATACGCGCATCGCCGGCGTGAAAAATATGTGCGCTATTACCTTTGAGAACCAGGGCACTCAGCGTGCAGACATAGCCTTTGTCCTGCTCATATCGGTATTGGCTGCGCTGACTTTGGGCGTAAAGCCAGGAATTGATGGCCGTCAAAACCCGCTGCGCAGAGGTTTTGACGGACCAGGCTTCCGGAGTGCAGTAATAATCGGCAAAAAATCCTTTAACGGCCGATTCACTGGCGATATGACTGACATCGCTGGAGCTGATGCCGTCGGCAATGGCGATGCAAATTCCCTTGAGCGCACGGAGCGATTCATCGGGAATATAAGCACCGTAAAAATCCTGGTTAGTGGGCTTGCGTCCGGCAGTCGAATATTGCCCAACAGAAATTCGTAATGTGTTGGGCATGCTTTACCTAATCAAACGTAGGCTCTGGACGGAGCAGTTTTCACATGGGTGCTATAGAGAGTCAGGCCGGTAAAGGTAAGGCCGCCAACCAGATTGCCCAAAACGGTGGGAATTTCGTTCCAGATAAAATAATCCATGATGGAAAAATCGCCGCCCATGATCAAACCGGAGGGGAACAAGAACATGTTCACCACGGAATGTTCGAAGGTCATATAAAAGAACAGCATGATCGGCATCCACATGGCGATGACTTTGCCGCTGACATGAGTGGAAATCATCGCGCCTACCACTCCGGTGGATACCATCCAGTTACACAACATGCCGCGTATAAAGATGGTGAACCAGCCAGCTAAACCGTGAGCGGCGTAACCGACGGTACGCGCTTCGCCAACGCTGGCGATTTTTTTGCCGACATCACCGGGATCTGACGTGAACCCGTAGGTCAGCACAAACGCCATCATAAAAGCCACGGTCAGTGCACCGGCGAAATTGCCTAAAAAGACCAGGCCCCAATTTTTCAGCACTCCGCTAAGAGTTACGCCGGGGCGTTTGTCGATAAGGGCGAGGGGCGTGAGGACGATAACGCCGGTGAGCAGATCGAAGCCCAATAAATAGAGCATGCAAAATCCCACGGGAAATAACACGGCGCCGAGCAGGGGCGATCCGGTTTGAACCGTAATGGTGATGGCAAAGGCGGCGGCCAGGGAGAGAATCGCACCGGCCATATAGGCGCGGATCAGCGTATCGCGGGTGGACATAAAAATTTTGGATTCGCCAGCGTCCACCATTTTTTTGGCGAACTCGGAGGGGAGAATATAAGCCATAGGTTGTTTCCTGAAATCAGACCGTCTCGGGAGGGGCCGAGATCACCGGCGGAATTGCCGGGCTGCTGTCAGATCACCCGATAGCAAGAACCAGACCTAGGAGAAAATATTTTGTAACCATTTGAAAAACAAAGTTTTACTCCCAGTTAACCAAAATGGGATCACGAAAACCCGCCCTAAAAATGATTCTATATGGTGCGCATTTAGGATTATTTGGTGCACAAATAGGGTGATTTTTATTTTAATGAGGTCAAAAATGGGATTTTAATTTCTCAAAATGAACCGTTATTGGTCATAAGATTGAGCTTGTAATGAGGGCAGCTGGATGAGTGCGCACTTTGGCTGTGCGTTTTTCCTTGCTTTAGATAGGTGATATCCATACGGACATCTCCAGATGTGCACCTGTTCGCGGCGCAGGCAGGGCGGTTTGGTCATCATAAGTATGATAATTAAGGTGGCGCACCGGCCTCCCATCTCTCTTTAGTAGTACCCACATCCCCATAAACATAAAAAGGCTCCTTTATGTCGCAAAACTCTCGCGGTTGTATTGCTCGTCTCGCCATAGCCAGTATGGTTGTCGCACTGTTTGTGGGGTGTGGCGGCGGGACGAACTCCAGCAGCTCATCGTCCAGCTCCTCGTCATCTTCCAGTTCTTCGTCGAGCAGCAGCTCATCCTCCAGCAGCAGTTCGAGCTCATCCAGTTCGAGCTCATCCAGTTCGAGCTCCTCCAGTTCCAGCTCAAGCTCGTCCGGATCAGGCCCCGTCACCATCGCGCCGAATCACCCGCAGATCCGCTATACCGGGCGGGTGCAGGTGGATTCCACGGCGGCACTCTACGACTGGGCCGACGTTCGCATCGAGTTCAAGGTGAATGCTGCGCAAATTGAACTACTCTTTAGCGACGGCAAAAACGACTACAACCTGTTTGTCGACGGGCAATTCCAGCGCGCGATTTCCACGGCGAGTGGCACTACCGCTTACCCGGTCACTTTGGGGCAGGGGGAGCATCAGGTGTTGGTGACCAAGCGCACGGGGCCGAATTTTGGCTCAGGGCGTTTCCAGGGCGTGCGTTTGCCTCAGGGCGGACAATTGCTGGATCTGGCCCCGCGCCCCGCGCGCCGAATTGAATTTATCGGCGACTCCTACACGGTGGGCTACGGCAATGAAGGGCCGGGCTTGGACTGTCAGGGGAACTACCGACCCTACGAAAACAGTTATTCGTCGTTCGCGCCTATCACCGCCAGAGCGCTGCAGGCGGAAAGCCATTCGGTCGCCATTTCAGGTTTTGGCGCGGTGCGCAATTACGGTGACGCCAACACCACCAGTGCCATGCCCATGCCGTTTTATTACGGCAGGACGTTGATGGAGCGTGCCGATCTGGCGTGGAATTTCCAAGCGTGGGTGCCGCATCTGGTCGTGATTAAACTGGGCACCAACGACCACAGCACGGAACCGCAGCCATCGGCGGACGTGTTTATCCGCGGCGTTCACGGCTTGATTACGCAGGTGAACAACGCTTACGGACATCTGCCGATTATTTTGCTGGCGGACAGCTCGCTGCCGCAGCTGGTAACGCGCATGCAAACTGCTATGCAGCAGCAGCGCAGTATGGGCAATGATCAAGTGCATTTCGTGCAGGTAACGCACCCGCCGCAATCGCAGCTGGGCTGTGATTGGCACCCGCTGATTGCTGGGCATCAAGCGATGGCGAATGAGTTGGTGGCGGCGATTAAGCCCATCCTCAACTGGTAAATTAAACCGGTTGGCAAATACTCAGCCAGCAAAATAACTCAGCCAGCAAAATAACTCAGCCGGTAAATGACTCTACCGGCAAGTGCCAATGTGCTGCTTGCAGCGCATTTTTCTTTTACCAAACCCGGCGGCAACCGGTGCAGCGGGAATTGCTCCTGTGAACGCCTCTTATATGAGGTAATCATGCTAAAAATTAAATGCAAACTTCATCACTGGCTGGTATTGGGCGCACTCTTATCGCCTTTAGCTTCGGCCGAACAAACCCCCAACATTATTTATTTGATCGGCGATGGCATGGGCGCTCCCTATATCACCGCCTATCGTTATTTCACTCACAACGACAAACCTATTCCGGTTGAGCGCACCTTGTTTGACGAATGGCTGGTCGGCAGCGCGCAAACCTATCCCCATGACGATACCTACATCACCG
>Ga0065721_10007265_pt1 | contig 11364 bp, 10 predicted proteins | sample Mesricmetagenome_FD_59108 | JGI IMG/M metagenome (GOLD analysis project Ga0065721, IMG submission 59108) | Mesophilic microbial community from rice straw/compost enrichment Sample: eDNA_1 v2 (version 2) | ecosystem: Engineered > Solid waste > Grass > Composting > Bioreactor | place: USA: Davis...
GCTCTGTTCGGTATCGACGGCCTGGCGCCGCAAGGGCGTAACACGGCGGTGCTGGCGTTAGGCATGTTGCGCACGCATCCTTATTTGCTCCAGGAGCTTTCTGCGCTCGAGCTGGCGGACGAAGATGCGGCCTGTCACGCTTACGACGAGACGGTATGGAAGCATACGGCGCATGCTGCCGCCATGTTGGGGCGCGCCACGATCCAGGCATGGACGGCGGGCCGATTCTCGACAATTCCGCGTCTATTAGGCCCCGTCGCGGGCCATTATCGGCTGGTGAACCGGTATGCAGCAGCCCTGGCGTTGCTGGTCGAAGTGCTTCAGCCGGGGGTGCGTCCCGTCCATGCGAAGAGTGAACCCGCTCTGGAACGTATGCTGCGGGCACTGGCGGCCCTATTTTCGATATGTGCCGTGCTGAAACGCTGGCAGGATGATGGCCGACATGATGCCGACCTTCCACTNGTGAATTGGTGTGCAGCCGACTCATTCCACACGATCGANACCTTGATAGAAGGCATTTTGAAGAATCTCGAATTGCCCGGGCTCCGCTCGGTCCTGAAGGGGATGCTCCTGCCGCCTGTGTTGCGCATGACGGCTGCGGGCGATGCGGTCACACTGGCCTGTGCTGATTTGCTGCTTGAATTGTCGGATACGCGGGAACGTTTGGTGGGACCCGTATGGGGCAGCCATGGCTTGCGCCACCTAAGCACGCTGGAGAAGGCCTACGAATGTGTCAGCAATGTGCGGGATTTGCGTGCCCAAATCCGGCAGGCGGGGCTGAAGGACTGGCGTGATGCACATGTGCGTGGCGGGCTGACCGACTCACAAGCAAAGGCGCTCGAGGCGGCCGAAGCCGCCGTCATTGCCGCTCTGCGAGGCCAGGCTTAGTCGACGCGCGACTTGCGCTGGATTAGCTCGATCTTGTAGCCGTCGGGATCTTCCACGAAGGCAATCACGGTCTGACCATGCTTCATGGGGCCCGCTTCGCGCGTCACCTTGCCACCACGCGCTTTGATGTCATCACAGGCTTTATAGGCGTCTTCGACTTCCAGGGCGATGTGGCCGTAGCCGTTGCCCAGGTCGTAGGAAGGCGTGTCCCAATTGTGAGTCAGCTCGATCACCGCGCCGTCGGCCTCATCTTGATAGCCCACGAAAGCGAGCGTGAACTTCCCCTCGGGATAGGCCTTGCGGCGAAGCAATCGCATGCCGAGGACATTGGTGTAGAAATCCAGCGATTTTTCCAGATCGCCGACGCGAAGCATGGTGTGCAATATGCGCATTGATAACTCCTTGGTTGCCCGGCCGACCCATGCTCAAAGTAAGGGCAGGCTGCCGGGGTGATGAGGTTTCAAGGCTCGACGTGCCTGGCTGAAGTGAGGGTGCATGCGCTCGACTTCACGCCAGAAATCGGGCCCGTGATTCATGTGTCGAAGATGGGCCACTTCATGGGCCACAACGTAATCCACGACATCCGGGGGAAAGTGTATCAGCCGCCAATTGAGCATGATGCGGCCGTCGCTGCTGCAAGAGCCCCAGCGGGCGGCCGGCGAGGCAATGCGCCAGCTCTTGAGGTACAGGCCGGATTGCTGGCAGTAGTGTGCCAGGCGCTGATCAAAGTATGCGATTGCCTGTTTTTGAAGCCAGGCATAGACGCGTTCACGAATCCGATCGTCCGTGCTGGTGAGCTGTAAGGGGAGTGACAGCACGTCTCCCGCATCGGGCGCCTTCAAGGACCCACTGAATTCCGCGCTCCGCAGTTCCGGGCACAGTTGGAGGGAAACGTACACCCCTAGATAGGGGACGCAGCCGCCGTTCTTCCACCGCGCTTCCGCGGTCGCCAGTTGTTCCTGCCGGGTATGCAGATCGCCCAGCTTGCGCAGTATCCAGCTCGCTTTCGCGTTGATTGCATCGTGCAGATGCTTGCGCGACGCCCATGTCGGCATGGTGACCAGCAAACCATCGTCGTTGATGGTGAGGCCGATGGTCTTGCGGCGAGAGGTTCGAAGAATGAATCCGATTCGCTGATGGGGCGTATCGACTTCGACCCAGCGGCAGCCGGGTGGCAGCGTGTCCGGCCGGCGTGGCGGGACAGATGTCGGATGCTGTTGCGGAGCAGGGGGTGCTGCCGGCGGGCGCGAACGACGGGGCAGCGGAGTCCCTGCCGGGGCGAGGGTGCCTGAAGCCGGCCCCGAGTCGAACAGGTTCAGCTGTTCACTGACCGCCATAGCGCTCGGGGTTCAGGACTCGCATTTCACCTTCGATCCAGGCCTCGACCTTTCTGTTGATTTCCGCGGCGTTCAGCCCCTGAGTCTGAATGAGAGGCCCGATTGAAACCGTGACCATCCCGGGCTTTTTCACAAAAGCGCGTCGGGGCCAGCACTCGCCTGCGTTATGGGCAATCGGGATGACAGGCGCACCCGTAGCCTTGGCCAGCAGGGCGCCGCCCATCTTGTACCGTGTGATCGCCCCGGGGGCGGTTCGTGTACCTTCCGGAAAGAGCAGAGGCCAACGTCCTTCTTCCAAACGCGCTCGTCCCAAGCGTATCACCTGGTCGGCCGCATCACGGCCCTTGGCCCGGTTGATGGGAATCATGCGCAGGAGGGCCAGCCCCCATCCGAAGAACGGAATGCGATGCAGCTCCCGCTTGTAGACAAAGCACACATTGCGAGGAAGATGGGCTGCCAAAAACATGGTTTCCCAGGCAGACTGGTGCTTGGACAGGACAATCGCTGCCGAGTCAGGGAGGTTTTCCCACCCCTTGACCTGCCAGCGGATGCCCAGGATGACCTTGGCGCCCCAGACTGCCAGGCGCGGCCACCCCATGGTCAGTCGATACCGCCAACGGAGAGGCAAGGGCGACCACAGCAGGCATGCGAACGCGTAGGGAATGACCGTGACGATCAGGAACAGCTGGTAGAGAATCGCGCGAAGATGAGCCATCGTTATTCGCCTGCCAACCATTCATCCACGACAGCGGAAAGATTGTCACGCACCTGTGTATTGGGGGGCAGGCCGCCTTTCTCGAGAGTGCGCAGCCCTTTACCGGTACGCACGAGCCAGGGCACGCAGCCGACTGCTGCGCCCGCCTGCAAATCTCGCAGGGAATCCCCCACTGTAGGCACTTCAGCAAGGTTCATGTCATAGCGGCGGGCGATGTCCTCGAAGAGGCCGGGAGCCGGTTTGCGGCATCGACAGCCATCGTCAGGGCCGTGTGTACAGACGAAAAGTGCATCAATGAAGCCGCCGAGCTGGGCGAGCTCCCAACGCATCTTCGCGTGAATGGCGTTGAGCGTGTCCATGGTGAACAGCCCGCGGGCAAGCCCGGACTGGTTGCTCGCCACGACCACGCGCCATCCCGCACGCGACAGGCGCGCAATGGCTTCCAGGCTGCCCGGAATGGGTTGCCATTCGTCGGGGGTCTTGATGAAGGCATCGCTGTCTTCGTTGATGACCCCGTCACGGTCCAGGATGGCAAGCTTCACTACGCGAGCCTCGAGATGTCAGAAACCTGGTTCATGCTGCGATGAAGTTTACCAAGCAGGGCGAGCCGGTTGCGACGCACTGCCTCGTCATCCACCATGACCATGACGTCATTGAAGAATTCGTCCACCGCTTCGCGCGATGCCGCCAAGGTGGCAAGCGATCCACTGAAATCGCCGGCGTCGAACTGAGCTTGGGCCTGTGGCGCGAGCGTTTCGATCCGTGCGGCAAGTTTCTTCTCGGCCTCGTCGGAGAGCAGGGCCGGGTCGACTTCACCGATGTCCGCGTCAGCCTTTTTCAGCAGATTGCTGATGCGCTTATTGGCCGACGCCAGGCTGGCAGCTTCGGGACGTTGAGCAAACTCGGCGCAAGCCCGTATGCGAGCCAGGACCTGATGCAGCGGCGGACGCAAAGCCAGCACGGCATCCACGACATTGCGGTCATGGCCACCCAGTTGATTGCGATAGCGCTCGAAAATGAAGTCGGCCACTTCCCCAAGCGTGCNGTCGGCCAGGGCGCCGGGCTCGAAGGTCGAGGCGGCGAATTCGAGCNTGGCATCCAGATNNAGTGTCTCATGGTCGTTGACCGCCAGCAGGTTGCCCGCAGCCAGCTGCTCGTACGCGCTGATCAGGCCCAATGCAGCGCGGCGCAGTCCATAGGGATCGCGTTCGCCCGTCGGTGCGAGGCCGATCCCCCAGATCCCGACCAGGACTTCCAGGCGTTCCGCCATGAAGAGAATGGCAGCGGTCTGCGTAGCGTTGGTCACCGGCGCATCGAGTCGAATCCGGTACTGCCCGCGAATGGCTTCGACCACATCAGGGGCTTCGCCGTCGCCTTGTGCATAGTAGGCGCCCATGATGCCTTGCAGCTCAGGGAATTCACCCACCATATTGGAATTGAGGTCTGCCTTCGCAAGCAATGCAGCGCGATCGGCCAGCGCGACGTCGCCACCCAGAGCGGTGGCCAGGTGAGCGGCAATGCGACGGATCCGTTCCACGCGCTGCAGCACTGAGCCCAACTTGTTGTGATAGACGCTTGTGGCCAACTGGGGCACACGTTCGCTCAAAGGAACGCGACGGTCCGTCTCGAAGAAGAAGCGTGCGTCAGCTAGTCGTGGGCGCACCACACGCTGATTGCCTTCGATGATATGGCTCGGGTCAGACACGCGCATATTGCTGACGATCAGGAACTGGTGGGTCAGCTTACCGGTGTTCGGTTCGAACAACGGGAAATACTTCTGATTCAGCCGCATGGTCAGGATCAGGCACTCGGGGGGCACTGACAGGAAGTCGGGTTCGAACTCGCCCACGTATACGGTGGGATGCTCCACCAGAGCGGTGACCTCGTCGAGCAGTGCGTCGACTTCAGTGCCCGTACCAATCGTGGCACCCAGCTGGGTAGCCTTTCCTTGCAATTGCTGAAGGATGTCGGCGCGTCGGGCTTCGTAGCTGGCGACCACCTTGCCTTGCTCGGCAAGCAGGCTCTCGTAGCGTTCGGCTGTGTCGATGCTGATTGCACCCTTTGCCATGAAGCGGTGGCCTTCGGTCTCGCGGCCGGCCTTCAGCCCCAAGGCTTCGACGGGGACGACTTCATTGCCCCATAGCGCTACCAGGCGGTGGGCAGGGCGCACGAAACGCACGCTGGTGACACCGTCCGGCAATTGATAGCGCATCACCTTGGGAATAGGTAGTTGGCTGATCGCGTGTTCCAGTGCCTTTTGCAGGCCTGCTTGCAACGATTCGCCGGCGGCAACGCCGCGGGCAAACAGATATTCTTGTTTGCCGTCGGACTCGATGATGAGGTCGTTTACGCCTAGCGAATCCAGGCCTTTTGCCTGCAGTTTCTTTTGCAGGGCCGGTGTCATGGTGCGGTCGCTCGTGAGACCCACCTTCACCGGCATGAGCTTTTCGGTGTAGTGCTGTTCAGGCGCCTGATCTAGCACAGCGTCAAACAAGGCGGCAAGGCGGCGCGGCGTGGCCAGCGGACGCACCGAACAGCCTGAGGCGAGCAGGTTCTGCTGTTCTAGTTGTTGGCGTAGACCCTCTGCGAAGGCCTGGCCAAGGCGCTGCAATGCCTTCGGCGGGAGTTCCTCGGTCAGCAGTTCTACCAGCAGAGGACGGGTATTCGGCTGCGCGGTCATTTACGCGACCTCCAGCACGGAACGGTTGGCCAACATGGGGAATCCTAGTTTCTCGCGTGATTCGTAATACGCTTGCGCAACGCTTCGGGACAGATTGCGAATACGTCCGATATAAGCGGCGCGTTCGGTGACGCTGATTGCGCCCCGAGCATCCAGAAGATTGAAGGTATGAGCGGCCTTGAGAGTTGCCTCGTAGGCGGGTAGCGCGAGCGGGACTTCGATGAGCCGCTTTGCTTCGGCTTCATAGTCGCTGAAATGCGCAAACAGCATGTCGGTCGAAGCGTGTTCGAAGTTATATGTCGACTGTTCGACTTCGTTCTGATGGAATACGTCGCGGTACAGGATGGGAGTGCCATCGTTCCCGTAGGTCCAGACCAAGTCGTAGACGCTTTCCACACCTTGGAGGTACATGGCCAGACGTTCCAAACCATAGGTGATTTCGCCTGTCGCAGGATAGCAATCCAGGCCTCCCACCTGTTGGAAGTATGTGAATTGTGTCACTTCCATGCCGTTGAGCCAGACTTCCCAGCCTAAGCCCCATGCGCCGAGTGTGGGATTTTCCCAATCATCCTCGACGAATCGTATGTCGTGCTGCTGCGGATCGATGCCCAGCGCGACGAGCGAACCAATATAGAGGTCGAGGATCTCGGGAGGCGCCGGCTTCAGGACGACCTGGTATTGGTAGTAATGCTGCAGGCGATTTGGATTCTCACCGTAGCGGCCGTCCTTGGGGCGACGCGACGGTTGAACATAGGCGGCGCGCCACGGTTCCGGCCCAATGGCACGCAGGAAGGTCGCCGTGTGCGAAGTCCCGGCGCCCACTTCCATGTCGTAGGGTTGAAGCAACGCACAACCCTGCTTGTCCCAGTATTGCTGCAGGGTAAGAATGATTTGCTGAAAGGTGAGCATGAAATTTAAGGCCGTTGAAGGCGCGGCAAGCCGCAAAATCGTTCGATTTTAGCGTCTTCCGGCTTAGGCGCACCCGCCTTATGTCGGAGAGCCACATTTAAATGGTCGTATGATATGCGGTTGTCCGCGAATGGTGCCGGTTGAGTCGGCGCCACCAACACAAGGAATTCTTCATGACTGAACGCGTCAAGGTCGAAGTCATCGAGCATATCCAGGTCATCACCCTCAATCGGCCGCAGGCTCGCAATGCCATCGATCACGAGACGGCCGATGCACTTGCCGCCGCGCTCGACCGCTTGGATGCCGATGAAAGCGTTGCGTTGGGCGTCCTAACAGGCGCGGGTAATACTTTCAGTGCCGGAATGGACTTGAAGGCCTTCGCCGCCACCGGCCAGCGCCCGTATGTGGAAGGCCGGGGCTTTGGTGGTATCTGCGAGCGTCCCCCTCGCAAGCCCTTGATCGCTGCGGTGGAAGGCTATGCCTTGGCCGGTGGATGTGAGATCGCCCTGGCGTGTGACATGATTGTCGCTGCGGAGAACAGCACGTTCGGCTTGCCGGAAGTCAAGCGTGGGCTGGTTCCCGGATCGGGGGGTATGTTGCGTCTTCCCGCGCGCATTCCGTATCACATTGCCATGGAGGCAGTCCTTACCGGCGAGATGATTCCCGCCGAGCGCTTCCACCATTTCGGCCTCATTAACCGACTAGTCGAACCGGGCAAGGCACTCGAGGCCGCGCTTGAATTGGCACGAGCCATCGCAGCCAATGGCCCGCTGGCCGTGCAGACAGCCAAGGCGATTATTTCGGAGTCCCGCAATTGGCGGCCCGCAGACATGTTCGACCTGCAACGGCCCCGCATTGCCCATATCTTCACCTCGGCCGATGCCAAGGAAGGCGCTACTGCCTTCGCCGAGAAGCGCAAGCCCGTCTGGACGGGCAAATAAACCCTCAACTTCGACGGGCAAGCAGCCCCTTCACTTAGTTCCCTGCGATTGCATCATGACTACCTTGATCAAAGAAGACGATTTCATCCAATCCATCGCGGACGCGGTGCAGTTCATCAGTTACTACCACCCCGCCGATTACATCCAACATCTGGCTCGTGCATATGAGCGGGAGCAAAGCCCTGCAGCCAAGGACGCCATCGCGCAGATCCTGACAAACTCGCGCATGTGTGCGGAAGGCAAGCGCCCAATCTGCCAGGACACCGGGATTGTGAATGTCTTCCTGAAGATCGGTATGGACGTGCGTTTCGATACGCAGCGCAGCATTCAGGAACTCTGTGATGAAGGCGTGCGTCGCGGCTACCTGAGCCCTGACAATCCTTTGCGTGCATCGGTCCTCAGCGATCCGCTGTTCACGCGCAAGAACACACGTGACAACACGCCCTGTATCGTGAATGTGGAACTTGTTCCCGGCCATCATGTGGACGTGCAGGTTGCCGCCAAGGGTGGTGGTTCTGAGAACAAGACGAAGTTCGTCATGCTGAACCCCAGCGATTCGCTGGTGGATTGGGTGCTGAAAACCGTCCCCACCATGGGCGCAGGCTGGTGCCCCCCCGGCATGTTGGGGATTGGCGTCGGCGGTACGGCCGAAAAAGCCATGTTGATGGCCAAGCAAGCGCTGATGGAAGACATCGACATGTTCGAGCTCCTGCAGCGCGGCCCCCAGAACAAGCTTGAAGAACTGCGTATCGAGTTGTACGAGAAAGTCAACGCGCTCGGTATTGGCGCACAAGGCCTGGGTGGGCTCACCACCGTGCTAGACGTGAAGATCAACACCTTCCCGACGCATGCTGCTTCCAAGCCTGTGGCCATGATTCCCAACTGTGCCGCCACACGCCACGTTCATTTCCATCTGGATGGTTCCGGCCCTGCAGTATTGACGCCGCCCGCAATGTCCAACTGGCCCGACGTCCAATGGGCACCGGACTACAACAAGTCTACCCAGGTGAACCTGGATACACTCACTGCGGAAGAAGTGGCCAGCTGGAAACCGGGCCAGACCCTATTGCTGTCCGGCAAGATGCTGACTGGTCGTGATGCAGCTCACAAGCGCATCCAGGAGATGCTCGAGCGGGGTGAGTCCCTGCCGGTGGATTTCACCAATCGCATCATCTACTACGTTGGCCCCGTTGATCCCGTCCGTGACGAAGTCGTCGGCCCGGCCGGCCCCACCACCGCCACGCGGATGGACAAGTTCACCGGCATGATGCTCGAGAAGACGGGCCTGATCGCCATGGTGGGCAAGGCTGAGCGGGGTCCCGTTGCCATCGAGGCGATCCGCCAGCACAAGTCGGCCTACTTGATGGCCGTGGGCGGTTCGGCCTATCTCGTTTCCAAGGCTATTCGCAACGCGCGGGTGGTGGCGTTCGAGGACCTCGGCATGGAAGCCATTTATGAATTCGAGGTCAAGGACATGCCGGTGACGGTGGCCGTCGATGCGACGGGCGAGTCCGTGCACCAGACCGGGCCGGCTAAGTGGAAGGCAAAGATCGCCGAGATGATTCCGGTTGTGCCCGTGAACTAAGTGGTGGTTCGACCCTGACAACGAACAAGTCGGCACACCGGAGACATGATGACGACGATCGATTATTCAGAGTGGATCGGGCGTAGCGAGATCTACCCCGACAATATGGACGTAGGACACGTTCGGCAAATCGCACTGGCCCTCGGGCGTCCTGCCCCGCAAGCAGGCGAAGCGCTGCCTCCTTTGTGGAAATGGGCGCATTTTGTGCGCGCCCAGCCCTATGAAGAGTTGGGGCGTGATGGGCACCCCGGCCGCGGCAGTTTCCTGCCGCCGTTGGGGGAGCGCAACCGGATGTGGGCGGGTGGCCGAGTGCGGTTCCACGAGCCGCTGCGCGTCGGAACGTCGGCAGAAAGGCGTTCCACCATCCTGAATATCGAGGAAAAACAGGGCCGTACAGGCAGTCTGTTGTTCTTCACCGTGCAACACGATTATGTGCAGGACGGCCGGGTTTGTGTCAGTGAAGAGCAGGACATCGTGTATCGGGCGCCTTCGCCCCCTAAATTGGCCGGCAGTGTCGCGGCACCCGAGGCGGAGTGGTCGGCAACGGTCGAGCCGTCCACGGTCATGCTCTTCCGATATTCGGCGGTGACTTTCAACGGGCATCGCATTCATTACGATCTCGACTACGTCACCCGCCAGGAAGGCTATCCCGGCTTGGTGGTACACGGTCCGTTGATCGCGACGTGCATGCTGCAGGCGTGTATTGACGCGAACCCAGGCCGTGAGCTGGAGTCCTTTAGTTATCGCGGCCTTCGTCCCTTGATTGCCCCGCGTGCCTTCGAGGTGGCCGGAGCGTTTCGCGGGGCGAACCGTGCCGATGTGTGGGCGGCCCAAGACGGAACGCTCGCGCATCAAGCGGAAGTCACATTCAAATCATGAGGCAGGCGACCATGGATCCGTTGATGCGAAGTGCATTGTTTGTCCCCGGCAATCGACCCGAGCGCTATGCCAAGGCCCTTTCCTCGGGCGCCGATATCGTGATCATCGACCTGGAAGATGCGGTCGAAGCCAGTGCGAAACATGAAGCCCGCGAGCATATTGCCCGTTTTGCCGTTGAGAACCCCCAAGCGCGCTTTCTCGTGCGGAGCAATGCGGCGGAAACCGATTGCTTTGAAGCCGACATGGCGTTGTGCCGCGCTCATGATGGAATTGTAGGCGTGGTGCTCCCCAAGGCGGAGTCCGCGCAGCAGGTGCAGCGTGTTCGAGCGTTGGCTGGGAAGCCCGTGATTCCTATCGTGGAGAGTGCGCGGGGCGTGTTGGCCCTAGAGGAACTTGCTTTGGCTGAAGGGGTTGAGCGACTGGCGTTCGGCTACCTGGATCTCATGCTGGGTACGGGAACTCGTCCCAATACTGCGGCGGCGCGGTTACTGCTCGACCATATTCGTTGCCGTATCCTGCTGGCGAGCGCAGCGGCGGGTATACAGGCGCCCCTCGATGGGGTGCATCCCGACTTTCGCGATACGGCGACGTTGTCGGATATCGCCATCCAAGTCCGCGATATGGGATTTGCCGGTGTGCTGTGCATTCATCCCGCACAAGTGAGTGTTGTTCATGCAGCCTTTGCACCCTCCGCGGAAGAGCGTCACTGGGCGCAGCGCGTGGTGGAAGAACATGAGCGCACGGGTTCCGTTGCATTCCAGTTGGATGGCCAGATGGTCGACATGCCGGTCATCGAACGCGCACGTAGGGTCCTCGCCGCCCAGGCTTGATCAGGGCGCAGACGGAATTTGCTCCAGGCGTTGATCATCGCAGCGCTGCAGAAGGGCCTCTAGACTCCCTTGTGCGAGTGTCAACGCCGGCTCCAGATCGCGCAAAGGGCGCAATACGAAGGCCCGCTCATGCATCCTGGGATGAGGCAGCGTCAGAAATGTCGTCTGACGCGTTTCGGTCCCATGAAGCAATAGATCCAAATCCAAGGTGCGAGGAGCATTCCGGTAGGGGCGTTCCCGTCCATGCTGGTTTTCGATGTCCAGCAGTGCCCGGAGTAAATCTTCCGCGGTAAGGGCGGTCTCCGCCATCAGGACGGCGTTGACATAGTCCGGGCCGCCCGCGTCCACAGGCGCACTACGGTAGAGCGGCGACAGCCGTGTGCGCAGGATGCCGTTTAGATGCGAAATTTCGTGGGCAGCGCGCAGCACGGTGGCACGCGCGTTTCCCAAATTCGCGCCAATACCGATGTAAGAGACAACAGTCACCGTTTGATACTCATACGGGACTGGCCGGTGCAGCAGCTGACCCAGGTTTACGACGCGGCTTGCGACGACGCTTGCGCACTGCGGCGGCCGGGCGATCGCGATGGCTTTGCTGAT
>Ga0065721_10052698_pt1 | contig 11364 bp, 8 predicted proteins | sample Mesricmetagenome_FD_59108 | JGI IMG/M metagenome (GOLD analysis project Ga0065721, IMG submission 59108) | Mesophilic microbial community from rice straw/compost enrichment Sample: eDNA_1 v2 (version 2) | ecosystem: Engineered > Solid waste > Grass > Composting > Bioreactor | place: USA: Davis...
CATCCCTCAGGGTGAGCTGGGATGTATTCAACATGTGAAACTGTGCTCCAGGTCCAATATAAAGCTGGCCAAATAAGGCTGGACAGACAATCATTGCTATAAAAAAAATCAGTATTCGCATCGTAGTTTCTGTTTGCGACCAATGGTTTTGATTTTTCATTCCTGTAAAAGGGTTTATCGATGAATGACCCGCTGTCTCTCAGAGGTAATTAGCATTTAATCCACTACCGGTAAGCCGGCTTCCCTCCAGACCTTTAATCCGCCTTCGATATGAGCGATGTTTTTGTAACCCATGGCAGCCAGGGTTTGAATGGCCAGAGCCGATCTTCCGCCCGACGCGCAATACAGGATAATACGTTTGTCCTTGTCAAACTCAGGCTTATAATATGGTAGCCCGGGATCTGCATAAAACTCCAGCATTCCCCGGGGTGCATGTATTGCCCCTGGAATATAACCCTGTTGCAATTCTTCGGCTTCCCGGATGTCGATAAGTACAACATCATCCTGCACCAGTTCGGTCTTTGCCTGCTGCGGACTCAGGCTTTCAGCATGCTGAGCGGCATCTCGGACCAGGTCCATTGCAGATTTCGAGTTGACAGTTTCTTCCATGCGTAATGCTTTTTTGTCGCTGGAACCAAATTATGATGCGACTCTTCCCAAAAAATTTTTGAATCGCCGAACTTCTTAGCAGTTAGAAATATGGCCAAAAAGACACCCATATGGTCTTGGGGAGGAAGTTTTTGCAGTTTGTCGGGAAAACAATGTCGTTAGTCTATTTTCATCCATGCAGGAAAAGCGATCCGCTTAATTTGTTTAAATTGGGGAATATACCAGCATGAATTCCTTTCTGTATAATGAGTTTATCTTCTCTCCGCGGTATCGTGTATGGCGGCATATCATTTACTGGTCTTTCCACGTATCAGTTTGGGCTGCTTTCTGGGTGATAATCGGCGTACCCCTTTCTTATGGACGCCAGTTGTTGAATATGGTGATGTGGGTACCGGCTTTTATCCTGTTTGGCTATCCGCTGGTATATGGCGCGATACCACACCTGTTACTGAAAGGCAGACTCTGGCAATTCTTCCTTGTCGTGCTTGGATGGGGCTTTGCCGGACTTTATATCGACACGGGATACCGGCATTATGTATTGATTCCTGCACAGGAAGCCATGGGTCTGACCAATATACTTCCAAGGGGTCCGCTTGCTTTCTGCTACCTGTGCATGACCACTTCGGCTGCAAGTCCCATGATTATAAAATTCTTCAAGCTGTGGACAATCAAGCAACGTGAATGGATGCTTGCTCAACAGGAAAGGATTACGGCAGAATTGCAACTGCTCAAGGCGCAGGTGCATCCTCATTTTCTTTTTAACACGCTCAATAATATCTATTCTTTTTCACTCGAAAATTCTCCCAAGACGCCTGGGTTGATACTCAAGCTCTCATCGCTGCTTAGTTATATGCTATATGATTGCAGATCAGAGGAAGTAAGACTGGAGAAAGAAATTGAGATCATGAAGAACTATACCGACCTGGAAAGAGAACGTTACGGCAATAAAATTGAGATATCGTGGAATGTTGAGGGGAATCTAAAAGGTAAGTTCATCGCACCATTATTAATGCTTCCTTTTCTTGAGAATGCATTCAAGCATGGCACTTCTGAACAAATTGAAAAACCCTGGCTCGGTGTTGATATATCTGTGAAGAATGACACCCTGAAATTTAAAATCGCCAATAGCAAGAACGAATACGGTCCGAATGGTCCGCATGGTATTGGCATCGAAAACGTAAAGAAGCGGCTTCAATTCATTTATCCTGACAGGCACGATCTCAAAATAAATGACGAGGGCAATTTCTTTGTTGTATCCATGTCAGTAAAATTAGTTGGAGTCACCCCCAGCATTGTCACCAGCCCTGCAAATCTTCAAACAGTTCCTGCATGAAATTACGCTGCCTGTTGATTGATGATGAGCCGCCGGCATTGAAGGTCCTGACGCGATATATCATGTCCATCAACGGACTTGAGATTGCGGGACAGTGCAGCAATGCCATTGAGGCACTGGGTGTACTCCGGCATAAGCAGGTTGATGTTATTTTCCTGGATATAAAAATGCCACGCATTCTGGGCACCGAGTTTCTGAAAAATCTTTCCCATCCTCCCAAAGTTATTTTCGTCACTGCCTACCGGGAGTATGCAGTTGATGGATTTGAACTGGATGCCGTTGATTATCTTGTGAAACCGGTTTCCTTCGAACGTTTCTTCAAGGCCATCACCAAACTTAACCAGGTGTTGGGTAAAGACAGTACGGAATTTGAGATGAGCTTCACACCTGCCCCGGCCGCGTTTGTTTATCTTAAGGTAGACCGGGACATGAAAAAGGTTTTTATCAATGATATTTCCCATATCGAGAGCTGGAAAGACTATGTAATGGTTTACCAGCATGACGGAAAGCATTTCCTGGTAAAGCAAACCATCACAGCAATGGAGAATCTGTTGTCAGAACATAAATTCCTTCGCGTCCACCGGTCATACCTGGTATCGTTGGATAAGATATCCGGCTACAATGGTCTTTCAGTACACCTGGGCAAGCTGGAAATACCTATTGGCAGACTTTATAAGCAGTCGGTGATTGAGAGGTTGCAGGAGTAGGAAAACATCCACTGTATTAATATTACAATTAAGATAAAAAAAGACCCTGATTTTTTATCAGAGTCTTTGTGATCCCGCTGGGAGGACCAAATAACATATCTAAGGTATTGATAACTAAATATATGTCTTAAAAAGACACTCCCTTTCCGCTCTAATTACGCACTGCAAATTCTTTCAACGAACTGTGAATGATTGACAAGCAAAAGTAAGTGATAATTCTTTATACAGCTATTTTATGAGCCGATTATGAGCCCATCCTGAGCCAATTGAGCCAATTATGAGCCAACTAAAACATAGACAGCCCCAGCCCCTTTCTTGCCCTTGTTTTCCAATATTTCTTTGCGATTTAATTCTTGCAAATCTCTTGTAGCAGTTGGTTTAGAAACCTTATTAATCTCTTGATACTTAGCATTGGTAATACTACCTTGTTTCTTTACATATAAAACAGCTCGAATTTGGCGAGGGCTTAAATCCTGCTTACTTAAAAACTCCTCTGTGAAAATATCTTTCAGAAATGTCACCTCGATACCACCTTCAACTTCCTTAATTTCAGGTTCGGGCAAACCGGCTTTACTACAAGCTTCAAACATCCTGCTTATACCACTTCCCCAAGCCTCAATATACCCCACCTTAAAGAAAATGTCCGCAATATTCCTGTTCCTCGGGTGAGAAGAATGACTCTTTTTTAATTGTTCAATATTCAAATGATCGGGTAATGTTCCAGGATTCCAAATAACCAGTTTATCATCATATACTTTGATCTGAATAGTAGTACCTGTATAATCTTTATGAGCAATTGCATTAACCAAAGCTTCTCTCAATGCTTCTTCGGGGTATTCTAATTTCTCGACTCGTTGTAAGCCTACAAACTTAACTGGAGAAATAAGATATTTGGAACGAAGAATATCCATTACTTTATCAGGCATATCTAATATGTTCCCTTCAATAACATCCTGAAACTTTAAATCAGCATCAGATACTCCAAACCTGCCTATCTTAAGATAGGCATGAGAAAAGTGTTTCAAAGGGTCAATTCCGAACAAAAGCACCGCAGCGTTCTTAAAATTCTTTTCATCATTTACCAAATGGAGACCCGAAAAAAGATCATCGTGAGTCCCCTGAATTGCATCAGCCGATAAACGCTTGTTTTCTGTAGCCAGATGAAGAAATTTATTGATTGTATTATCATCGAGATCATATAGCGTAGCTGTTTTGACAGGCATATCATCCCAACTTTTTCCCAGTTTCTTTAATAGGAATTGATGTAACGCTGGGCCTTTTAATTCCTGTTTCCTACTTCCGCTCCTGTAATGGTAATTTCCATGATAGGCAATCGGCACATCACTTGGGTTTACAGCAATCTCGATATAATGTTTCTTTGCCTTTGTGTGAAGGTTAACGTCAACTACAAGTCCCAAATGGTTAACAACTTTATTAGGGATGTCTTCCATAAGTTTTTTGTAATCAGACAAGCCCGAAACATTCTCCTTGTCATCTATACCAATAAAGATTCTACCGCCTTGTGCATTTGCAAACCCACAGACCCACTTCAGATATTCATCTCTCCAGGATTCTTTATACTCAACATTTTGTTGTTCCGGCATACCCAATAGAACTTAATATATTCAAATATAATGCATTACAACTTAAATCTCTCTCGTCTTATATATGAATAAAGTAATCTTTATTTTTAATACTAATTTAATTACCAATGGCTAGAAACGGACTATTTACAGAAGGCGATTTCGTAAGATATACTGGTAACTACGCAGTAGTTGCTGGCGCTTTACGAGAGCCAGGCATTGGACGTATTGAAGAATTCGAAGTCTTTAACGGTGTTGAAAGGATTTATCTATTTCTTCATGACCGTAATGAGCATATTTGGTGCGACTATGACAAGATCAGGGGTATTGAAACCGAGGAAAAGCACTTGTTAGCATGCGGATATTCAGTTGAAATGGTGGGACAAAGAAAAAGATATCGCCGTGGCGGCTCAGTAATATCCAGCGGGCTTTTTTATATCCATCATTTAGGGCAATGGATACTTACTGGTTATTGCGTTGCAGATTTCACTAACGTTGTTGTGCTTGACAAATACTTGCACGAACCAACGAGGTTTGATATTCATCTTTTTTACCAAGATTTTCCTTGGGTTAATAATTTAAATGACTTGTTTGATTATTTAAAGGAACAAGGCATTGAACTGAATTGGAATACGATAGCGAATTTATAAGCAACAACCACCTTATCATATGCCATTCAATGATGACGAGCTTTTATTTAATAAGCACCTTAAGTACAAACTTTTCCCTTCTAAAACAAAGGAAAGGGAATATTGGAAAAACTTTGAAGTAAACATTGACAGCTATTGTGACAAATGGAGTATCTACAAAGAGGACTTTGAAAAAGAGTTAAAGCACTTTACTCAAGCTGATTTAAAGAAAATATGTTCTTTATTTCATCTGACAGCTAAGGTTGAAGAATCCGATTATAAAGAAACGCTGTTAAATGATGTCAAATCAAGCGTCCTTTTCTATTGCATTATCAAGTTTGCCCTTTCCAACCCAAAAGCAATTTCGAGAGAATTCAAAATTCAGATCAAAAATGGAAAAATTGACAGAGCTAAAGTATTCCTTAAAACCCTTGAAGTATATAAGGTAAATAAACTTATTGAGCTATATCTTTTTCTGCATGCACAAAAGAACGGAAGTGCAAAATTTTCCTTCGATGTCGTTTCGAACAAGAAAGGACTAAAATTCGATGAAACAAAAAAGTCGGCAGAAACATTGGTCAGATTTTTAAATCAAACCGATAGAGATCATTACGAGTACCACCTAAGATTTTCAGCTATTGTTAACAAGGATTTTCTATTCTTATTATTAAAGGAAACAGCCGATAAGATATTTCCAGCTTTACCTGATAATACCAGAGTACAATTAGGAAGGTATTTGTTGATAAGATTGGATCATAATGGCAGACTGACCGTAAATACAAAAAGTCATTTCGAGGCAAACAAAATAAAAAACTACCTGGCTAAAAAAAATAAAGTTTCAATAAAGTATAATAAAAAGTATGCCTCTTATGATTCTAAGAAATTTTTTGAGTCAATACTTTCGGAAAGCGTGATTTCCAAAAATGTAAAATTGCTTGATGCTTCTTTCCGTAAAACCATTATTGGCGATCAGGGAGTAACCATAACCGACAGAAAGAGAAAGAACGACATTACTCATGTTATTCGCTGGATGAGAGATAAGGGAATGCTTAAATTAACCGATTTTTCTGAATTTAGGACGTTGACCTTTTCATTCAAAGGCGTTTCTTTTTCCATACAAGTGCATGAAAATCGGTGGGGGCAATTACGACTAGTAATCGCTGACCAAAGAAAACCAGCAAAGGAATTGCAAGACTTTAAAAATGCTTTTACAAAGGCTTACAATATTCCCTTTGAAGTATTTCTCAGAAACAAAGATGAAGTCACAGATAAAATAATAATCACCAGAAAAATCATAGATAACCGAACACTCCATTCTGATATGCCCGAAGATGTTGAAAATATACTTTTAGATCTCATCAATAATAACTTTTTGCATAAACCCATATCTAGTGCAAAAAGAAGATGCGTTTCCTGCAGACATGTCTATTGGGAGAAAGGAGATTGTCCTGTTTGTGGGAATGAAGCCTATTTTGAGGGAGACTATGTCGATATTGAAATAAATGAGGAACACTTCGGTGACTATCTATATAAAAACATTAAGGCAGATCGTACGCTAAAAGCTAAAAAAATAAAACGTCAGATAAGTGGTCAATCATTTCCTTTTATTGAGGTAATTGACAGAGAAGGTGATCTTTTAAGCATTTATATAAATAAATCCAATGTACCTACCAGAGTAGTGGAACATTTTGAAGAGAATGGAAACTCTTTGCTTATAATATTATTGAAATATAAAGATGCTGTACAATCTGAAATAAGTGAAAAGAATTTTGAATGCGCAGACTTTGTTGAAATTGTAAGCAATGAGACCAAATTTATCCCCATTCTTATAAATAAAGCCATTTCCGAACAAAAAAGGAAATGGCAATCGAAAATTATTGATAAAGCAGATTTGTCTTATAAACGGATTATCAAGAAGGGCACGTCGTATAATGATCAGCATTTTGAAAAGGATATATACAACCTTTTGCACGAGATTTTTCCAATAGCGGATAGACTGGGAGGTAAATTTGCTGGCATAAAAGCTCCTGACGGAATTGCTTCGATCCAGGATTATGGAAAACCCAGAAAAAGATTTTGTTTTGCTTGGGATTGCAAATTTAGCACTCTTCAGAAGGGCTACCAGTTAAATGATAGGCCCCCAAAACATAAACATTATTTAACGAGACTGAATCAAAATGATACCGTACATTTTTTTGGAGGATTAAGTGTGTATGCATTTATATCACAAAACATGGATGAAAAAAAATATACGTCGTTTTACAGTAAGCTAATTTTTAAATCACGGTGGAAAGGACATGTGTTTCTGTTGAGTGAAAGTAACATCCTGTTAATATATACGGTTTTCAAGAAAAATGAAGCCCTTATTAAAAGCTACCCTTCGATATTTTACAAGAAAATATTTGGTTTGCTTAGAAGGCCACGGATAATGGAATCAGAACCCTTTAAATTTATCAGCAACGAACGCATTATGAAGGCAATGGAAGATTTAAAAGTCCAGTTCAGAAAAGTTCATAAGAGCTTTAACTTTAAAAGATCGGACTTTTAAATGCAGATGGATACTAAAAATCTGTATATCTGCGAACTGGTGTTAAAAAGCTTCTATTGTTTATGTATAGCCGGAAAAAAGTATTTTGCAAAAGACCAAATCCTTGAAGATGCATATATCAAAACTAACAATCAGGAATTATAGAAACTTCTTAGCTTCATACCTGATTTTTCATAAAGGCGTTAACACAGTCATTGGCGAAAATGGCTCAGGCAAGACCAATATAATGCAGGCAATAAGGATTCTCTTAGATGAAAATCTACCACGTACTTATCGCTTTTATGAATCTGATTTTAACCGAAGCCTCCCTAATTGGCGGGGCCATTGGATAATAATACAACTTTTCTTTGATGAATTGGATCATGGTGATGAGGCACAAGCTTTAGCCCTTCACCAACTCGGAGATGCGGCGCCAGATAATACTAAAGGTAGTTGCGCAGTGATATTTAGACCAAAATATATTGTTCGGAAAAGTTTGTATGATCTTTCGATAGATGAAGAAAAATCGCTTGAAAAATTAGACGCTATTCGAGATGCGATTGGCATTGACGACTATGAGATTCTATATACATCAAAAAGCTCAATCGATTTTTCAGATAATAAAAATTATAAAAAATATGTTGGAGATTTTAAAAAGATAGTTTTCCCAGACCCCTCTGACCTTGCTCAAGATATTTATGGAGGTAAATTATATATTGGTAACCTGACCAAAGAAGTTTCTTGCACTTTCGTTAAAGCATTACGAGATGTTGAGGCTGACTTGAAATCTTACCGAGATAATCCACTTATAAACCTGTTGCGGGGTAAGGAAAAGACCATTGAAATTGCAAAAAAGAAAGATATTATTGAAAGAATTCAAACGCTTAATGAGGAAATTTCGGATTTAGATGAAGTAAAGGAAGTTTCGCAAGGAATAGGCACTTCAATAAAAACATCCGTTGGGGAGACCTATGCTCCCGGCATAAGTATTAAGTCTGAATTGCCAGAGGATATGGAAAAATTGATGCAATCACTTAAGCTATGGGTAGGTGATTCGGTAGATGAACCCTATCTGGGCCGAATATGGGAATTGAGCTTAGGAGGAGCCAATCTTATATATCTATCAACAAAGCTTCTAGAATTTGAAAAGGTGAAATCACAAGATAAGGTTGCAAATTTCTTGCTGATTGAAGAACCCGAAGCTCATATTCATACTCATATTCAAAAAACACTTTTCCAAAAAATTCCTGGCTCAAACACTCAGGTAATCATTACTACTCACTCTACACATATCTCGTCGGTTTGCAAAATTAGTGCGATGAACGTCCTAAGTAAGTCGGCTAATCTAGTCAAGGTTTTTGATCCTTCAAATGGTCTTGATAAAGACGAAATTTCGAGAATTGAACGGTATCTCGATGCGGTTCGAAGTACTCTTTTATTTGCCAAAGGTGTTATTCTGGTAGAAGGAGATGCTGAACAGATTCTAATTCCGGCCTTGATACGGGCGGTCTTTGGTATTTCCTTAGATGAAATTGGGGTAAGCCTTATAAATATAGGGAGTACTGGATTTCAAAATCTTGCTAACATTTTTCACCAAGACAGAGTTAATAAGTATTGCGCAATTATAACCGACCTCGATAAAAGCATACTTGAATTACCTGATGATTCTGATGATGATTCTGATGAGCAAAAAGATTGTAGAAATTCTGAAGTAAAAGGCGAAGAAAGAAAGGTAATACTAGATGAATTTATTTCTGAAAATGATTATGTTGATGTTTTTTATGCAGATAACACTTTCGAAGTACAATTTTTACAAGCAGGTAATGAAGCTTCGGTGATCAGCCTAATTAAAGACCAGTACAAAAGGAAGGCGGATATAGAGACAATAACTGATAAAATCAATGAATCTGAAATCGAAATCTACGGAAAGGAAATTCTGAGACTGGCAAACAAATTTGGGAAAGGTTGGTTTGCACTACTTCTTTCTGAGCACCTTGATCACAAGAGTAAGATACCACGATACATTTTGAAAGCTCTATCTTTTGCAGTCCCTACTCTAAGCGTGGAAACCCTGAAATCAATTTGCTCCAAAAGATTACTAGCATTGCATAATGACCCATTTGAAGATGATGAAACTGACTATAAGGCTCTCATGCGTAGTATTTCAAAAAAATCAACAAGAAAAGAAATCGCAGACGAAATGAATGAGCACATGCCAGATGATGATCTAAGTAATTTCTTAGCAATTTGAACTATGTCAGTCTATTTAAAGGGACTAAACCCTGAACAAATTGATGCCGTGAAAGCGGATGGAAATGTGCTAATAACAGCTTGCCCTGGGAGCGGGAAAACTCGTGTAATAACACACAAAGTTGCATTTGAGCTTGAAATGATCCGTGGTTCAAAAAAACTTCTTGTTGCTTTGACTTATACAAACAGGGCTGCTGACGAAATCAAACGACGCGTTGAAAAGTTCAATATAGAAACTGAAAGTCTTTGGACGGGGACAATCCATTCATTTTGCATGGAGTGGATTATTAAACCTTATGTTGGCTATATTCCTGAACTTAACAAGGGATTTACAATAATAGATGAAATTGAAAGTGAAGAAATTATAACAGAATTAAAAGAAAAGTATGGAGTAACCAGGTTTGCAAGTATAAAGAGAGTCTATAATTTGGATGGCAGTTTTGAAACAAATGATATTAGGTATATCCCCTTGATCGCAGAGTATAAAAAGATCATACACGATGATAAAAAAATAGATTTTGATGACATTTTGTATTATGCTTACCGATTATTGAAAAAATATCCTATCGTTTCACTTCGGTTATCCAACTTATTTGAACTGATATGTGTTGATGAATATCAAGATACTCAGGAATTGCAGTATTCCATTCTGGCTGAAATTATAAAATCAAGAAAGAATAAGACGAGAATCTTTTTTGTGGGGGATGTCTGCCAAGCAATCTACGGATCAATAGGAGGATTAGCTAAGAGCAAGGATGAAATTTCTGCTCAATTCGGAAAGATCATTATAGCTGATTTGAAGCTGACGGGGAATTACCGGAGTAATCAGCGAATTATTGACTATTATGCGAATTATCAAGTACAACCGATTATCATTAATGCAGTATCTGGTATAGCAAATGAAAGAGGTGTTATTAGCTATGACAGAAATAGCCATAAAGACAATATTCATGTTATCATTTCTAACCTCATTTTGGACACTTTGAACAAAGGGGTGCCTCCGTCGGAAATTTGTGTTATGGCGCCTCAGTGGTGGATGATCTTGCCAATGGGAAGAAAGCTGAAGTCGTTATTGCCACACATAGACTTTGATGCTTTTGGGTTAAGCCCTTTCAGGAGAATCCGAGAAAATGTGTGGTTTAAGATAATCAGGCTATTCTTAACCACCCCAGTCAATTCAAACTATGGCGTTCGACATCAATGGGCTGCAGAATTACTGATTGCACTAGAAGAATTCGTGCCATCCTTCTTAAATAACATCACGAACAGAAGACGGTTTTTACTAAGAGTTATTAACTACTTTAAATCGACTGAGGAAAATTCTCTTGCGTATATTGATAGTTGTTTTGAATATTTTATTCGGGAGTTTGCTATTCCAATGGAGAGTAACCAGGAATTAAATGCGAGAAAAGAAATCTTTGACACAGTCATAAGGAACGAGCTTCAAAAAGAGGAGTTTGATTATGCGAATGAAATAAGTATTTTGAAACGTATTTTTAACTCTAAATCGGGGGTCGTTGTCAGTACCTGTCACGGTGTCAAAGGTGAGGAATATGATACTGTCATTGCATTTGGTTTGCTGGATGGTTATATACCAAATTGGAATGATCCAGATGCTCAGGCATCAAATAAATTACTTTATGTAATGTGTTCTAGAGCTAAGAATCATCTTTATTTAATCTCAGAACGTGGTCATAATACCAGGATGGGCGAACGATACCCCACG
>Ga0065721_10052699_pt1 | contig 11363 bp, 13 predicted proteins | sample Mesricmetagenome_FD_59108 | JGI IMG/M metagenome (GOLD analysis project Ga0065721, IMG submission 59108) | Mesophilic microbial community from rice straw/compost enrichment Sample: eDNA_1 v2 (version 2) | ecosystem: Engineered > Solid waste > Grass > Composting > Bioreactor | place: USA: Davis...
CAACGCCGTGCCTGTCGACGTCCAAGCAATATTGTGACGCTCGCGCAACGCCGTAAGGAATGTTACGCATCCGCCAAGCATCAATAAAGGGCCGGGCACCAATTCGGGGCACACGATGGCCGCTATTGGTGCAGAGAACATTGTGAACCCCACTCCCCCTACTCCCTGGAGAAAAGCGGATCCAAAAATGAGCGCTGCCATCAGAAAATAGACAGCAGGATCGGTAAATGGCAGCAAATCCATCGAATTCATGCGTCCCCCTCCTAGGGTAATCCTGCGGGTGTCTGCTGCAGCCGCTGAAGATAATATACAGTATACGATTTTCGCCTTGATGCAAATCATGGCTTCGTAGTTTTCCCGCCCCACCCGCCTTTCACCGCCAACGAGGCAAGCATGGATATAGACGTAGTCCTTACCCCCGCCCACTGGATTTATCTCGCCAGTGTGGTCGTCATCATTTTCACCATGATTAAACGGGCCAATGTCGTGGTCCCTTCCGTCATCGGTACCTTCCTGGTCATATTCGCCATCACTGGAAGCCCTATCAGCGGCTTGATAGGTATCTTCTCGGCCAGTTTCGTGGCAGCAAAAGAGCTGTTCAACATCTTCCTCGTCATTACGTTCATGACGGCGCTGCTCAACTCTTTGAAAGTGCTCGAAGCCGATGTACGCATGGTCGCTCCGTTCAGGAAGGTCATGACTGGAGGGACGATATCCTTCTTCGTAATTGCCTTATCGACCTACCTGATATCGCTGTTCTTCTGGCCAACCCCGGCCGTGCCGCTGGTTTCAGCCATCCTGCTCCCGGCAGCAATTGCGGCAGGCCTGCCTCCGCTGACGGGTGCCATGGTCATCGCGATCGCCGGCCAGGGCATGGCCTTGTCGTCCGACTATGTCATCGGTGTCGCCCCCGGCATTAGCGCTAAGGCCGCCGGCGCCGCGGTCAGCGTGCAGGCTGTGGCGGACCGCGCCTTGGTGCTCTCCATCATCACGGGTGTTATTGCGCTGGGCCTGACCTATATGCTCACCCGCAAGTACTTCCGCCGCCCCGATGCCAGCAACCTCGCTGAATGGCAAGCGCGCGCTGCAGATTCCACGCTCAACACTGTCGAACATCAAGGGTCGTTCGACAAGGCTGAGATCGCACGGGGAACGAGCGAAGAAGGCGACGGTGTTGAAGCCTGTGACATCAATGAACAGGTTCCTCAACGCCGCGCGCAGATGGAAAAATGGTCCCGCGTGTTCGCTGTCGTCACCCCGCTGGCTGTCCTGGCCATCATTCTCATCATGGTGCTGCCCACCTTAATTCCGGGCCTGCGCGTCCTGCGTGGCGGCGAAGCCGCTGGTCTCGTGGGCGGCGTCGCGTTCATCATCATGATGTGTGCGACTGCAGCGGCATGCGGGTTCAAGCGCATGCTGGACGTCTGCCCTGAACACATGACTGACGGCTTCGTGTTCGCCTTCCGCGCCATGGGCTCCGTACTTCCCATTGCCGGCTTCTTCTTCCTGGGTGCAAACGAAGCAACGGCCGCCATTCTCGGCGTACCCGTCGACCAGGCGCCAGGTCTGCTGTTTGAACTTATCGCTGCTGGCCAGCACCTGATCCCCGACAACCACTTCATGGTGGCATTCGGCGTCTTGATCGTCGGCATGATCTCGGGCATCGATGGGTCCGGCTTCTCGGGATTGCCTTTGACCGGTACGCTGTCCGGTGCGCTTGGCCCCGTGATCCACATGGACCCCGCCACATTGGCCGCGATCGGCCAGATGGGCGCCGTCTGGACCGGGGGCGGCACGCTCATCGCGTGGTCATCACTGATTGCGGTCGCCGGCTTTGCTCGTGTCCATATCCTCGATCTGGTGCGTGCGCTCACCCTTCCTGTGATCGTGGCATTGATCGTCTCCACAATTGCCGGAGTGGTCCTGTATGGCTGATATGGCAACACCGAGTCTGGGTGCAAGCGCTAAGTCGGCGCGCGGCACCGCATACATGGTAGCAACCGGCAACCCCTACGCGGCCCAAGCAGCGCAGCAAATGTTGAAGGCGGGTGGCAGTGCGATCGACGCTGCCATCGCCGCCGATGCAGTCATGGGTGTCGTCGAGCCCATGGCCACCAGCATCGGCGGCGATCTCCTCGCCATGATCTGCAGCCCCGAAGGGAAAGCCGAGAGCTATAACGGGACTGGGCGCGCCCCGGCCGCTCTCGATATCAAGGCCATCGAAGCGCTGCCCGGGTCGCGCATCCCAGAACGGCATCCCTACTCCGTCACGACGCCCGGTGCAGTAAGGGGATGGCATGACCTCCACCAGCGCTATGGGCGACTCGACTGGGCCATGCTTCTAAAGCCTGCCATAGAACTCGCACGGAACGGCTTCAACATCGCGCCGGTCTCCGCGCGGGAATGGCGGCTTTTTGACCCCGTACTGCATGCTGAGCCCACTTGCGCCCGCCTCTATCGTGCCGGCAATCCGCCGCAGGCGGGCGAATCACTGCAAAATGAAGAATTAGCCGCCACCCTAGAAATGATTGCGCTTGAGGGCGCAGACGCCTTCTATCATGGGCGTATCCCTGAAGCGGCGAGCGCAGCCGTCCAGGCCATGGGCGGCTTTTTGCAGCCCTCTGACTTCTACGAACATACCGGCAACTTCTGCGAGCCCGTTTCAACGGAGTTCCGTGGAACACGGGTACACCAGTGCCCGCCCAATACGCACGGTGTCGCCATCCTGCACGCGCTTGAGGCCATCCAGGCTCATGGCGGAGATCCTGCCGACCCATCCACATGGGTCCAGCTCGTCCAGTCCACAGCCAACGCAATGAAGCACGCCGCCAAGACCGTGTCCGATCCTTCTGGCAACACGGTATGCACGGTGGTTGTCGATGCGTCAGGCTTGGCCATCACGTTGATGTCGAGCATCTTCAAGCGCTTTGGCTGCGGTATTGCCGTGCCCGGAGGGGGATTCGTTCTCCAGAACCGAGGCTTCGGATTCGCAACGCCCGGCCATATCAACGGCCCAGCACCCCGCAAACGCCCCTATCACACCGTTGTACCGGGCATTACCACCCGCAATGGGCGCTTCTATTTAGGTATGGGCGTCGTCGGTGGCCTGATGCAGCCGCAAGGGCAGATCCAGATCCTCACGCGGACGCTCGCATGGAGCACCTCGCTCCGGAACGCCCTCGATGCACCACGGATGCGGTTGGAAGCGGGCGACACGCTCGCCATCGAGGACGGCACCCTCGAATCCATCACGCAGGCGCTCCGCGAGGCAGGCTACCCCCCTCCTAAGAAGGGTGTGGGCGAGCTGGGCGGCCGAAGCGACTTCGGTGGTGCTCACGCCATCATGCGTCACGAGGACGGTACCCTCGAAGGTGCAGCCGATATGCGCAAAGATGGTGCGTGCATAGGCGAATGACCGGGAAAACCCCAGTTTTCCCATCTTGTATACGGTATACAATATTCATACAGGCTTCAAACACAGGCCTCTTTCTCCGCTGAACCGGGTCGCTTCGACCCCCAGCACGACGACAAGGAACGACCATGGCTGAACTCATGAACCGCGACGAATTCCGTACCGCTCTGGAACAAGCTATCCAAGGCAAGAGCGCCAACAAATCGCCCTTCAGCATCGCTTGGGCGAGCGGCAAGCTCTCTCGCGAGCACCTGGCCCGCTGGGCGGAAAACCACTACCACTACGTTGGTCCCTTCGCCGACTACCTGGGTTACCTGTATGCACGCATGCCGGACACCTACACCGAAGCCAAAGACTTCCTGCTGGCGAACATGTATGAAGAAGAAATCGGTGGCGATCGCCACACCGATCTTCTGATCCGCTTCGCAGAAGCTTGTGGCACGACCCGCGAGCGTGTTGTCGACCCCAACAACATGAACGCGACGACCCGCGCCCTGCAATCCTGGTGTTATTGCGTCGCCATGCGCGAAGACCCGATCGTCGCGGTAGCGGGCCTGGTCGTCGGCCTCGAGTCCCAGGTGCCTTCCATCTACCGCAAGCAGACGCCTACGCTGCGCGAGAAATACGGTTTCACCGATGAAGAAGTGGAGTTCTTCGACCTGCACATCGTGTCGGACGAAATCCACGGTGAACGTGGCTACCAGATCGTTCTGGAGCACGCCAACACGGTCGAACTGCAACAGCGCTGCCTGCGTATTTGCGAAATCGGCGCTGAAATGCGTCTGCTCTATACCACCGCTCTCTACAACGATTACGTGAAGGACGAGATCTCCCTTCAGGAGCTCGAGCTGGCTGCCTGACCCAGGCAGAACCGGGCAGAGCCCGGGCCGGCCGTCAAACGGCCGGTAGCGCCATAACCGGTCATACCGGTTTGAGGCGGGCCGGCGCGAACCGCCGTACCCGCCTTTTTTCGTCTTACAACGCTACAGGACCACAACAGTGCAGAACCTCAACGATCAGGTGTTCAGGAATTACATTGGCGGCCAATGGGTCGACAGCGTGTCAGGCAGTACCTATGCCAATACCAATCCAGCCGATACCCGCGACATCGTCGGCCGATTCCAGGATTCGGTCGAAGAGGACGCCGTGTCCGCCGTTCGGGCAGCTGAAGCCGCTTTCGCCCAATGGCGCAAGACCCCTATCAGCAAGCGTGCGGCGATCCTGCTGAAGGCCGCTGACCTCTTGGACGAGCGCAGCGCCGCCATCGCAGAAGAACTCACGCGTGAAGAAGGTAAATCCCTCGCGCTGGCCCGCGGGGAAGTCCAGCGCTCAGCTGAAACCCTGCGTTTCTATGCGGTCGAAGGCCAAACCTATACGGGCGAGACCTTTCCCCAGGACGATCCGGACATGGTCGTCTACACGCAGCGTGAACCGCTGGGTGTAGTGACTGTCATTTCTCCGTGGAACTTCCCAATTTCGATTCCATCGCGCAAGATTGCGCCCGCCTTGATCACGGGGAACACGGTCGTGTTCAAGCCGTCGACCGACACGCCCCTGAGCGGCTACCGTCTGGCCGAAGCGCTGATCGATGCCGGTATCCCAGCAGGCGTGCTGAATTTCATCACTGGTCGTGCCTCACGCGTCGGCAAAGCCCTGACGCAGTCCCCCCAGGTGCGCGCCATTACGTTCACTGGGTCCACCGGCGCGGGCGAAGCCATCCATCGCGGCGCTGACATGACCACCCGACTGCAAATGGAACTGGGCGGCAAGAATCCTCTGATCGTATTGGCCGACGCTGATCTGGACAAGGCAGTCGATCTGGCGATCAAAGGCGGCTATTCCTTGAGCGGCCAGGCGTGTACCGGCACAAGCCGCATCCTCGTCGAAAAATCCGTGCGCGAAGCCTTCACATCCAAACTTGTGGAGCGCGTAAAGAGCTTGAAGGTGGGCTCGGGCATGGAAAAAGGCATGGACCTGGGCCCCATGGCCACCGAAAGCCAGATGAATACCGTTCTGGAATATGTGGCGATCGGCAAATCAGAAGCCAGGCATTTGATCGGCGGCGATCGCCTGACAGGCGAGCCTTACGACCACGGCTATTTTGTGACACCGGCGGTCTTCACGGATGTAACGCAATCCATGCGCATTGCCCGCGAAGAAATCTTCGGGCCCGTGCTGGCCATCATCGAAGTCGAGAACTACGAAGACGCCATCGAAAAAGCCAATGACACCGAATACGGATTGTCCGCGGCCATTGCCACGACAAATCCCATCTACGCCCACCGTTTCGCCAACGATATCCAATCCGGAACCGTCAAGATCAATCGCACGACCACCGGCAACCTCGTTAATGCGCCGTTCGGCGGGTTGAAGCGCTCCAGCACCTCCACTTTCCGCGAGTCGGGTCGTGGGGGACTCGAGTTCTTCGTTCAGATCAAGACCGTTTATCGCGCCATCTAAGGCAAACAAAAACCCGGCGCAGCACTGGGCTGCGCCTCCTAATCACTCCCCGGCCTAGGGTCGGTTCTTCCTGGAGCAACTGATGAAGAAAATCGTACGTCTGGAACTTGAAGAAGCTCGTTTGATGGTCGATGCAGCCATCGCCAAGTCAAAAGAAATCGGCGTCACTGAAACTGTTTGCGTCGTCGATGAAGGCGGCTTCCCCATTGTGCTGGAACGTATGAACGGCGCACGTATCACAGGCCCGCAAATCGCATGGAACAAGGCGTTCACAGCTGCCGGCCACAAGCGCTCGACACACCTCTTCACTACACCGCCCAATGGCCCGGCTCTTCCGGGTAACGAAGCTTTCGGCATCCAACTGAGCTTCGAAGGTCGCTTCGCCGCTTTCGTCGGCGGCTTCCCCATCGTGGTCGACGACGAAGTCATCGGCGGCATTGGTTTGAGCGGCGGCAATGGTGAGCAGGACACAAAGGCCGGACTCGCCGGGCTGCAGGCACTTGCAGACGCATTGGCCGACAAAGGCATGAAGGTGTTGGTCCAGGCCGACATCAAGAAGTAAGGCGCAGGGCCCCATCTGGGGCCGCCCTGCCGCCCTGTACAGGAGCAAAGATTATGGCCCATACTGCACGCATCTCGGAAACCGGCGAATCATTCGCGGTGGAAAGCGATGAATCGATTCTCGATGCCGCGACCCGTGCCGGGATTTCGCTCCCTCACGAATGCACGTTTGGCGGCTGTGGCACCTGCCGCATCCGGGTTCAAGAAGGGACAGTCGGTTACGAAGAATTTCCGATGGCACTGACCGAGGAAGAACATGCCGAAGGCTATGCCTTGGCTTGCCAGGCTCGGTGCAAGAGCGACGTTGTGATCGAGCCTGCCGCCAAGGGGATCGAGTTCGCTGCGCCGTTCGCCACGACCGCCGTCGTTGTCGCGACACGCCCACTCACCGCCGATATCACGCAACTGGTATTGCAGCTTCCCGATGACGTCGAGCTGGACTATCGCCCCGGCCAGTACATGAACATCGTATTGCCGGATGGCTCGACCCGTAGTTTTTCAATGGCCTCCGCGGCGTTGCCCGACAACCAAGTGGATTTCCATATCCGCCGCGTACCGGGGGGGCGCTTCACCGAGGCAGGAATTGCCGCACTGCAGCCCGGGGACGAACTCACCATCGAGATTCCGCACGGCACATTCTGCTTCCATGAGGACGACTGGCGCCCGATGATTCTGGCGGCCACAGGAACAGGCATTGCCCCAATGCGGGCGATCCTGGAGTCCTTGCTCGACAATCCCGACTGCCCGCCCGTGACCCTGTACTGGGGTATGCGGACAGAAGCCGAGCTCTATCTCAGGGAAGAAATTGAATCGTGGGCCGACCGACTGTGCGAATTCCAGTTCATACCGGTGCTTTCACGGGCGGATGAAAATTGGGCTGGACGCCGCGGCTATGTGCAGAATGCCATTGCAGAAGACCATGACGATTTCTCGGAGCACGCCTTCTATCTGTGCGGTGCACCCGAAATGATCAACGAAGCCAAGCGGCTGTTCGTCGAACGCGGTGCAGAGCTGGCCTACATCTACTCAGACAGTTTCACTTTCCAACACGCCCCGGCACTGGCGGCCTGAGCGCTCCTGCTACAACCTTCCCGGCAAAAAATAAGGCGGTCTCCCCGAAAGGGGGGGCCGCCTGCTGCCGTTTACACGCGCTGCAGTCGTGTTTATACGTGCTGCAGGTCGCCGTCTTGCTTGCCAGCGTCCAGCTTGAAACGCTCGACGATGCCGGCCAGGGAGAAGGAGAACAGCGGAATCTCGCGACGCAGCTGGGCGCGTTGTTTGAAATGCACGCTGAGTTGTTGGCCAACGGGTGTTTCGCGGTAGGTCTTCAGTGTCTCGTTCATGGTTATCCCCTATCAAGTTGAATTTAGTATACAACTTCGTCGGCAAAATTTCTAGGGTTTTCCCTAAAACTATCTTCGATATGTCGTCAAAATGGTGCACACCGCACCAATGTAGAGCGTCCATGTGACAAATCGATGCCGGATATGAGGACATTACTCGCATCACCCCCAAAATCCCTTGATTTCCATCAGTTTTTCCCGGTTTGGACAGCGGGATAACCCTCAGAGATGATATACGTCAAACGGTATACTATATGCAAAGTAAGCAGCTTTTTGAGGACAGGCCATGCCGAACATCACGCTACACAAGAACGGTCAGGTGCATACCGGCGAAGTCGCCGACAACACCAACCTGGTCGTGCGAGCGGGGATCAAGCAATTCCCGTATCCCAACCTTGCCTATAAGTGCGGTATGGGCAAATGCGCCACCTGTGCATGTCGAGTGATCGCGGGCGCCGAGCATCTGCCGGCACCGAACTGGAAAGAAAAGAAGCAGTTGGGCAGCAAGCTGGACGAGGGATACCGATTGGTATGCCAACTCTGGATCACCCACGACATTGAACTCACACAGGACGTTGAACCGGTGATACCGGCTTGATGACTGTCTTGAAAGGTAAATCACCGACTACCTAACGAGGGCCTTCATGTACGCCATTCTTACCAGCAAGCCCGGCCAATACCACGCCACTTTTGGCGTAGGCGCGACGGCCGTGGAATCGTACGAATATCTCTTCTATGGTCGCTGCAAAGCGATCTTCGACGTCATCCAACTCGATCGTGACATCCGGGTCACCATCACGGAAGACACGCCGCCCTATATTAGTAATTCAGTACCCTCCAAATTCCTTGAAAAGTTCGACACGTTGGAACAAGCCCGAGCGTCTCTCGAGGAACTCATCGCATTCGGAAATCTCGACGCGCAACTGAAGCGCCGAGAAGTCCCCGCAGCAGTGGATCAGTAAACATGATTGAAATCACCTTTCTCACCAACAACGGAAAGACCGTATCCGCGGCCGAAAACAGCAACCTGCTGCGTGTCTCGATCAAGGAACAGGGCGGTATCCCCTTCAAGTGCGGCGGCGGCCTGTGCGGTACATGCAAATGCCGAATCGAAGAAGGCGTTGAGAACACCGACAAGATCAAGCCCAAGGAGCGTAAGCACCTGAAGCCCGAAGACTTCGAAGCCGGCTACCGTATGGCGTGCCAGACCTTCGTCAACGGAAACATCAAGGTTTCCTGGGTCCCCAAGGCTACACCCTGAACAACGCCCCTAATATTTATTCGAGAGGAATACCGCCCATGCGCCATATCACCGATGCCATGGTTGACGCCGCCGTCACCGCCGATGAAGCCCGACAGATCCTGGAAGAAGCCTTCGTGGCTTTCGGTAAGCAGGAAGCTGCGATGCAGGCTCGCATTCGCACTGATGCCGGTGGCGTGAAACTGTCCACTCTCGGTGCGGTGATCCCTGGCCAGCAGGTGACGGGAGCGAAGGTCTACACGACGATCTCCGGGCAATTCAATTTCGTGATCGTTCTATTCTCGGCAAGGGATGGCAGGCCGTTGGCCACACTTGAAGCCGGCGCACTGACCCGCATCCGCACCGCAGCGTGTTCAGTGCTAGCCGCCAGCCGTCTGGCACGCCAGAACGCCCGCGTATTAGGACTATACGGTGCCGGGACCCAAGGCACGGAACACGCAATCCAGATGACGCGTACACTGGGGCTGGACCGGGTTCTGGTCCATGACCTGCACGGCGGTCCGGATCTGCAACAACGCTTGTCACGGGTCACCGGCGTGACTGTTGAAGGCCGCAGCGCCCATGAGATTGCCCAGGAAGCCGACGTGATTGTCACGGCGTCCCGTTCGACCACTCCTCTCTTTGACGGAGCGACCGTCAAACCGGGGGCCTTCATTGCTGCAATCGGCTCGAGCCTGCCGACCACCCGCGAGCTAGACGATACCTTGCTTGGCCGCGCCCGCTCGATCATCGTTGAATGGAAGCCGCAGACACTGGTAGAAGCCGGTGACCTCGTACTGGCAGACCGTAGCCTGGGGCTGGAAGAAAAAATCGTCGAATTCCCGTCCATATTGAACGGAGACCTTACGCGTCAGAACAACGACGAAATTTTCCTGTACAAATCGGTAGGCGTGGGCCTGGAAGACATCGCCCTCGCTGGATTGGCCTACCGCAACTTGGCTGAACGTGAAGGATGGCCGGCGCCGTAAGCGATGTAGCGCCGCACACCTTGTTGAATAATGTGGCATTGCAGGGCCAGCCTTGCTATAAATCTCCCCAAAGACTTTAGGGAGGCAGGCTGGCATGTTGCGGTCATTGGCAGTGAGCGCTATTGCGCTGTCATCTTATCTAGGCATGCCAGTGGCGCAGGCCCAATATGCAACACCTGCGCCCGCCACATCCTTCGCCATTACCGCCTTACCGGGCACTGAGGGCCCGGGCCCAGGAACCGGCCTCCCGGCCGCCGCAACGGCCGGCCCCTCTGTTCGACTTCACGCCTTGGATTGCGGTCGTATCCAGTTGGCCGACATGGGCATGTTCTCGGATACCGGGGAATACGACGGCCGGCCCGGCAGCCTGGTCGCTCCCTGCTTTGTCATTGTGCATCCCTCCGGAACCCTGTTATGGGATACCGGTTTGGGAGATCAACTGGCGGGGAAAGGCGCGATCCAAGCGGAAGGAAATACGGTCCTGCAGGTCAATGAGAGCTTGACCTCTCAACTTCAACGGATTGGCATCTCCAGGATTGATTACGTCGGTTTTTCGCATTTTCATTTTGACCATACCGGCAATGCCAACGCGTTCCGAAACGCCACGTGGCTGGTCAACGCCCAGGAAATAAAGGCAGCCCTGGCCGAGCCCCACCCCTTCATCAAACAAGACGATATTCGACCCACGCCCCAGGGTAAACAGGTCTTGATTGACGGCGATTACGACGTGTTCGGCGATGGTTCCGTGACATTGTTGAAGGCGCCGGGTCACACGCCGGGACACCACGTACTGCTGGTTCGCCTACCCAATATCGGGCCCGTCATTCTCAGTGGCGACCTTTATCACACCCGCGATAACCGGCGGTATCAACGTGTCCCTACCTTCAATACGAATCGCGCAGATACGCTGGCTTCGATGAACCGCATTGAAACGCTTGCACGCAACCTCAACGCACGCATCATCATTCAACACGACCCAGAAGACTTCGCGGCCTTGCCGCAACCCCCCGGGTATCTCGACTGATTACGACACCCGAACCATGCATCCTGCTTGGAGAAACCAATGAAGAAGAAAACGAACAAGGCGATGCTGACCATCGCCTTTCTCAGCCTAGGCGCTCTGGCGGCCTGCCAGGCGCCATCAGGTTCGCAGGGCCATTCCCGCAATGCCGAATTCAACTGCATTGCCGGAACGGTAGGCGGCGCTATCGTGGGCGGCCTACTGGGCTCCACGATTGGCGGCGGTCGCGGCCGGACGGCCGCCACAGCCATCGGCGCGGGAGCCGGCGGCTACATCGGCAACACCATGGGCTGCAAGTGAGGACCAAGCCATGAAACGCGCTAAAACCCTTCTTATT
>Ga0065721_10000129_pt1 | contig 11359 bp, 10 predicted proteins | sample Mesricmetagenome_FD_59108 | JGI IMG/M metagenome (GOLD analysis project Ga0065721, IMG submission 59108) | Mesophilic microbial community from rice straw/compost enrichment Sample: eDNA_1 v2 (version 2) | ecosystem: Engineered > Solid waste > Grass > Composting > Bioreactor | place: USA: Davis...
GTCCGGGAATATTTTATGTTCCGCTTCCGGATCCTTCAAAATTCAATACTACTTCCGGAATGGAATCTCTTTTCCTTCATGAAGCGATTCCGGGACACCATTATCAGGTTTCTCTTCAACAGGAAAACACAAAACTTCCTAAGTTCATGAGATTCGGATGGATAGGCGCTTACGGTGAAGGATGGGCACATTATTGTGAAACTTTAGGTCCGGAATTCGGATTGTATACAGATCCTTATCAAAAAATGGGGTATCTGAGTGACCAAATGCTGAGAGCAGTAAGATTGGTTGTAGACACAGGACTTCATACCGGTAAAATGACAAGAGAAGAAGCCATTAAATACTTCTTAAGCAACATTTCTTACGATGAAGCCAGTGCCATTGCAGAAGTAGAAAGATATATGGCGATGCCGGGTCAGGCTTTAGGCTATAAAATCGGTTCTTTAAGAATTCGTGAATTAAGAGAAAAATATCAGAAAGAATTGGGAAACAAATTCAGTCTGGCGAAATTCCATGATGAAGTTTTAAGTCAGGGATGTCTTCCTTTGGATGTTCTGAACAGAAAAATGGAACTTTGGGCAAAGAAGCAGAAGTAAAACAGAAGTCACAGATTTAATTTCTGTGACTTTTTTATTTAGTTTTATACTTAAATCATATTATGACAAAACTGTTTTCACTAATCTTTATTTTTCAAACAACATCTTTGTAATAAAATCTTTTTCTCCATTTCCTCTTGCGGGAGAATATTCTCTTCCATAAAAGATGATCTGTAAATGAAGCTTATTCCAAACTTCTTTTTTCCAGATGCTTTTAGCGTCTCTTTCGGTTTCTACAACGTTTTTTCCGGACGTAAGTTTCCATTTGGTCATCAACCTGTGAATATGCGTATCAACGGGAAACGCAGGAAATCCAAATCCCTGACTCATGACTACAGAGGCTGTTTTATGTCCAACTCCGGGTAAAGCTTCCAGTTCTTCATAGGTTTGTGGCACTACTCCATCATGTNNTTCCAAAAGAAGTTCCGCCATTCTTTTGAGGTTTTTCGCTTTCGTATTGGAAAGTCCGATCTCTTTGATCAATTCCCTGATCTCTTCCACTTCCAACTGAGCCATTTTTTCAGGAGTTCCCGCCACCTCGAAAAGCTTCGGAGTCACCTGATTTACTTTTTTATCCGTCGTCTGAGCAGAAAGTGCCACAGCAACCNTTAATGTATATGCATCCACATGATCCAGAGGAATAGGAACTTCCGGATATAACTTTTCTAATTCTCTTTGAACAAGCTCTGCTCTTTGCTTTTTTGTCATGTAAGCCTTAAATTTGAACAAAATTAAATCATTATGCTGAAAGTTGGAGACCAATTGCCGGAATTTGAAGGAATAAATCAGGACGGAAAACCGGTAAAATCATCAAAATTAAAAGGGAAAAAGCTGATCATTTTTTTCTACCCTCAAGCCAATACTCCAACCTGCACCGTGGAAGCGTGTAACCTCAGCGACAATTATTCAAAGCTGAAAAAAGCAGGGTTCCAATTATTAGGAATCAGTGCGGATTCTGTAAAGAAGCAGAAAAACTTCCACAATAAATTTTCTTTTCCTTATGATCTTATTGCTGATGAAAACCGTGAAATTGTAGAGAAATTCGGTGTTTGGCAGCAAAAAACCACTTTTGGGAAAACATACATGGGAATTGTGAGAACAACTTTTATTTTTGATGAAAATGGAATCTGCACAAGGGTAATTGAAAAAGTAACCTCAAAAACGGCTGCTGAACAGATTTTGGAAGGATAATTATCTATTCCGTTTCATAATACATCAATTCTTCTTCATCATGAGGAAGTTTAACATATTTCTGAAATTTCAATCCCAGTTTCTCAATGAGTTTTTGAGAGGAAAAATTATCTTTTGTAGTAATTGCTGAAATTTTGCTAAGTCCGAAGCCATCCATTCCAATAGATTTTACCTTGTGAGCTGCTTCATAAGCATAACCTTTACCTTCAAACTCTTCAAGAAGAGAAAATCCAATATCTGCAACATCTAAGCCTTCGCGCTCAAAAATGCCTACTCCTCCAATTTTTTTACTCCCTTCTTTGGTCATCACAAGGTAATTTCCGAAACCAATTCTTTCAAATTGAGGAAGAAACTTATCTCTGATATAATTCTCTGCATCCGAAACCGTTTTGATATTCCGGTCTCCGATATATTTGATGAATTTCGGACTGTTATAAAGTTCAAATACGAAGGATGCATCCTCCAGTGACATAGGACGGATGATTAATCTTTCTGTTTCGTAAACGTTATTTTCTTTTGGTTGTTCCGGTTGATTTTTTAGGCTCATCTTTAGGTTCTCCCTTTTTTTCAAGCTTTAAAAGCCTTGGATTATTCTTACATTTTTTATTGTAAAGCTCTATATAGGTTCCATGATCTTTTACATTAGTAATGGAACCTGTAGATTTGTTTACAGTCAGTGTATAATGGGTTTTCTGATAAGGACATTCCTTTGAGGTCAGTTTCCCTAAATCCAGATAGTAATTGGATCCGTCTTCATAATAGTTGCCTGCAATATCTTTAAACTCCTCATCTATCATATATCCTTCCAAGGTAGCTGCAAGCGCCGCTTCTTCCGGATTGTCTATTTTTCCTATGAACTTCTTCAGATCCTCTAATTGAGTAATATAGCTAATCTTTCCTGCTGATGAATAAACAATGTAGTAAAAGCTGTCCTCGTCCGGAAAAATATCAAATCCTGAGAACTGAGGCGTATATTCTTTCTTAGCACCTGAAGTTTTGATTTCCTGATCTTTGCCGTAACTGTTGTATACCAAAACCCAGAAATCCGAGTTCTGATTAGGTATGATTTTTTGCAGCATTCCGGAAATGCTTGTAAACTTTTTCTTTTCCTGGGAATACATTAATGTCCCAATTAACAAAGAAAAAAGTANTGTGATTTTGGCTGTCAATTGTATCATAATTCAAAACGTGGGCAGAAAGTATGCCAATTTCTTACATGAACTTTTCTCCTTTTTTGAGGTTTTTAAGATCCAGAACATAATCCTTTATCAGTTGGTCATGCTCTCTCGGGCATATTAGCAGAACTTTGTCCGTATCTACCACGATAAAGTCCTTCAATCCGTCTATAACAACAGCTTTATTGTTATTCTTTATATGAATGATATTCCCCTCAGAATTGTACGTTATAACATGTTTATGTTTTACAGCGTTCTGATTTTCATCCTTTTCCGTATTTTCATATACGGAAGTCCATGTTCCTAAATCGCTCCAGCCAAGATCCGCCGGAATCACATATACGTTTTTAGCTTTTTCTAAAATTCCGTTATCTATAGAAATCTTCTGAACTTTCGGATAAATGATCTCAATACAGCTGTTTTCGCGCTCAGAATTATATTCACAAGCCATGAATTGCTGAGTCATTTCTGGAAGATACATCTCAAAGGCATGATGGATCGTTTTCACATTCCATATAAATATTCCGGCATTCCAAAGAAAATCACCACTCTCCAAAAAGCTTTGTGCAATTTCCAGAATAGGTTTTTCTGTAAAAGTCTTTACTTTAAAGTAATCTGACTCTTTCTTTTCTACAAACTGGATATATCCATACCCTGTATCGGGTCTCGTTGGAGTTATTCCTAATGTAACCAGGTATTCATGTTTAGATGCAAGATCAAAAGCTAAATCCATTTTTTGCAGGAAAACATCTTCTTTCAGGATCAAATGATCTGCAGGAAGAACAATCATGGTAGCATTAGGATTGATCTCGGCGATTTTATTAGCCATGTACAAATTACAGGCAGCGGTATTTTTGATCATTGGCTCTCCAACAATATTCTCTTCCGGAATCTCCGGCAATTGCTGATGAGAAAGCGCAACATATTCTTTATTGGTAATGACAAAGATATTTTCATTAGGAATCTGCTTACAGATCCTGTCATACGTCTGTTGAATCATCGTACGACCCACCCCTAAAATATCATGAAATTGTTTTGGAAACTTCTGTGTGCTCATAGGCCAGAATCTACTACCGATTCCTCCTGCCATTATCACACAGTATTTATCTGATTTTGACATGTTTAACTACATTTTTTCACCCTTGCTAATGGTTTGAAAGAATACTTTCTTCCAGAAGCCAGATTCTTACAAAGATAGTTTTTTTTAATCAGACCTTCTAATAAATACTTTTCATTACGATAGATAAAATATTCCCCTTTCTGCAATTCCTCTATGAAAAGAAGGTCATCTTCCTGTTTATCAATATGAAAATATTTTACAAGATCAGGACTTGCCATGAAATTGGCTTTTGGAGACCTAGAAAACTTTAAGATGATCGGTTTTAAATCTTCTTCATAGACATCAAGGCTTTGCAAAAGCATTTCCCTGAACGTATGTTTCCATTCATTTCCATGGGGAGAAATCCTTCTTCCGTACTTTTCGAAGGCTATTAAATGAGCCAATTCGTGAGTAAGAACAAAGAAAAAAAGCTGTGGAGCCAGCGTGGAATTAATCGTGATTTCGTGAGAGTTATCCGGAAGTTTTCTATAATCTCCCAGTTTAGAATTCCTGTTCCTTGTAATTTTTATATGAATATAATAATCTGCGAACCAAACCCTTAAATATTGAAGTGTATTTTGTGGTAAATATTTCTCTAATGATTGGATGGACATTTTACAAACTTAATGGGATTCCGGCATAGAAATTCAGCAATTTAAGGCTGAAAAGATAATTAAATTTCGCCTGAGAAACAGAACCTTCTGCATTAGCATAATTATTTCTAGCAATATTAACATCATAGATGGTTGATCTTCCCGCCGCATAGCTCTTGTCTGCAAAATCTAAAGCCAGTTTTGTACTTTTTGCCGCTTCCAATGCTGCTAAATATGCTTCATAATTAGCATCAACATCAAACTGAGCTTTCTGAACATTTTGCCTTACAGTCTGCTTTTGTTGTTCTAATGAATTTTTAGCTATACTTTCATTGATCTTTGCCTGTTCTACCTGCAATTTGGTAATCCCTTTATTGAAAATCGGAACATTAACGGATACTCCTGCCTGTTGCCCAAAATTATCCTTATACTGCTGAAAGAAACCAGGCTCTTTCGTTGGATTACCCAACTGATCATATCCTGTATAACTGGTATTCAATAAGTTATTGTAGAAACTTCCAATTCCTGCACTAGCTGTAATGGTAGGCCAAAAAGCTGTTTTTGTAACTTCAATCTGGGCTTCTGCTGATTTTATTCTGCTTTCTGCCGCCTTTACCTGAGGCTGAGTCTCATAAGCCGTATTCAAAACCTCATCAATAGATCTCAGTTCGGGAGCAAGCTGATCAGGAACATCTACATCTTCTACGTCAAAATTTTTATAATCCGGCAACTGTAAAAGCTGCGCNAATGCGAACAGACTTCTTCCTACGTTGATCTCCGCCGTTTTAAGGTTTTGCTTTTCTCTTGCCAATCCGGCTTCGGCTTCCGCTAAAACCGTTTGAGCAGTAGTTCCTACCTGTGTNGTNATTTTAGCTCTGTCATATTGTTTTTGAGCGTTATCTACCGCACTTTGAGAGATCTTTACAATTTCTTTATTCAGCAAAGTGGTTAGATATTGTTGTGCGATCTGTAAAGAAATATCGTTTTTTATCGTTTCTATATCGTATTGGCTGGCTTCCACATCAAACTGGATCTTTCTGATGTTTTTCTCCAGCCTTCCGTTATTATAAACCAAAATATCTGCTCCAAGATTAGCACTGTTGCTAAACCTGTCATTTCTTAAACTTCCCGTCCCGAATGACGTTTGTCCAAAACTTACATTATTGCTCATATTAGCNGATACGGAAGGTAGATATTCCTTCTTGGCCATCTTAAGATTAGAATCCTGAATCTGTTTCGAATATTCGTTCTGGATAACCTGTAGGTTGTGCTTTACAGCATAATCTACACATTCTCTTAGGGACCATTTTTTCTGAGCGGTCAATCCCAGACAGGCCAATCCAAAAACGATAATCCAAACTTTTTTCATATTTATCAATCTTTTTATAATTAGACGAATCAAAGATAAAAAAGTTACAGTTTTAAAAAATTAATATTTCATTTTAAAAAACTTTTGTGAATTTTGCAGTATGACAAAAGAACAATATCAAGAGGCCGTAGAATGGCTTTTTGTACAGGCTCCCAATTATCAGATCGATGGACAGAAGGCTTACAAACCGGGATTGGATAATATCAGAAAGCTTTGTGCTTTCTTCAGGAATCCTCAGGAAAAAATAAAATGCATCCATATTGGCGGAACAAACGGAAAAGGCTCCACGAGCAATATGCTGGCTTCCGTTCTGCAGGAATCAGGTTACAAAATAGGTTTATANAACTCACCTCATCTTATTGATTTTACGGAACGTATAAGAGTAAATGGAAAGAATTGTGACAAGGAATTTGTCTTTAGTTTTATTCAAAAACTGAAGCAGCTTCCGGAAGATATTCAACCTTCATTTTTTGAGTTCACTACAATTATGGCTTTTGAATATTTTTATCAGCAAAAGGTAGATTTTGCTATTATTGAAGTCGGATTAGGAGGAAGACTAGATTCTACGAATATCATTAATCCTCTGGTTTCTGCGATCACAAATGTTCAATTGGATCATCAGAATATCTTGGGAAATACACTTGAAAAAATAGCCAGGGAAAAAGCAGGAATCATTAAAAATAATACTGCCATTGTTTCAGGTGACGAAAATCGAATCGTTAAAAATATCATTGAGGAAAAAGCGAACAATGAAAGCGCTCCGTTTATCGACGCAAGCCTTTTAAAAACAGACCTTACTTCCGATCTGAAAGGGAATTATCAGATAAAAAACATCCGGGTTGTTTTAGCTTTGCTCGAGGAGCTGCGAAAACTTCATTTTTCNATTCCTGAAGAAAGCGTTGAGAGCGGTTTATTACATGTTCATCAGAATACCAACTTCATCGGTCGTTGGTTCGAGTTTTCAAAGGAGCCCTTAATTATTTGTGACACGGGACATAATCAGGCCGGGCTGGAACAGGTTTTTGATCAGTTGAACTCTATTGATAAGCATAAACACATTATTCTAGGATTCGTTAATGATAAAAAGATAGATGATGTAATGAATATATTACCGGAAAACTCTGTCTTTTATTTTGCTAAACCTTCTATCAACCGGGGAAGAGACCCTAAAGAATATGAAGATCTGCTTCAGAATGCAAAAATAAATTATAAAATTTTCGATTCTGTACAAGCCGCCTATCTTTCTGCAAAAGAGCAATGTACAAATGAAGAAATGATTTTTATTGGAGGAAGCAACTTTGTTGTAGGAGAATTTTTAGAAAAAAATTTGGAGATTCCCGAATAAGTCGTATATTTGCACCACTCTAAACGAGAAAACAAGTATAGAGGGTTCTTAGCTCAGTTGGTTCAGAGCATCTGGTTTACACCCAGAGGGTCGGGGGTTCGAATCCCTCAGGACCCACAGAAAGGTCTGAAGCCTTTNAAAAAACTTCAGGGTTCTTAGCTCAGTTGGTTCAGAGCATCTGGTTTACACCCAGAGGGTCAGGGGTTCGAATCCCTTAGGACCCACAGAAACTCCCTTTAACAGGGAGTTTTTTTATGTTTATAGGGGATATATGCCTTTTTCTAATGAAGCTACTAATGTGAGAGCTTTCAAAATCTCTTTAGTCTGAAATTTTAGCTTTTCTAAATTTTAGGTTACCCATGAGGTAACCCAAACTATTTTCAGGTTACCCACTCAAACCCCTATTAATACTATGAAATTATCAATACTATTCCTTTTGAGAAGGAACAAGATTAATGTAAAAGGTCTTTGTCCTATTGAATGTAGAATAACATTAGATAAGAAGAGAAAGCCTTTTTCAACTGGGATATTTATTAACCCTAATAACTGGATAGCTTCTAAGCAGAAAGCTCATCCTCCTAATTCAGATAACAACCAAATCAATACACAACTCAGCCTGATTAAACAAGACATTAATCAGGCTTTTTTATTCCTACAAGTACAGGAAAAAGACTTTGATGTAGATGATATTTACAGACAGTATAAAGGTGAGAATATCAAGCAGGAAAAATCCATTATGGAAGTATTTCACCTCCATATCACGAAGCAGGAAAAACTGATAGGTATTTCTACCACACAAGTATCTGTAGCTAAATTCTATCAAACACAAGCTCATGTAAAGTCTTTTATAAAATACAAGTACAACAAATCAGACTATCTCCTGAAAGACATGACAATGGCATTTATTACTGAGTTTGAGTTCTATCTTAAAGCTGAGAAACAGTTTAAGCAGAATACAGTTCATAAGACTATACAAAGGTTTAAACAGATAGTAAAGTTAGCTGTAGGATTAGATTTCTTAGCTAAAGACCCTTTCCTACTCTACAAGAACAGGAAACCTAAGAAACAGGTTGTTTTCTTGTCCAAAGAGGAACTGGAAGCATTAGAAAAGTATCAGTTTGCTTCTGAAAGATTACAGCAAGTAGCTGATATGTTTATTTTTTGCTGTTATACAGGGCTAGCATATACAGAAATGGCAAATCTTAAGGCAAGTGATATTCAGACAGGCTATGATAGTAATAAGTGGATTCATATTCACAGGCAGAAAACTAAGAGGGATTATGATATTCCCTTACTATCCAAAGCTAAAAATATTTTAGACAAATATAGAACAGGGACACAGCTTCTTCCTGTTATTACTAATCAGAAGTTCAACTCCTATTTAAAGGAGATAGCTGAGATTGTAGGTATTAACAAGAATCTTACTCATCATATAGCAAGAAAAACCTTTGCTTCCACTATTCTACTTTACAATGATGTTCCTATGGAGATAGTTTCAGAACTGCTAGGTCATTCAGAGATAGGGATTACCCAACAACATTATGCTAAGGTGGTTAAAAAGAAGATTGGTGAGCAGATGAGTAAGTTAAATTCTAAGTTGAAATAAGCACTATGTATTATTAACTCTTTGTATTTTTTACAGAGAGTTAATTTTCAATTATGTTACTAGATGCTAAGCTGAGTCAATTTGATTCATTCCCTATAGAATTCAAAGAGATTAATCCTGAAGATTTCATGTTTACTTTAGATTCTTCGGGAACAAGAGTTCCAAGAACTGATTTTGAAATTGAAAATGGAGGAAAAAAAATATTAATATCTCCTGATACTAATGGCTATATAAATGATACCTTACAAACCCATTTAGAACTTGCACATAAAAACACTGTAGTAATCAATGCTCCTGTTGGACAAGGTAAATCATATGCTATAATTCAAACTGTAAAAAGGTATTTTGACTCAAATGAAAAGTATTTAGTTTTTGTAGTTTCTCCTTTTGTAAGTTTAGTTAAACAGTATTGTGATGATATTGAGGAATCAGGAGTTCCTGCTGATCAGATTTATAGTTATGATAACTTGGGAAGAAGTACTGGTATTGACTATACTAAAAGAGGAATTCAGGTTGTTACAGCAAACACTTTATTAGGAAATCCAGGAGAAGATGGATTTAAAAACTCTGATATCAAAAGAGAGTATATAAATACCCTTGTAACCCATTGTGAAAGGGAAGGAATAAAGGTTGTTTTCATTTATGATGAAATACATGATTCCTATCATAATTTTCAGCAGGAATATATCTTTAATCTATGGAAATGGAGGAGTGTAATACATAAGAACTTTATACTAAGTGCTACTTACAATGAAGCTTCTAAGGTTGTAATAGAATATTTAGCTGAACTTACAGACTATAAAATTCAGATTATTGAGTCTGAAAGAGTGAGATTTATTGAGAAACAAAGTACTTTATATTTACACTACTCTTCTGCTTACAATTTCACTTCTAAAACCATAGAGATAGATAGTTTAATTAAAAGCTTGATAACCCGTAAGAAAAATGTTGACATACTATGTTATTCTAAAAACCTAGCTAAAAGCTTAATCAATCCAAAGGATGAAATTGGAAAGTTACTTCTAGATACTTATGGAGAGATAAAAGATTGTACTTCTGAACTGAATACTAATCAAAGAGAAGAAAATGCTGAACCTACTAATCAGTATGATAATGAAAAATGTAATGTGGGAACTAATTTTAAAACAGGTGTTAGTATTAAAAAAGACAATCATGCATTTGTCATAATTTTTCCTCCTAGAAGTACTAGATTACCTTTTAGAAATAAGTATGGCATCTTTTCAGGAGGTGTTAACTCTGTAATCCAAGCATTAGCAAGACAAAGAACTAAGGGGGAAATACATATTGTTTTACCTAAGCCAGACCATTTTCACTATGATAGTTTGGTTTATTCTGGCATGACACCAGAACAGAAGGAAGTTTTTAAACAGTATTATAATCTAGTTCAGCATTACAAAGCTCCTGATAGCAAGGTAAAATATATCAAACTAAATAGGCAAGATTTTCTTTTAAGAGAGTTCTATGAGAATAAGCTAAAAGGAAATATAAAAGATGAGATTACAGCAATAGATTCCTTATCTAGAAGTGCCACTTTACCAAGGCTGCTTTTCCCATCCTTTCAGGAATTTAAATTGGAAACGGGAGAAGATTTCCTTGCTAACGAAGTTCCTTTCTTTGGAGGGGATATAAGCTCTTATGTAACTTATAGTGCATTAGCCAATCAGTTTATTAATTGTAGATTACAAGAAATAAGTTTTAGACCTGTTATCAAATTTGAGGAAGGTAGAGTTCAAGAGATGTTAAAAACAGTACTCAATCAGTTTTATGGGGAAGACTATGCATTATCATTGGCTCCATTTACTAATTTCTCACTTTTTTATAATGACTTTAAAACATCCTTATTTAAGGATTATCAGCTACTTTATAAGAAAGCAGGAGGAGATTCTTTTGAAAATATTGTTGAAGGAACACCACAAGCAAAGAAGTTTGAATTACAACTTTTACTTTTTACTAATAAGCTGAAAGAAGGTAAATTAAAATATTTATATGATGAGGATTACTCAAGAGGAGATTACTTTAGTGATGCAATAGCTCATACTAAAGACTTAGATATTGACTCTATAGATGATATTTCTTATAAAAACAGAGTTGAGTTCTATCAAACACTCAATTATTTTCAGAGAAAAAATGATATCATCACTAAGGGAGCATAATTGGGGAAGAGATTCTTTTCACTATATCCCTACTAATTATTATGAGGAATTTTTTACAGATGATGACAAGAGAAGAGTACATGTAAAGTATCAATAGATCCGCTACAAAAATGGCTTAAATTTATGGTGTAAAGTTCAAAACCTTTATCCATGAATAAACAGCAACAGCAAGTCAAAGCTCGCAAAGATTGGCTTAAAATCTATTTAGAAT
>Ga0065721_10052701_pt1 | contig 11358 bp, 13 predicted proteins | sample Mesricmetagenome_FD_59108 | JGI IMG/M metagenome (GOLD analysis project Ga0065721, IMG submission 59108) | Mesophilic microbial community from rice straw/compost enrichment Sample: eDNA_1 v2 (version 2) | ecosystem: Engineered > Solid waste > Grass > Composting > Bioreactor | place: USA: Davis...
CAAGCAGTTCTCGGAATCAGCGCACCTTCGACATGATCCTGGTCAGGGCTCAGCTCTGGGACTGAGCCAGCTAGTAATTAGAAGTACTAGTTGATTTCAATAGTGATTGTACCGAAAGACAGCAACGTTAATAATGGAGATGGATGACGAAAGGAGGGTAAAGGCAGAAAAGCAGGAACCTATGTGAAGATGATGCGAAGAGACAGACTGAATGGCAAAGTTGTAGCAGTGACAGTAACTTCACCACCGCCAGGGACAAGCTCGGACACCTTCTTCTCAAGGTTCGGTCGGGTAGCTTGTTCCAACTGCGGTGGTGCCTGGAGGTAGAGCTGCTTCGTGGGCGTGGAAAGTGAAGGTTTCTTGATTTGGCTACACAGAATCGAATCAGCATCGTGTGGATTAAATATGAGAGGAAAACCGACATGTCTTGTCGCTCCGTGAGCAGTTCGATGAAATCTTCCAGTGTCATTTCGGGCGAAATGGAAAGGTCAACGGCCTCGCCGCCACATACAGGACATTCATCGCGCTTCTCATGCTCAAAGGTATATGAGTAAACGCCATCTGTGCCGATGAGCATGAAATAGTTATTGAGGAAGGCGGCAGAGCTGGTTGCAATTTTGAATGCCTCGTTGCAGCAGGCAGCTACAGAATGGGAGAAGAGAGATTGAGCCCCAAGTTTTGCAAGAGGAACAGTCACGCACCAGCAATTATCGCATTCGTGGACGCGATTGCGGGGATGATATTCTTCACCACACCCTGTGTCAAGGACCATGTCACTCCTTCGATTTTGAACTCTCTCGCTCGGTTCAATGCCGTCTTGTACAACCAATCGATATGATCAGGATCGTCGTTATCCAGCTTCTTGTCTTTGAAGACCCGTGGCCACTCAAGGACTGAGGCCCACTCGATACAGTGTTCTGGTAGGCGTGGAGTGTTGGCAATAGTGCAAATGGGGAACTGGGTCTGCTTGTTCAGCATGTCGAGGGAGCATTCGTAACAAGATGTGATCGTGGGGAGAATGACGCGGGCTTGACCCTTGAAGCCTGTGCATCGGTGAGACGGAGTGAGGTTAGGGAGGTGGAGGAGACAACGCACCTTCAGTGCCCCCATCGATAAGAGGCTTGAGGGACTCCGGGTTCTCAGGGTCAACCATGTTAACGAGTGTCGCATTGATCCACCGGCGAGCTTCAACGGAGTCCAGCCCGCAAATGACGAGATTAAACTGCATGTAGTAGTCCTCATCTTTGTCTTGAATCTTGCCAAAGTATCTGAGCGAGCACAATCATTTGGGTGGTGATTAGCGCCCAAGAATAGCGGGGGGAGGTGCTGCTTACGGAGTCACAGTGACGCCAGGAACGCGCTTCATAATGAACTCTGCAGCGACTGTCGCCTTCGGCTTTCCAACGTCCTTCTGCCTGATGGTCGCAGATGGATATTGATTGCGAATGTGAGAGGTCTGCCACCCACCTGAACAGGAACTGTCGGTTCAGGTTGCTGATGTCGATAGTGTCCATGTCGATGACATGGATGTCCTTGAAGCCCGTCAGTGCCAAGTTGGCGAGAATCTCGCATCCGAGTCCTCCGGCTCCGATGACAAGAATTTTGGCCTTGGTACGGAGGAACTCCTTGACCTGGATGGGACATCGACATGCGATGATGAGCGCGTGTGGGGGTAGCCGAGGCGACGACTTACACCATCGCCAGCCAGGAAAGCCGGGTCTGTGCGGGGACCAGGAGTGTCGAGAATCTGGTCGATGTGGAAGTAACGGCCGTCCCAATCTTGCATCGCTGCAGCTGCCATGGTTGAAGAGTGTGCGGTGAGGAGCAGTTAAAGACGCGTTGTTCGCGAGCCCACCGGACATTATAGTCATTATGTCATCGCACTGCCTTTTCGAACCGAGGCGCGGGACAGACATCTGCCACAAAGATACTTCACAAGAACCCACACATTCCTTTCTCCATCCCCCTTCATGTCCTCTCCTTCCGAATCCACGGCCCTCTTGGCCCACCGCAATGGCAACGGGACCAGCAACGGCAATCATCGCCTTTCCTGGGCCGAGCGCGCCGTCAAAGTTATCAAGGCTGAGGGCGAACCATCTTGGTTTCAGTCCTATAGGTGGTTTTTCTTTGGCTCTTGGGTCAACATCCTGCTAGTCTTTGTGCCCCTCTCTATCGTGGCGCACCAATCAAACTGGGATGCTGCCTTGCGCTTCAGCTTCAGCTTCTTCGCCATCGTCCCGTTGGCCAAGGTGAGTTCGTGGACTTGGAGGTGATGAAAGTATGACGTCGCTGACATGGGATAGCTCCTCGGAGACGCAACTGAGAATATGTCTGCGAGCTTAGGAGAAACCGTTGCTGGACTGCTGAATGCTTCGTTCGGAAATGCGGTTGAAATCATTGTCGGTGTCGCTGCTCTCCTGCAAGGTATGTCTGGTCCTCCTCCTGTGGCGTTAGGACCAGCGGGCTGAACTGTGGCCTAGACGAACTTCGTATTGTTCAGACTTCGGTATCTTCGACGCTATTCATACCTTTTCATTGTCAGGGACTCACAAACTGGTGTTCACTAGATGCTCGGCTCCATCCTCTCTAACATCCTGCTCGTTCTTGGGTGCTCCTTCCTCGCTGGTGCGCCACCTGCTCTTGTGGACCAAATACGTTATCTCACGTCCCCGAACAGCTGGCTTCGAGCGCACGGAGAGCGTGTTCCAGGTCACTGTTGCTCAAGCGTACGTCGCTTTCTTTCCATCTCACCCGCTTCCTGGTTCCTGGAAGATCGTGACGGGCCTTTCACTCTCCAAACCAATTCCTCGAGATCTACATCTCGAAAGCATTGAAGGTGGACTCATAGTAGTCCGTCGCTTGCTGAGTCTGCGAGCCAACATCATTTGCATTTTCATCCCCACATTTTGAACTGTTCATGCTCACGGCTCTTTCAGTTCCAGCTCGGTATGTCAGAGTTCGCAACACCAATGGCTGTGTTCTAACCGATAATGTTCCCGTCAGCTAATGACACTCGCCTGCATCAGTACGTCCTGTCCAACAGCCATAATCCCTCACTGGGTTCTGAGTGTCATACTTTACAGCACTTGTTATTCCTGCCGCTTACAACAGCACGATGGCTAAAGCCAAGAGCAGTACGTGTGCTTCTGGCCCGCACCGGTCCGCACATTCGAACGAGAGGAGAGCTGACTGCTTCATGTCTACAGCTCCCGGTGACGACAGCCCTGATCCAGGCCTGGTGCTCATTTCGCGTGGAACTGCGATCATGCTTTTGTTTGTATACCTCGCATTTTTGTGGTTCCAGGTGAGTTGGCGGACGATTGAAAACAACTACGTCTAACTTTCTGTAGCTGAAATCGCATGCATACCTGTACTCCAAACCTCACCCAGACGTTGAAAACGGATCTCTCTCTTCAAGTCAGGCACCGGTGCAGGAGGAGGAAGAGGAGGAGGAAGAGCCGAACATGAATTTGCCGTCTGCCGCCATCGCGTGAGTTGAAACCTCACAATTTAGAGGTTGTTCTCATCGCCGTTAATAGCCTCCTTGGTGTGACCATCGTCACTTCTTATTGCGCTGACTACCTGGTTGCGTCCATTGAAGAAGTTGCCGAGCGTTATCATATCAGCAAGGCATTCATTGGCCTTATCCTTCTGCCCATTGTCGCTAATGCAGCTGAGCACACGACCTCAGTGTGGATGGCAATGAAGAATAAGATGGAGTTGACCATCACCATTTGCGTCGGCAGCTCAATTCAAATTGCTGCATTTGTTGTGCCCTTGCTGATCATTGTGGGATGGATGTGCGTATCTTTCGTCCGATTGTCGTAGTGCGGGAAGTACCTTACTGACGATCTTGCCCACCACCTAGTACTGGCCATCACCTCACTCTGTATTTTGCAGACTTTGAGACAATCTGCCTTTTCGTCTCTGTTCTGCTTGTCAACACCCTCATCCAGGATGGAAAGAGCAATTATATGGAGGGCCTGCTGCTCCTCACGCTCTACTTCGTGATCGCTCTTGCTTGTGCGTGTCCTTGATTGCCCTTCTTGGGGATTTCACTCATCGTTTCTCAGATTGGGTGTCATAATCTACGCTCCGCTGTCCCTCATTGAACACTGAGTGTTTTGCTCACACAGTGGACTCCATTCTTTACCTCTATGTCGTGGAATTGCTTCTCATACCCGCACGTGCCATAGTTGTGGTTGGCTACGCAGACGAACTTAGCCCGCCATCGCCATGATCATCTAGCTGGGCTGCTCAGATCTCTAAAACCTAGTTCTGTGGAGCATATCTTACTTGGCCGGTCTATGATGCAGCTGTCTCTCATCCTCTCATTGTTCTTGGTTAATGTGGGCCTACCTTAGTGTACAATGTAGCGTTAACATGGATTCCTGAACTTCTTTTCCTCAAACCCGATGATCTAGATGCAAACTGAATATAAACCCGCGCCTAAGAAAGGATGGCTAAAAAGCTTCGGGTTAGTTGGAGCAGAGACAAAAACATACGACACCAGCAGGATTTGAACCTGCGCCCACAAAGTGGAATGCATATCGAACAAGTTCGAGTGCATCGCCTTAACCACTTGGCTATAGTGCCTTGTCCAAAGTAACCGTCCTCGTTGATTCTTGTTAATGGCTGTAGCAGGTGTCTTGAAGGAGTGAGAGTTTCCAGAGCACTTGCTCGAAAACAGCAGCGGCGAATCGCAGAATTGGCTGCCCGTCGCGCCATCTTGTCAGCTGCGTTCTCGATTACGGCATCAATAGTTCACTCCCCTCCTACACTCATGTCAGAGTTGAAAGTGCGCTCGTCCAGACTCAAGTTCAAGGGAGAGAAGAAACACAAGAAACGCAAGCGCGTCGATGACGAAGATGACGACCAGCCGAGTTCCAGCCGCCGCAAAGGGGACGACGACGACACCGAGACCTGGGTCCTTCCTGAGCGTCCGAACGAAATCCGTGGTCCGGCATTCATCATGCACCCCTCCGATCCCTCCCCCTTGAGTATCAACTACAATGCAACCACGTCGAAGGTCGTGTTGCACTCCTTGGACAAGGAAAGCGACCAACCTCCGAGCATTCTCGACCGCACACCGACGGATGTTGCCCAAGTATGGGTCGTGACACGCGTAGCAGGCTCCCCAACAATCAATATACGCACCGGGACGGGCGAGGGCAAGTTCCTCTCATGCGACAAATACGGAGTCGTCAGTGCCGACCGCGATGCTCGTGGACCCCAAGAAGAGTGGACGCCGGTGGTCTTCCCTGACGGCATGGTCGCGTTTCAGAATGTCTACGAGAAGTATCTCAGTGTTGACGAAGTCGCGGGTGGAACACTGCAATTGCGTGGGGACAGCGAAGAGGTGGGCTTCCGGGAGAGATTCTGGGTCAAAATCCAATCGAAGTATAAGAGGGAGGCGAATGAAGAGGAGAAGACGCGGAGAGAGGGCGCATCAGGGCCGTCGGCGGCAGATGAGCTTACCGCAAAGTACGTATATCCTTAGCCTTTTTTCATGCAGCTTTCTGACCTCCGCCCTCAGCAAGCTCTATCAGACTTGGGGCGCTGGTCGAGTTGTCGTGTCGGATAAAGACAAGAAAGAGGTACGCTTGCTATGCCTTTGAATTCTCCGCTCCGCCTGAATAGCCTCACTGTAGCTCAAAAAAGCCAAGAAAGAAGGGAGACTGGCAGAGGCTCTGCTTGATCGACGAACAAAGCTTAAAAGGTGTGTTCACTCGCCTTTCTCAAACTGCATCACAGCGCTCAATCACGTCGAAGTGACCGGTTTTGCTAGGACGCATAGTTCAGCCTGTATGATCATGTCCCACAATGATCTGACGACTTCTCCAACCCAAACGAGATTTGAATATTTACAAAGCAGTCGAGAATCTTGGCTTTTCCAAACAGTCATTCACTGCCCCTTTACCCGCTTCACGTTGCCTTGCTCCCCCGCATCGCTTCTGGTCACATGGAAGCTTGGTACAGGGTTTATCTAGACGGCCTGTCGGCGAATCAATTCTTTCTTCTCTTGCCTCATTTGGACCCGGTGTCCTTCATCTTGGTCGACCTCTACGTGCAACGTGATAATGACTATCTCTCCGATTCACCTCACACCGTCCCTCTGCCTAAGTGACGTGAAATGCTTCATGGTGGAAAGCGGTACACACACACCGTCTATGTTTTGGGGACGATTCCAAGTATGAAAGCGGTCTATATTGGCGGCTATTGATCGTACTCATCCTCCCTCACAGGCTCGGCTCATGGAGATCGGCAATCGAATGCTAGAGCAAGGCAGGCTCTCTTCAGAACAGGATCCGCGGGTATGGAATGCATTTGTGACAAAAGTCTGCTTTGTTTTGCTTGGGATGGTTATCAAACCTCTACTAACATCAACAGATGCTCCTTGCCGACCCTGACTTGAACGCCTATGAGCAAGGCTGGCCTATCGACCTCTCCTGGGACATCCGCGTCCTCAATTGTTACAAACCCAATGGGACACGTTACTCCAAATTTCCCAAAGGCGAAGGTCGTAATAAACACCGCCGGAAACGTCTGTATATCGGTGCACCTCCACCTTCCACACTGCATAATCAATACGGTTATCGCAGCCGAAAAAAGCGTGAACCTACGTCGATTTCAGGCCCTAGCAGACCCCAGCGTGCTGCTGCGATGAGGAATCCTTACCTGAGGACGGTCATGACTTGGATCCCTCCATCGAATCAAGATGCTCGGATCTCTCCCCCCTCCGAGTCTTCATCCACATCATCAAACACGTCCAGCACTTCTACCTCCCTCTTACCCTCGAACATTTCAAAGTGTGAATCCTTGCCTGTGTCGATGTACCAGGATGGAAATCAGAAAAGAGTACGATGTTTCATTGGAAAGACTCCGCAACGCCCAAGTAAAGTCGATGCAAGACCTCCTTCCGCTCCGGCGCCCTTCGCCAGTTCGTTGTCTCATGCACAGGATGACCGGTCAGGCGCTCCCTCTCCCATCTCTCCAAGTGCCTCCCAGACCTTCACAGCCAAACGACAAGAACTTTGTCCCAAAGCTCCCACGCATGAACTGGAAGCAGTCATCGCAGAGGACAGTGAGGACGAGATTGACAAAGTGCAAATGGATCTTGAACCACAAGATGACGATGGCCCGTCGTTCATGCAGTGCCCTTCACCCTCCAACATCACTTGGACCTCCAACACAAGGGTGAGCCTCAACACACTTGCAAGATAAGTAGGTGGAACTCTGAAAATTGTCTATCCACCTCACAGGTGATTCGTGAGCCAGTTCGAACTCCACTGGCCTCTCCCTCTGCGAATGTGAACCGCAACCCCTCCCTTTCTTCTCAATCATACACAGTGGGCAACGTTTCGCCGCCGACTGTCAACGTCCCTGTCGGCTGTCTGGACTGTGGCCTTCCACCCCCACTCAGCCTTTCTGGCCCACGCACTACACTAACCACAATTTTCCACAATCGAATCGAGCAGCTTCGCCCCCTCTACACCGCAGGCATCGTAGACGACAGACACCTTGAAATCCTCTTGGGCTGGCGAGATGATCAACGGGATTGGTTTGTGCAGATGCTGGAAGCCGAGCCGTTCGAGAAGAGAACAATCGTCATTAAGCTATGCCGGTACAAGATGCAACATTCAAGACATAAAGAAGGCGCTGAGTTGAACGAGAGCAAAGAAGGTCAACGCGGGACGTACGGATGGGTTCGCCAACCGGGAGAGAGAGACGAAGAGTATCTTACGAACCCGAAAGTGGACCAGACCCTGCTGATTGAAGCAATGCAGCTTGATGAGGAATCCAGTGACCATTATCGCGAAATAGAGGCAAGTACTTTCAGAAAGAGCCAGCGGGAATGGACACTGAACCGTTACGCACAGTGTTTGCTATGGGACTCGGCAGATGCATACATAAGAACATATCGCCCTTCGCAGGAGCTCTTCGAAGACACAATTCGCAAAATCGTGCGTACATACCATTCTCCCAATGTCATTTTCCGTGCACTCATCAAGCTGTTTACTTGTTAGGTGAGCTCTCGGCGTGAGCTGTTTAAGCGATACGAAAATGCCTGGCCACTTCGATTTATACTGAAGCGGATCGCAAGAAAGAACAAACCCAAGCCTGTCGATGACCATTTAGGTCCGGAGCTTGTAAGAACTAATTATGAAAAGATAGAGATAGAGTGCTCACATCCTGATATCTATTTCTAAAGTCACCAAAGAGGACACTTGCTCAGGGGATCCTTCCTGTACCTCATGTTCAACCGGCCTGCCCCTTGCATCCTCTTCCCGATGTTAGCAAGGTTTCAACACTCCTCAAACAAAATTTGCACGCTCGCGGATTGACCGAGTTTATCCCCATTTTCGCTTCCATGGATATCTGCACGATGAAGGACCTAGAGGACTTCTCGAGGTTTAACCAAGAGGAAAAACTGCATTTGATGGACCGTTGTGAGAGCGAAGGGAGGCCGCTGGAATTGAACTTGTTCCAAAGACAGGCGTTGATGGTCGAGTTCTCAATGTCACGGGGAGAGTCTGGCGGTCTATGAACTTCCTAAGTTGGCTGGAACATTCATGGTTTGGTGTCATCTTGCAATGCCATTTTCTGAACATAGTTTTGTTTCATTTGAACAATTCGAGGTTGAACCTCCCAAGACCATAGTACAAGACAAGAAGTAACACCAACTCAAGACGCAGAAGAATATCAACACTCAACGGGATCACCCTAGTCTTCATCGTTATCGTAAATAATCTTCGCTGGGCTTCTTTTCTCTTTCCCATTCTCCATCCACGACATCTGCGCCTTCAGCTCCACTGCGCTGAACTGCAAGATATATCCATATTCCAGATACACGAAGTCTCCAGATGCACCGTTGAACTTGCTAACAGGTCTGACTGGCAGATGGGAGAGGTCCATCTCGATGGTGCAAAGGCGCTTGTAGTTGGCGGTGTCTATGTCCTTCCACCGCGGGCTTGCATTGGTCCCTCCATAGGCCCACACCTCAGAGGTGACTCGGGTTAGGTGCAGCTCTTCACGAGACTTGCCTTCCTTCCAGAATAGCTTCTTGAACTCCTTATTCTCAGATACTTGGGTATTCTGTAACAAGGTGATTCAACAAAGATCGATACCAGTTCCAACATGGGATGCGTACCCTTGGGAGAATCACTGCAAAGGAGTCTGGGAGCACCGCTCGTCCAGAGGGCATGACTACACTCTTATGCCTCCTCGCAACATGCTCTGGGTCAGAAGGGTCGAACTCGATGTGCCTAAACGTTCCATAGGCCATCTTCGAGACACGACTCTTGACCAAGTGATCAAGGTGGAATGATATCGCACCATCTGACACGGCCTTGTTGCTAGAACACTGTTCAGCCAAGCAAAGATGATTTTGAAGGAGCACTGCCAACGTACACATAGATCTCAGGGCGGATGACGTTGAGACCGAACGGAGCGAGGCGCTCGTGAACTTGCGTAAACAACCAGTTGCTCGAAGCGAAGCCTCCAACCAGTACGACATGCGAAATTGACTTGTGCGCAGTTTTAGTCTGGTCTATGATGGCGTCGACGATGCATTGAACAGACGGTTCGAAGAACGCCGCTACTTGGGCCCTGGACTCGCCATGCTTGACACTTGATCATGCTGCAAAGGAAAGAAGCTCGCTTACCCTGTCAACTTCAGCTGGCCAAAGCGGATGTTGCAATTTGGGTCGTTGTCCCTCGTCGAACCGAATTTGATGTATTGCGCCTGTTTGTCATCACTGAAGCGGATCTTTGTCGTCTTATCGAAGCAGCGGACGATGTGGTCGAGGTCTTCGAGGAAGTCAGACTCTTCCAAAATTTCTACACGAATATGTACGGGTAAGCCCCAACCATCGTACACGAGAAGTCATTTTTATCGCACCTTGCAATGCCAACCGAGCATGAATGCTCACAAATACCGAGCCAAAGAAATGACATTGCGGTGCTGCAATCTCCTCGAAGCTTGCTTCGATGTTGGACGACTTGGTCACTTGTTGTCGGCAGTAGGTACTCAGGTCAATTGTCCCTCCTCCAGCATCCACGATCACAACGCCTTCTCCGTGCTACAGCCACAGCATCAGCACCTGTCGAACAGCGTTGAATAAGGAAACAGAAACCCACTTCCATCGCACCTTCCGGCAGACCATTCCTTATCGAAAAGTGCAAACTCGCCTCGCCCTCCGTCACAAACGACACCCTTGCATGACCCTCAGGGGTATCAGGAATAAACCCAGCCAGGACGACTGACTCCCTGATCTGCTGTTGCTGATATCCCTCCCATCCATTCGGATGCGAGATGATAAAATGAATTTCGCTCTCGACTGAGTCCCAGAGATCTTTGCCGCTCGCATGCGTCTCCTGGATGTAGTTCTTTGCACATTTGTAGAGGTAAACGAGGAAGTCTGCTAGGACCTGAACGACAGTTTTGCCTGGTGGGAGGGGTGGGATGCGGGAAGTGATATGGCTAGATGACTCGTTCCGTGGTCTTATGTGCATTTTGAACCTAAGGATGTTGCGCTGAGTTGTGCAACCCACGTGAAGGGGCCGGGCAGGAGGGGTACGAACCACTCAGCTTTGACCCAACCGTGCTCTTCTGCCATCTCGAAGGCGCTTTCAGTCAATGCTTCTGCACCCACAGCGCATACATTTCCGGAACGATCATAGAAGACGATAGTGGGAATCTTCGAGGCCCCATTGAGCTGCTCGTGGGCGGGGAACCTGGGTTACCAGTTCATGGTCAGCGCCTCACTACCTTGTCAACCGATACAGGCACACACTTCGTAACTCCCTTGATTTCAGGCGGTTGACCAGGATCAAGTATGCTGGGGAAAAAGGGTCAGCTTATTCACGAAGCCCGTCGAGCTGCGGAATGGCGATGCACCTGTACGACACGCCACTATACGTCGTCCCCACATCGAATGCAAGTGCAAGCTTTCGACGAGAACCAACGTAGGGGGCACGAGTTATGTTGTAAGGTGCCATGGTGGTGGCTGCGGAGGAAGATGACGAGCAGGTGTGGGGCTTGCTAACACACCACAACCTTGTTATGTAAAGGGTCACTTGCCACCACGGTGCGTGGTGGGCGCTTAATTCAATGCTGTTCACCAGGCCAATCCGACAACATACATAGCTTCCTGGTAAGTCAGGAATATATTTTCTTCGTTTCTTTACGAAGTCAGACAGGGTCAACTAGAGAGAGAATACAATACAAAGCATGGCACAAAACCGAGGAGAGAAGAACCGACACTAGGGATACATCGCCTGAGCTCAATCAATGCTCAATCGTCTCGATCAAGTTGCTGTCGTTTTCTTGACGAAGATCTGCAAGACAGATGTTAG
>Ga0065721_10052702_pt1 | contig 11355 bp, 11 predicted proteins | sample Mesricmetagenome_FD_59108 | JGI IMG/M metagenome (GOLD analysis project Ga0065721, IMG submission 59108) | Mesophilic microbial community from rice straw/compost enrichment Sample: eDNA_1 v2 (version 2) | ecosystem: Engineered > Solid waste > Grass > Composting > Bioreactor | place: USA: Davis...
CTTCTTGGTATTGGAGCTATCGTAGCAGTGCACTGGCTCGCATTCTTCGGCGCCGCGCGCGTTTCCAATGTATCCGTTAGTCTTGTAGGCTTCGCGACAAACTCGCTCTGGGCAGCACTGCTCGAGCCTTGGTTCAAAAATGAACGTGTAAAAAAATATGAGTTGTTCCTCGGTCTCGTAGTTATCGCGGGGCTTTATGTCATCTTTTCATTCGACTTCGAGTATAAACTCGGCCTTCTGATCGGTGTATTCGCCGGCTTAACATCAGCAATCTTTTCAATCCTCAACTCGCGACTCGCAAACCGCGTGTCCGCTCGCGCAATCACATTCTATGAAATGATTGGCGTTGTGATAATCACAGGGATTTCGTTGCCATTCTTTGCAATCGGCGGACTTGACATTCGTTTCCCGGAACTTCCATCAGGAATGGACTTCCTTTACATCGGTATCCTTGCTGTTGTGTGCTCAGTATACGCGTTTGCAGTGGCGGTGGAATTAATGAGGCGAGTATCTGTTTTCGTAATTCAACTGACACTTAACCTGGAGCCTGTGTATGGAATCATCATGGCTGTGATCATTTTCGGTCAACAGGAGAAAATGGATCTGAACTTCTATACGGGCACGCTCATCATACTTTCCGCAGTGATTGCGCATCCGGTGCTGAGAAGACGGTTTGATAAAACTGTGTTGATCGATTAATCGAGATAACCTGACCAATACACAAGGCTCTCGAACTCCCTTCGCAAGTCAGTTTCCTTAGCAAATATTCCGAAGACAGCCGACCCCGAGCCGCTGACACTTGCATAGATAGCTCCAAATGCATAGAGCTTCTTGTGAATCGCATCCATGACCGGGAATTTTTTAAACAACCCTTCTTCGAAATCGTTCTTAACGCGATCTCTCCATGCACTTACAGGTTCGTTTTCCAGCACACTTCTCAGGTCACCTGCGGCACCACGAGGTGTTACTGAGGCAAATGCCTCCGCTGTTGAGATGCTCACTTCGGGTTTGACGATGATCAGAAACTTGCCCTTTAGTGAGACTTCGATATCCGACAATACCTCACCGCGCCCTTCCCCCATCATTGGTTTGTCCTCAATGAAGAAGGCACAGTCGCTTCCCAGTTTGGCTGCTAATTCGCGCAATTCTTCTTTTGCCAGATTGAGTTTGAACAACTCATTGAGTATACGCAGCGCGTATGCGCCATCGGAGGAGCCGCCCCCTAACCCTGCGCCTATGGGCAGAATCTTGAGAAGGTGAATAGCAACCGGCTCGAGTCCGAATCTCTCTTCAAGGAGTCTGAATGCACGTACACAAAGATTATCGGAAGCACTCCCGGGAACCGGTAGTCCGGAAACGGAGAATGAAAAGTCCTTGGCGGGAACGATCTCAAGAACATCACGCCAGGGCACAGGGTAAAAACATGTAGACAGGTCGTGGTAACCGTCAGATCTCTTTCTGATGATATTCAATCCCAGGTTGATCTTGCACGGCGGAAATGAGACCATAACCGTTTGGATGAGCCCGATGTTTCTCAGCGCTGTTAGCGCTTAAGGCGTTCGATCAGTTCTTCGGTGATTCCGGTAGTCGAAAAGCCGCCGTCGTGCATCAGGTTCTGCATGGTGACCATTCGAGTAAAATCTGAGAACATCACCGTAATGTACGCTGCGCAATCTTCGCCGCTCGCATTGCCCAGCGGAGACATCATGTCTGCAAAGTCGTAGAATACATCGAAGCCGGAGATTCCGGTACCCGCAGTTGTCTTAGTCGGCGATTGTGAGATGGTGTTGACGCGAACTTTCTTCGACTTTCCAAGGCGGTAGCCATAGCTTCTTGCAATGGATTCAAGAAGGGCTTTGGCCTGCGCCATATCCGAATAATCCGGGAAGGTACGCTGTGCAGCGATGTAGCTGAGTGCGATGACCGATGCGTACTCGTTCAACGCGTCAGTTTTTTCCGCAGTCTGCATCACTTTGTGAAACGACAATCCCGAAATGTCGAGCGTTTTCAAGAACCATTCGTAGTTGAGATCTCCATAAGATTTATTCTTCCTGACGTTCGGACTCATGCCAATGGAGTGAAGAACGAAATCAATCTTACCACCCAACACTTCCATTGACTTGGTGAAAAGATTTTGGAGGTCTTGTTCGGAAGTTGCATCGGCAGGAATTATTTCAGCGTCGCAGGCCTTTGCAAGTTCATTGATCTTTCCCATGCGCATTGCAATGGGTGCATTGGTGAGCGTGAACGAGCCACCTTCTTCTTTCACTTTGAGGGCGGTCTTCCATGCAATTGAGTTTTCGTCCAGCGCACCGAAGATGATACCGCGTTTACCTTTTAACAAGTTATATCCCATAAAATCGATCCGTTCAATTGAGTCGCAATATGAAAAATAGTCGGATAAGGCGGAAATCCTGATAAAGAATTTCATTTTCCCTCCTGTCAAAAGCGCGAGCAATTTCCTAAATTACTATCGCCTTAACCCCCGCATCCTATGGAAGACCATACCCAGTTTATCAACGCCTGGGATCGAATAATGTCTCTGGGCGCCTATGTTTGTTTTGGTATTGCCGCGATAATCCTGCTATACCATGAGATCCGCATCCTGGTTATCAAAGACTACAAAGAGAAATACGATTATGTGAATCAGCACGAGGTGAAATTTTTCTGGTACGCTGTGATCTCGCTCATTACAGGCATTGCCTTCTATGCCAACTCCGTAGGCACAAGAATGATTTTCTCCGACGTCGCCACATGGTTCTATGTCAGGATTTTTATGACCGCAAGTTTTGCAGTAATCGCATATGTGATTTGTTTCAGTCTTGTGAGAATCTACTACCCAAGATTTGTCGAGAAGCGGCTAAACAGGTTGAGACACAAACCAAGAATCTCTCCTCAGGGGAATGTGATGCGTAAATTGCGCGAGCAGGAAGAGGAAGCGCATCTGGATCCCGAGTTGTTTCGCGAGCAAGCTGAAGTACGTTCAGTCGATTACGATGTCTGGCTGGATGAGAAAACCGGGTACAAGAAAGTCGAGAAATACTTTGCTTCGGAGCACACGGAAGAATGTCCCGAATGCGGCTTTGTCACCTACAAACTGAGGAGAGAAGAAATCGCCGAAGCTCCGACGGACGACAATCCCGGTGTACTGATCAAGCACTACAAGTGCATATACTGCGGGCATCGCGAAGCAAAAGAGTCAGTGATAGCAAGGCTCTCGGAGAATGTCGCCACATAACATCGACACCAAAATTTTTCTTCTATCGCCGTAACGGAATCGGGATTATTTGCCAATTTGCCTTGCCCCGACAACCGTTGGGAGATTTCGATGGAAGAAAAGAACAAAAGGCCCATTGGCATTTTCGATAGCGGAATTGGCGGATTAACAGTAGCGCATGCGATCAAGTCATTGCTGCCAAATGAAGACCTGATCTATTTCGGTGACACGGCTCACTTGCCATACGGCGACAAGTCGGAAGCAGCCATCCAGGCGTACTCAATCAAGATCGCTGATATCCTTCTGCAGAAAGGATGCAAGGTGATCGTCATTGCTTGCAACTCGGCGAGTTCGGCATCATACGAGTTGTTGAAGGAATACGTTCGCAAGGATACCCACATTATCAACGTCATCGATCCGATGGTCGCTTTGGTAACTGGTAAGTACAGCGGATGTGACGTTGGACTGATCGGGACAAAACGGACTGTTCAGTCCGGTGTGTACGCGCGAAAGCTCGAGGAGTCTGGTCGCGACATCCGTCTGCACTCCCTGGCTACGCCACTCCTGGCTCCGATGATCGAGGAGGGTTTTTTCAACAATCAGATCAGTCACGAGATTATCGCGCAGTACCTGTCGGATCCGGTCCTGAACAATATTGAGGCATTGATCCTCGCCTGCACACACTACCCGCTTATCAAGAAAGAGATTTCGGAGTTCTACGGACACAAAATGGAAATCCTGGACTCCTCGGAGGTGGTAGCTCAGGCGTTGCAGACATACCTTAAGGAGGAACGGTTGCTCAACGTTCCGCACTCGCCCGAGCACCGGTTTTTGGTCTCCGATTTTACGGAGTCGTTCGAGTCTTCAGCACGTATGTTTTTTCACGAATCTGTCAAACTTGAAAAGCATTCATTGTGGAATTGAGATGTTATTACACCATTTGTCGTGCGATTGACGCAATTAAACGGGGCGCTTTGCCCCCTCGGAGGAATAAATTTGCCATCTTGGAGAGAAAATCTGGGGATTGACAACTTTAATCTTTCTTCTTCCCTTCCTTGTCGTTTACGCGGTATTCGCCATTTACGCAGAGCGGAAAATTTCCGCGTTTATCCAGGATCGGCTGGGTCCCATGGAGGTCGGATACTACGGTATCGGCCAGACGGTGGCTGATTTGGTAAAACTGCTTCAGAAAGAGGACATTATTCCGGCCAATGCTCAGAAGGCATTCTTCAGAGTTGCCCCTATTGTAATATTTGTCTCGGTTTTTGCAGGATTTTCCGTCCTCCCGCTGAGCCCTTCGTGGTCCGGCGCAGCCCTGTCATCCGGCTTGTTTTTTCTCCTTGCCATCATCTCGCTCGACGTCATCGGGATCATGCTGGCCGGCTGGAGTTCCAACAACAAGTACAGTATGCTGGGGACCATTCGCTCCGCGGCTCAATTGATATCATACGAGGTACCACTCGGACTGGCCGTTCTCGCCGTTTGCATCTTTGCGCAAACGCTCGACCTCCAGGAGATTTCCTTTCAACAGGGCATCCTTTCCAGTGAGCCTCGCTACTTCATGGATGTGCCGGCGTGGAACATACGGGTTGATCAAATTGGCGGGATCTTCGCCTGGAACATTTTTAGAATGCCGTTGCTTTTTTTTACATGGGTAATATTTTTCATTGCATCACTCGCCGAGTGCAATCGGGCACCATTTGACTTACCCGAAGCGGAGTCAGAATTGATCGCAGGTTTTCACACCGAATACTCCGGTTTTCGGTTTGCCGTTATCATGCTTGGGGAATACGCGATGATGTTATTGGTTAGCATACTGGGTGTCGTGCTATTCTTCGGAGGATGGAACACTCCCCTGCCCGACATCGGTCCCGTGAGTCTTGCATCCTGGACAACGGGCACTCCGGGAACTGTGGCAGCATCCTTGTGGGGAATCTTCTGGTTGATGAGCAAGTCGTTGCTTTTCGTAGCAGTTCAGATGTGGATCCGGTGGACCTATCCACGACTGAGAATAGATCAGCTCATGGCGCTTAGCTGGAAGTATCTTACTCCCTTCGCCCTGATTCTAATCGTCGTATTTGCATTCTGGAAAATTCTTTTTGTTTGATAAAAGTGCGCAGCGTTCTTGTCCATATTGCCCTTTGCCTCTTGAACTGTGCGATGGTCCTTGCCCAGGCTCCGGTCGACAGCCTTGAAAGTGCGTTGAAGAACGATATGCCCGACTCCAGCCGGATTGAGACGCTCATCCGCTTGTCACGGGAGTACCAATACACCAACATCAACAAGAGCCGTGAGCTCGCTGAGCAAGCGCTGAAAATCGCGGAGGCGAAGAACATCCGGAGACAAAAGACTCGAGCGTATCAGAACCTCGGGTCACTGTACGCCGTGAGTGGTGATTACAGCACCGCGCTTCGCTACGACAATCTTGCTCTGCAGATGAGTATCGAAAGCCGCGACACCGCCAACCTGAGTATGGACTACAACAACGTCGCGAACGACTATTTCGATCTCGGCGAGTACGACGAAGCTTACTTCCACTTTACACAAGCATTCAGGATCGCCCGGAGCGCGGACGACTCCCTGCGTATGGCTATAGCGTTGCACAACGTAGGCCGGGTCTTCAAAGAACTAGGACAGTATGACCGGGCGCTTGAACACCTCGGACTTTCGATGTCAATGAGCTACAGCATCAACGACATTGAGGGTATCCCCTATTCTCTTGACGAGATCGGTGACGTGATGATCAGGAAGCGGGAGTATGACTCCGCACTGAACACGCTCCTGAAAGCGGTGAACTTGACGCGTGAACTGAAGGTTCATGTCCTTGAACCAAAAACCCTGGCCAAACTTGCCACTGTTCATCTTAACACGGGGAATTATGAGGCGGCCCTTGCATACTATGACACAACGCAATACCTACACGAAAAGACACGCAATGACTTCGGAATAGCCGAAGTCGAACTTGGACGTGGAGAGGTGTACATCAAACAAGGAAAGTATGCCGAAGCAACCAATGCAATCAATCGCAGCATGGCGCTCGCTAAGAAGTCGAATGCACGTATACTCGAGATTCGCGGATACCTGACTCTGTCAAACCTTCATGAGCTGCAGAAGGATTACAAGAACGCCCTTGAGTACTTCAAACAATATAAACAGCTTGAAGACAGTCTCTTTAGCCAGGACATGCAGGAAAAACTCCTCCGCGACCAAATACGGTTCGAGACTGAGGACAAAGACTCTGAAATTGCCGCACTCAACGAGGAGCGGGATCTCAAGAACGACACGATCAAGAAGCAGGAGTACATCACGAACATCCTTGTTGTCGTGGTCGCGCTCAGTGTCATATTACTTGCAACCGTCTACAGAAGCGGCCAACGCCGAAGACAAATCAACATGCTTCTGTTGCGTCACCAACAGGAGATGGAAACACGAAGCGAAGAACTCGAGCGTCTCAACCAGGTGAAAGACAAGTTCTTCTCTATCATCTCCCACGACCTGAGGTCGCCGATTAACGCGCTGGCCGGACTTCTCGACCTGCTTGACAGGGGTGCGGTGAAGCCTGAGGAGCTTTCGCGTCACATCGGCGAGTTGAAGTCACGTTTCGCGCATACTAGGACCCTGCTTAACAACCTCCTCGACTGGACGCTGTTGCAGATGGATAAGCTGAACCTTCAGCCGACGCGCATCGACCTCTACAAGATGGTCGAAGAAAATATTCAACTGTTGGGTGCATTGCCTCACAAGCAAATCAAGCTGCACAACGAAGTCAAACCTGAAACCTTCGCTTTCGCAGACTCCAATACAGTCAACCTTGTCCTCCGAAACCTGATGACAAACGCTATCAAGTTTACCAATGACGGCGGCGACGTTGTCATCGGATGTCAGGACAAGGGCCAGGAATGGCTGGTTACGGTGAAGGACAATGGCGTGGGTATGAACGACGACGTCATCAAGATTCTCTTCGACAAGACGGCCCCCTACACAACGCGCGGTACAGCAAATGAGAAAGGAACCGGTCTCGGACTGATCCTTTGCAAGGAGTTCGTTGAGAAAAACGGAGGACGGATCTTCGTAGAAAGCGAGCCCGGTAAAGGTAGTACCTTCTCATTTACCGTTCCCAAACGCGAAATCTCCGAAGACTAACGTCCCGCACTGTCTTTTCTTTCTTATTTTTGCCTCACCCGCTATATGACATGGCATCATATCTGAATAATGTGAGGATCGCATTCCGCTCCCTTACCGAGGGGCTTAAGCTAACCTTTGGCCATATCGTCCGGGCTACGCGTAAACGCAAAATCGTGCCCATCACAAGTGCCGACTATTTCTCGCACACCGATCGCATCGCCACGATCCAATATCCTCATGAAATGATTCCTGTGCCCGACAACGGGCGATACAGGTTGCACAATGAAATCGACGATTGCATTGTATGCGATAAATGTGCAAAGATCTGCCCTGTCAATTGTATCGATATTGAACCCGTGCGGGCAGTTGAGGAGTTTGGTAAGACTTCTGATGGTACGCCCAAGCGAATTTATGCCGCACGTTTCGACATCGACATGGCAAAGTGCTGCTTCTGCGGGCTTTGTACAACCGTGTGCCCCACCGAGTGCCTTACGATGACAAAGGTCTTTGACTTCAGTGTTGCGAACATTGAGGAACATACATTCGCTTTCGCGGAAATGTCACTGGCAGAGATTGCGGAAAAGAAGAAGGCCTTCGAAGATTATCAAAAAAGCAAAGCCCCTCCGCCTCGAGTAGAGCCGACGTCACCACCGACTCCGAAACAGGAAGACGAGCCGAAACCTGCCGCACCCAAGCCAGTATTTCGCCCCAAAATAAAACCTCCAGGACCAAAGCCCCCGACATCATGAATGTAGTGAGCTTGCTCTTCTATGCATTTATGTCGACCGCCGCGTTTGGCGCACTGGCTATCCTGTTCTCGCGTGATGTCTTCAAGAGTGCGATTTACTTGTTGATCACACTTATTTCAGTGGCAGCTCTATACGCATTGACATATGCCGAGTTTCTCGCCGTGGCACAGATCCTGATCTACGCCGGAGGTATCGCCGTCCTGATCATTTTCGGAGTTATGCTGACAACACGCATTAATGGACGACCTCTGAGTGTTCAAAACAAACACCTCTTCAGTGGCGCGATCGTCGCTGTTGGTCTCTTCATTCTAATCATTCAATACCTTCCTGATGCCCCTGTCTCCGGCAAGAACCTCACTCCGGATGGAATCTCTCCCTTCGCTATGACCGTGTTCAGCCGGTACACGCTGCCATTCGAACTTGCGGGCATCTTGCTACTCGTCGCGTTAGTCGGCGCTGCAGTTATTACGTCTCACCTGAAACCGAAGACCTGATGCACTCCTATCACGCACTGCTGTATCTTGGGGCATTCCTCTTCTGCACTGGTCTTATGATCGTTATAGTCAAGCGGAATGCAATCATGGTATTGCTTGGCATCGAACTTATGCTGAATGCATCGAATCTCAATCTGGTAGCATTCAATCAGCAACACGGTCCTTCACACGATGGGCAAGCATTTGCTTTGTTCGTCATAATTGTTGCAGTCTGCGAAGCTGCCGTAGGATTGGCCATCATCCTGCGTGTTTATAGATACTTTCAGACATCTGTTCCTGATGAAATCTCCGAACTAAAGGGATAGCGCTTTGGAAAAATTGTCACAAGTTCTGGTCTTCGTATCACTATTCGCGCCGCTCGTTTCCTTTCTCGGTATTTGCTTCCTTGGCAAACGACTAACGCGAAGCGTCGCCGCACTCTCGATTGCATGTCTCGCAGCCGCCTCCTTGAGTGCGATCATCGTCGCCATCAGGTCGTGGAATATAGGCGGTCTGATCGAAATAGACTGGTTTGTCCTCGGCAACATTTCATTCGACGCAGATATATATGTGTCGAACCAGAGCCTGCTCATGTTAGTGGTCGTAGCACTCATTTCGCTAATGGTCCATATATATTCAACCGTATACATGAAGGGTGATCGCGATTGGAAGCGCTATTTTGCCATGCTTGGCTTCTTTACGTTTTCGATGCAAGGAATCGTGCTGAGTGATAACCTACTCTTCCTTTTCATCTTTTGGGAGTTGGTTGGTTTCTCTTCCTATCTATTGATCGGGCATTGGACTGACAAGCCAGAGGCGGGAAGCGCGGCTTCGAAAGCATTTGTCCTTAACAGGATCGGTGACGCGGGATTCCTTATTGGGCTTATGATCATCTGGACAACACATGAAACGTTCAGTTTAAGCGCTATCCTTCCCTCCGCCGCCAACCATGCATGGCAAACAGCGGGGGCGCTCTGCATCTTTTGTGGGATCATTGGAAAATCGGCCCAGTTTCCACTCTTCACATGGCTTCCCGATGCAATGGAGGGTCCCACCCCAGTGTCCGCGTTGATTCACGCTGCGACCATGGTTGCCGCAGGTGTGTATCTGCTCGTGCGCGTCTTTGCTTTGTTTACTGAAGATGCATTGGTGGTTGTAGCTGCGGTGGGGATGATCACTGCAATCATCGGAGCACTAGCAGCGCTGTCGCAATACGACATCAAGAAGATATTGGCATACTCGACCATGTCGCAGTTAGGATTGATGATACTCGCGCTCGGGATGGGCGCCGTCGACGCGGCACTGCTCCACCTCCTCACCCACGCATTCTTCAAGGCGTGCCTCTTCCTTGCCGCCGGAATTATTATCCACTCCCTTCACGAGGCGCAATCATCCGGTTCGCATTTCGATGCACAAGACGTGCGCAATATGGGAGGATTGAAAAAGCATCTGCCGATGACCTTCCTTGCGTTTACTGTGAGTGCTGCGTCGTTGGCCGGAGTCCCGTTCTTCTCAGGATTCCTTTCTAAGGAAGCAATGCTCACTGCCATTTTTGTCCACACGAACGCGGTATCGTGGCTGATCTTCGCGGTAATACTCAGCGTTTCGTTCCTGACCGTGCTGTACTCATTTCGACTCATCTGGTTCGTGTTCTTCGGCGAGACCAGGACGCCCCAGCTCCATATCACTGAACCAGCATGGGCCATGCGAGCCCCTGTACTCATCCTTGCGACATGTTCTCTTTGGTTCATTGTTTCCCCAAATCCATTTGATGCCTCCGGTTGGATCCTCAATTCCGAGCCAACTCAGCATTCAATGTGGATCACAGTGTTTTCGTCATTATGGGTGATAGCAGCACTCTGGCTTGGATGGTACATATTCCGAAACGTTCCGCTTGGCACTAACGCATTTTTCAGAAACGCCTTCTACGTGGATACGTTCTACTCACTGGCGTCGTCCTCCATTCAGCGCATTAACAGCGCCACGATAGAAAGAATCGACAAACAAATAATCGATGGCGCCATTCACGCATCCGCATACGCACAAGTCATTTTTGCACATGTTGTTGGGTGGATTGACCGTACGTTCGTTGATGGAAGTGTCAATGCGATTGCAAGACTGACCGGACTTGGTGGAAAATTCATCCGTTCATTCCAGGGAGGCAACATCCAGCTTTATATTTTCTGGTCGGTGTTCGCAATTATTATTTTCATAATTTGGGCGGTCAAATGACCATCGGCTACAGTTTACATAACAACACAGGAACGTCCCTTCTTGTCATTGGGGCGTCGACCGTGGGAATAAGAAAATGGAGCAATACTTGATCTCGCTACTTATCTTCACCCCATTGCTCGCGGCGGTCGTCGCCCTGTGTCTTCCTTCGTCTTCGAAGAGAACGATACGCATAGTTGCCCTCGTAGCCAGTATCATCCAGGTCGTCGCTTTAGTTCAGATGCTCCTCCAATACGAGGTTACGTCGACCCCACAATTTGTTGAGCAAAAGTCATGGATCACCCTCGATCTGGGAAGTTGGGGCACGCTTAAAGCTCAGTACTTTGTCGGCATCGACGGCCTGAACATACTCCTCGTAGGTCTCAGCGTTGTGATCATGTTGATCACTGTGATTGCATCGAACAGGATCGAAAAAAACACGAAGGGATACTACGTACTCTTACTCATACTCAATGCTGCGATTGTCGGCACATTCACTGCGCTCGACTTTCTCCTCTTTTACCTGTTCTTCGAATTCATGCTTCTTCCGATGTTCTTTCTCATCGGAATATGGGGGGGG
>Ga0065721_10052703_pt1 | contig 11353 bp, 9 predicted proteins | sample Mesricmetagenome_FD_59108 | JGI IMG/M metagenome (GOLD analysis project Ga0065721, IMG submission 59108) | Mesophilic microbial community from rice straw/compost enrichment Sample: eDNA_1 v2 (version 2) | ecosystem: Engineered > Solid waste > Grass > Composting > Bioreactor | place: USA: Davis...
GTCGTCGGCCGGCACCGGCGCCGGCGCCGCGATCCGCGGCGCGGCCTCTTCCGTCTCCGCCGCCGCGGGGGCCGCGGGCACGGGTGCGGGGGTTTCGGGAGCAGGCGCCCTCGGCCGCTCCTCGATCACCTCCGGCTCAGGCGAGGGCGCCGGCTTGGCGACGAGGAAGTCGGCGACCTTGCGGAAGAAGCCGGATTTTGACTGCTCGCTCATGCCGCGTCCCTGATGACGAGACGGCCGGTGAGGGCCCGCCCGGTGTGGCCCGTGATCCGGGTCTCGGCGATCTCGCCGGCGAGGCCGCCGTCGATCTCGGTGAGGGTGAACTGTTCGGTGCGCCCGAGCCCCGGCTTCTCGACCAGCACCTTGCGGGTCCGCCCGGTCTCGGCCTGGAAATGGGCGAGCAGCGTCGCCTCCCCCGCGGCCCTGAGCCGCGCCGCCCGCTCCTTGATCACCGCCCTGCCGAGTTGCGGCATCCGCGCCGCCGGCGTGCCGGGGCGGGGCGAATAGGGGAAGACGTGGAGATGGGTGAGGCCGCAGTCGTCGACGATCTTCAGCGAGTTCTCAAACATCGCCTCGGTCTCGGTCGGAAAGCCGGCGATGATGTCGGCGCCGAAGACGACGTCGGGCCGCAGGCGCCGCACCGCGTCGGTGAAGCGGACGGTGTCGGCGCGCAGGTGCCGCCGCTTCATCCGCTTCAGGATCATGTCGTCGCCCGACTGCAGCGAGAGGTGGAAATGCGGCATCAGCCGCTCCTCCTCGGCGATCGCCGCCATGAAGTCGTCGTCGACCTCGATGCTGTCGATCGAGGAAATGCGCAGCCGCTTCAGCTCCGGCACGTGGGAGAGCAGGCTGCGGATCAGCCGGCCGAGCTTCGGGGCGCCGGGCAGGTCCTGGCCCCAGCTCGTCAGGTCGACGCCGGTCAGCACCACCTCGCCGTAGCCGTTCTCGACCAGCCGGCGCACCTGCCCCACCACCTCGCCCATCGGCACCGAGCGGGAATTGCCGCGGCCGTAGGGGATGATGCAGAAGGTGCAGCGGTGGTCGCAGCCGTTCTGGACCTGGACGAAGGCCCGCGCCCGGCCCTCGATGCCCTCGATCAGATGGCCGGCGGTCTCGGTCACGCTCATGATGTCGTTGACGCGGACCTTCTCCTCGGCCTCGACGCCGAAGCCTGCTGGAACCTCGCGATACACCGCCTCGCCGAGCTTCTCGACGTTGCCGACGACGAGGTCGACCTCGGCCATCGCCGCGAAGGCCTCCGGGTCGGTCTGCGCCGCGCAGCCGGAGACGATGATGCGGGCTGCCGGGTTGTCGCGCCGCGCCCGCCGGATCGCCTGCCGGGCCTGGCGCACGGCTTCGCCCGTCACCGCGCAGGTGTTGACCAGCACGGCGTCGGTCAGCCCCGCCTCGAGGGCCTTTTTCTTCATGACCTCGGATTCCACCGTGTTGAGACGGCAGCCGAAGGTGATGACGTCGATGGCCATGGGTCGCAGAAGTCCCGGCCGCACCGGGCGGCCTCGCGTGAAAATCGAGAAGTCCCGGCTATATGGCCGAAAGCGCCGCGGATTGCCAGTGCGGAGGACCTATAGCGACCCTCACGCCGCCGCGCTGGCCCCGGAAAAGATCTCCACCGGCAGTTCGCCAACGTGTTCCAGTTCCGCCGGCCCGGTCATGACGATGCGGTCGTCGTCGCGCCAGTCGATCAGCAGGTCGCCGCCCGGCAGCGAAATGCGGACGTTGCGCCCGGTGCGCTTCGTGCGCGCCGCCGAGACCGCCACCGCGCAGGCCGCCGAGCCGCAGGCCCGGGTCAGCCCGGCGCCGCGCTCCCAGACGCGGACCTTGACGTGCTCGGGCGAAAGCACCTCGGCCAGCGAGATGTTGGCGCGCTCGGGAAAGATCGGATGGTTCTCGAGCAGCGGACCGAAGCGGCCGAGGTCGTAGGCGTCGACGTCGTCGACCCAGAAGATCGCGTGCGGATTGCCGACGTTGACCACGGAAGGCGAATGCAGCACCGGCCGGTCGATCGGCCCGATCTGCAATTCGATGTAGCGGGTGTCGTGGAACGGCTCGGCGAGCGGAATGTCGGCCCAACCGAACTTCGGCATGCCCATGTCGACCGAGATCAGGCCGTCGCCGGCGTCCTTCACCGTCAGCAGGCCGGCGTCGGACTGCAGCAAGAGCGAGCTCTTGTCTTCCCCGGCCATCAGGATCAGGCCGACGCAGCGGGTGCCGTTGCCGCAGGCCGCCGACGTCGAGCCGTCGACGTTGAAGATCTTCATCCGCGCGTCGGTGCCGGCCGCCTGCGGCGGATAGAGCACCATCAACTGGTCGAAATGCGCCCCCGGCGTCGCCGCGATCGCCCGCGCCGCCTCCGGCGTGACCACGAGGTCGCGCCCGCGCAGGTCGAGCACGACGATCTCGTTGCCGATGCCGTTCATCTTGGCAAAGGGGACGGTGGTCACGGGAGGGCTCCGGCTCGCGGTCCGCGGACGGCCGCGCCCGCACACGATCCGATATAGCGCCGGAGCCGGGCGAAAAGAAGCCCGGCGCGGCCTCTGATCGGGTTTCCGTGCGGGCCGGAGATCACGGCTGGATCTCGATCGGCGTGCCGTCGGCGACCAGTTCCCAGATCTCGTCCATCTCGGCATTGGTGACGGCGATGCAGCCGTCGGTCCAATCGAGACTCTGGATGAAGCCGCCGGCCCAGCCGAAGCCGTTGCGCTGGCCGTGGATCATGATCATGCCGCCAGGATCCTCGCCCCGCGCCCGCGCCGCCGCGACGTCGCGCTCCTCCGGATAGGAGACGTGGATCGAGCGGTGATAGGCGCTCGCCGGATTGCGCCAGTCGAGGCGGTAGCGCCCCTCGGGCGTGCGGCCGTCGCCCTCGCGCTGCTTGTGCCCCACCGGATCGCTACCGAGCGCCACGGAATAGGCCCGCATCACACGACCGCCGGCGAGAAGCTCTAGCCTTCGCTCGGACTTGAAAACCCTCACCGCGTCGACCGGCGCTTCGGCCATCGCCGGCACCGCGAGCGCCGCCGCGAGGAGGGTGACGGGAAGGAAGAGGACGAGACGTGCGACGACGGCCCGTCGGCCGCTGTCGACAAACTCCCTCGATCTTCGCCTCCCCGCCATGATCGCCTCTCCGGTGCCGAAACGACCCGTCGGATGGGTGTGATCACGTGATCCGATCGCCGCGAAATCAGCCGGTTCGCAGCCCCGTCCGGACGTCGCAAGGTCGTCCGGCGGGAGGCCGGAACGCAAGAAGGGCCACCCGTCGTCGGGCAGCCCTTCCATTGCCAACCGCGAGATCGCGGGATGCCTCGGATCAGACGCGTCCACCGGAGGTGAACGTCCCGACCGCGGCGACCAGCACCTGCGGGTTATGACAATGAGACACTGGATCACCTCCTTTCGATACGTTGACGACACGAAAACGATAACCTGATTTGCCGCCGTCGCGAAGCCCTTGATGACGGCAGACGCCGCCCGATTTCGAGGCAGCGACCGAAGGCAGGCGCCGGCTCTCATCCCGCGGCGACGTCTCGAATGTCGCGATCCACGGCCGCCGCCGCCGCGTCCTTCGCCCGTCCGCCGGGGCGCGTGTGAAAAATCTGGCCGCGGCCCTTGCGCAATCCGCCGCCGCTTTGTACGTTCCGCGCCGCTTTCGATCGATAAGCACCTTGATGCGGAGAGGTGGCAGAGTGGTCGATTGCACCGCACTCGAAATGCGGCATACTCGCAAGGGTATCGGGGGTTCAAATCCCTCCCTCTCCGCCATCAATTCTCGCGCCGATTCCGCGTCGCCCTCCGCCGTCATGATCTGGCCGTCAGGTCACGGGCTCCGCTCGTGTCGGAGAGCCGGCGACCGTTCGCTTCCCCTCTCGCCTGCTCGCTCGCGGCCGGAACCGGTCCGGTGGCTGTCGCCGGTCCGGTGGCGACGGCTCGACGCCGTGGAGTGAGCGAGGATCGCACTCGCCGCCTCCGCCCCCGGCCGATCCCGGTCCGCCGAATGCGAGCTCGCAGCCCCGCTCATGGGTGTCATGCACCCTTGAACTTCCCCGGCACCCCCCTAATCTGTAAGAAGACGCCTCCGCCCGAAGCCGGCGTCAACGTTGACAACCTTTGCGCGATACGAAGTCCGATACTCGGCTCGAGGATCCATACTGCTGCGATGACCATTTTCGAAGTCGCGGAGCGCAACATGCGCCTCGCCATTTATTGCGAAAGCTGCGGCCGGCTCCGCTATCTCAAGGCCTCCTACCCGCAATCGAGCCGCCTCGCGGATCTGTCGCGCGGCATGCGTTGCACCCGCTGCCGCTCCGACGAGGTCGAGGTGCGTCCGATCGCACGCGACGCCCGCACCGGCTTCTGGCCGGCCGAAGCGGGCTGAGAGACGGCCCGCGCATCGTCGCCTCGTCGGCGAGATCGAAACTTCCGCACGCTCCCGCAATGCAATAAGATCGCCGGATACCCGTGACGGCCACCCGTCGCGGTCATCGGAGCGAAGCCATGTCCAGCCCCGCCGGTTCCGGCACCGAGGTTCTCGTCGTCGTCGACGTCCAGAACGACTTCTGCCCGGGCGGCGCCCTCGCGGTCGCGGACGGCGATGCGGTGGTCCCGGCGATCAACGCCCTGACGGAACGCTTCGCCCACGTCATCGCGACCCAGGACTGGCATCCGGCCGGCCACTCCTCCTTCGCCTCGAGCCATGAAGGACGGCGTCCCTTCGAGACCATCGCGCTGCCCTACGGGCCGCAGACCCTCTGGCCCGATCACTGCGTGAGGGGAACGACCGGCGCGCATTTCCACCCGGCGCTCGACCTGACCCGGGCCGAACTCGTCGTCCGCAAGGGCTTCCGCCCGGCGATCGATTCCTACTCGGCCTTCTTCGAAAACGATCACGCAACGCCCACGGGTCTTGCCGGCTATCTGCGCGAGCGCGCGCTGCGCCGCCTCTTTTTCGCCGGTCTCGCCACCGACTATTGCGTCGCCTATTCGGCGATCGACGCGGCGCGCCTCGGCTTCGAGGCCGTGGTTCTCATGGGGGCCTGCCGGGCGATCGACCTTCAGGGATCGCTCGCCGCGGCGATCGGGCGGATGATGGAGGCCGGCGTCGAGATCGCCGACTGAAGGCTGCCGGTGCACCGCCGCATGATTGTCAACCGGGAAAGGGATCGATTCGCCCAGTCAAGCGTTTTGGGGCGGAGATCGGTACCGAGGGAGGATGCGAAGGGCCTATGAAAACCCTTGAGCTGACTTTATTTGTGGCCTTCGTCGGATAGTCCGGTGCCGGTTCCTCGTTCCCGCCGCGCGGCGTCGGGGAACGGGGAATCGCGTCCCACCGGCGGGCCGCAGACGCTGCGAGGGCGTGCGGCGCAGCCGGCTTTCAGCCTTCCTCACGTCCCGATACCCGGAGCCCAGGCCTTGCCTCACGAGAGCGCTTCCCCGACGATGACCGGCCCGGCGATCAGCCGGCGCGAGATGGTCGCCCGGTCCCTGGCGGCGGTCGGCGCCGTCGCAGCCGCGACCGGCGCGACCCTGCCGATCGCCGCCCTCGCCCAGGAAGCGAAGACCCAGGCCAACTTCGCCGTCACCGGCGAGTTCCGCCGCTCCACCGTCGCCGAAATCGCCCGCAAACTCGCCGCCGCCCCCTTCGCCGCGGCCGACGATTCCCTGCCCGCGGTGCTGGACCAGCTCAGCTACGACCAGTATCGCGACATCCGCTATCGGCCCGACCGGGCGATCTGGGCCGACCGCGGCCTGCCCTTCCAGTTGCAGCTGTTTCACCGCGGTCTCTACTTCCGGGCGCCGGTCGAGGTGGCGCTCGTCCAGAACGGCCAGGCCACCCACCTAGCCTACGACCCCGACCTCTTCACGATCGGGCCGCTCGTGCCCGGCCCGGTTCCCAAGGACGACATCGGCTTCGCCGGCATTCGCATCCATGGGCCGATCAACCGCCCGGACTATTACGACGAGATCGTCGTCTTCCAGGGCGCGAGCTACTTCCGCTCGCTCGGCAAGGGCCAGACCTACGGCCTCTCCGCCCGTGGTCTCGCCATCAAGACCGCCGATCCCGAGGGTGAGGAGTTTCCGGTGTTCCGCGCCTTCTGGGTCGAGGCGCCGACCGAGGCCGCGGACATCGTCGTCGTCCACGCCCTGCTCGACAGCCCCTCGACCACCGGCGCCTACCGCTTCACCATCCGACCGGGCATGCCGACACTGATGGACGTCGAGGCGCAGTTGTTCCCGCGGGCCGATCTCGTCAACGTCGGCCTCGCACCCGGGACCAGCATGTTCTACTTCTCGCTGAACGGTCGCAGCCAGATCGACGACTTCCGTCCCGAGGTCCACGATTCCGACGGCCTGCTGATGATCACCGGCCGCGGTGAGCGGCTCTGGCGACCGCTCGCCAACCCCTCCGAACTGCAGATCAGCGCCTTCGTCGACACCGCTCCGCGCGGCTTCGGCCTGATGCAGCGCGACCGCGCTTTCGAGTCCTACCAGGACCTCGAGGCCGCCTACGAGCGACGGCCGAGCCTCTGGGTCGAGCCGGTCGGCGACTGGGGCACCGGCGCGGTGACCCTGATCGAGATCCCGACGGATTCGGAGGTCCACGACAACATCGTCGCCTACTGGCGGCCGAAGGAAAAGATTCCCGCAGGCTCCGAGTATAGCTTCGCCTACCGGCTGTCCTGGGGCCAGGGCGTCGAGGCGGCGACGGGGTCGGCGATCGTCGGAGCGACACGCTCCGGGCGCCCGCTCGGCGCCGAGGACACCGGCTTCCGGCTCTTCGTCGTCGACTACGTCCTCGCCCCCGGCGTCGATCGCGACAGCCTCGGCACCGCCTCGGCGACGGTCAATTCCTACAAGGGCTCGGTGCGCAACGTCGTCGTCCAGCGCAACGACGTCGCCGGCGGCTACCGCCTCTCCTTCGAACTCGATCCCCAGGGCGAGAGGCTGATCGAGCTCAGGGCCAATCTCACTTTCGAGACGGGAGCGCCGGCCGAGACCTGGGTGTTCCGATGGACGTCCTGAACCTCGATATCGCCGCGCCGCCGGCCCCCGTGTCAGGGTCCGGCCTTCCGCCCGGCATGCCGCCGGAGGCCCCGGCGCCGATGCCGACCCAGGATCTCGACCGCTTCGACCGCACGGCGCGCCGCAAGCTGGTCGACCCGACCGGACGCTCCTCGACCCTGCGCCGTATCCTCGTCCTCGGCTCGGCCTTCGCGCTTTCGGTCTTCGCCATCTACGAGATGAACCTCGTGCTCGCCATCGGCGGCCTGACGCCGGTGGAGCAGGTGGTGCTCGCCCTCTTCGCCCTGACCTTCGTCTGGATCGCCGTGGCGATGGCCAGCGCCCTCGCCGGCTTCTGGGCGATCCTGCGCCGCCGGCTCGCAGGTCCGCAGCGCTCCTCCGCCCGCCTCGTTCGCCGCACCGCCGTGCTGATGCCGACCTACAACGAAGCGCCCGACCGGGTGTTCGGCGGCCTCGAGGCGATGATCCGCAGCGTCGAGGCGACCGGCGAGGGCGACGCCTTCGACTGGTTCGTCATCGCCGACACCACCGACCCGGAGATCGCGCTCGAGGAGGAGGCGGCGCTGGCGCGCGCCCGCGAGCGCCTCGGCGGCCGCCTCCGTCTCTTCTACCGCCGCCGCCGCCACAACACCGGGCGCAAGGCCGGTAACGTCGCCGATTTCTGCCGGCGCTGGGGCGGCGCCTACGACCACCTGCTGGTGCTCGACGCCGACAGCCTGATGGAAGGCGACACCGTCGTCGAACTCGCCCGGCGCATTGAGGCCGATCCCGACGCCGGCCTGATCCAGACCATCCCGACCCTCGTCGGCGGCACCACGCTGATGGCCCGCCTGCAGCAGTTCGCCGGCCGCGTCTACGGGCCGGTGGTCGGCACCGGCCTCTCCTGGTGGGTGCACAAGGAAGGCAACTACTGGGGGCACAACGCGATCATCCGCACCGCGGCCTTCATGGGCTGCGCCGGCCTGCCCGAACTGTCCGGACGCCCGCCGTTCGGCGGCCACATCCTCAGCCACGACTTCGTCGAGGCGGCGCTGATCCGGCGCGGCGGCTGGACCGTGATCATCGCCGACGACCTGCCGGGATCCTACGAGGAGAGCCCGCCCTCGCTGATCGACCTTGCCGTGCGCGACCGGCGCTGGTGCCAGGGCAATCTCCAGCATTCCAAGGTGCTGTTCGGCCGCGGCCTGCACTGGGTCAGCCGCAGCCACCTTCTGACCGGCATCCTCTCCTACGCCACCTCGCCGCTGTGGCTGCTGCTGCTGATCGCCGGCCTCACCCTCGCCCTCCAGGCCCATTTCATCCGGCCGGAGTATTTCGTCAGCGAATTCCAGCTGTTCCCGTCCTGGCCGCGGATCGACCCCGAGCGCGCGCTCGGCCTGTTCGTCCTGACGATGGGCGTCCTGTTCACTCCGAAGATCCTCGGCCTGCTGCTGTTCCTCACCGACGGCCGCTCGCGCCGGGCCGCCGGCGGGCTGTTCATGGTCCTCGTCAGCTTCGTCGGCGAGGTGCTGCTTTCCGCCCTCCTCGCGCCGATCATGATGCTGATCCACACCGGCGCCATCGCCCAGATCCTGATGCGCCGCGACGCCGGCTGGAACCCGCAGCGCCGCGACGACGGCGGCGTCCCGTTCATGGACCTCGTGCGCCGCCACAAGTGGCACGTCATCTCCGGCGTCGCCCTCGGCGCCGCCGCCCTCGCCGACAGCTGGATCATGCTGGCCTGGCTGTCGCCGGCGGTGGTCGGCCTCGTGCTCGCGGTGCCGCTGTCGGCCTTCACCGGCTCCGCGCCGGTCGGCCGCTTCTTCAAGCGGCTCGGCCTGCTGCGCATCCCCGAGGAGAGCGAGCAGCCGCCGATCCGCAGGCTGATGGAAGAGGCGCGTCCGGCCTATTCGGAGGCGGTCGCCGCCGCGCCGCGGCTCGCCGACCTCGTGCGCACCGAAGATCGCCTCGCCGCCCACATCGCCCTCGCCGACCGGGTCCTGGAGCGCCGGCGCGGTGCCATCGACCCGGTCGAGGCGATCGCCGCCGCAAAGATCGCCGAGGCCGAAACCCGTGTCGAGGCGATCGGCTTTCTCGACCGCAAGGAGCGGGCGATCGTGCTGGCGACGCCCGCGCTGTTGCGGCGGATCGCCTCGCTTCCCGTGGCCCGGGCCGAACCGGCGCCGCCGGCGACCTGAGCCCTCCCCAACGTCGACGAGCGCATCGCGCGGTCGACGTCTCGGGGCAGGCGTTCGGCGCGGCCGTTCAGGGCAGGCGGATCACGTAGAGCTTGCGCGTGGTCTCGACCACCTCCCAAAGACCCGAGAAGCCCGGCCGGATCACGAAGCTGTCGCCCTCGGCCAGCCGGTGCGGCGCCTCGATGCCGTCCTCGTGAAGCAGCGACACCCCGGCGAGGATCGAACAGAACTCCCACTCGTCGTAGGAGACCCGCCAGATCCCCGGCGTCGCCTCCCAGACGCCGGAGAAAACCTTGCCGTCCGGCGTCTCCTCCACGTTCCACGTCCGGAAGCGGGGCGTGCCGCGAACCAGACGGTCGGCGTCGGGTTCGCCATCCTCGGGCACCACGTTGGCGAGGTCGAAGGGCAGGAAGCGGCCGGTGTCGGTCATGGCGAGCGAAGTCCTCCACGGAATTTGTCCCCAGGATACCGGTGTGACCGGCCGCTGTCACATGCGGGAGACCGCGACCCCGGCGATCATGACGGATGCGTCCGTCGCCGTCGGGCGGCGACGAAATCGTCGCCCCCACGGCCGCGACCGAAATCGCCCTGCATGATCAGCCCGTCGCATCGATCGCTGGCTTCTCGATGGGGAAGCGGCGTCGGTTCCTTCCCTCCGGACAAAACCGGAACGCTCCTAGCCTCGCCCCGAACGGAGGTGAAACGCGAAGTGACGGCGCTCGTCACAATTCGAACTTCCGCACAGCTTATCCACAGCCGGCCCACAGGGGGCGGAGGAACGGCGGCCGGATTAAGAGCCCGGCCGCACTTCCGCCGGCCTGTCGACATCCCGTTTACCATTCTCACCGATCCTCGACCTCTGCCGCCGAGCCGCCGGCCCCCCTTTGCCCGGCGGCCGACAACAGGAAAGTCCCGCATGTTCAAGATCCTGAGCCGCCTGCTGCCGGCGATCGTCGTCGCCCTCGGCCTCGCCGCCTGCTCGAACGAGAAGATGGTCGCGCCGGAACGGCCCTCCTTCTACGACGACCTCGGCCGCCCGGGCGCCCGGGTCGACCAGGCCAAGGCGGTGGAGATCATCAGCCAGTACCGCATGGCCAACGGCGTCGCGCCGCTGCGGCTCGATCCCGCCCTGTCCCGCGTCGCTCAGCAATATGCCGAGAACATGGCCCGTTCCGACAAGATGAGCCACGCGCTCCAGCCCTACGGCGCCCTCAACAAGCGCCTCCAGGACGGCGGCTACGCCTATCTCACCGCCGGAGAGAACATCGCCGCCGGCCCGCGCACCCTCGCCGCCGTCTTCTCCGAATGGCGCGCCTCGCCCCGCCACGACCGCGGCATGAAGGACCCGGAGATGACGGTGATGGGCATCGGCGCGGCCTATAATCCCGACTCGAAATACAAGGTGTTCTGGTGCCTGATGCTGGCCTATCCGAAGCCGCCGCAGGAGGTCGCCGCGGGTCAGTGAAGACCTCGCGACGCCGGATCGAGGACGTTGCGACACCGTCGCACTGGAAGCGGGTCGAAAATCCGAGCATATTGCGATGCACAATGCATTTGCCTTGGGCATCGCAAAGGCGCAAGATACGCAGGTTCCCGTAGCGAGTGCTTTCGACATGCTGACCCGCCCGTCCAGTTTCGGTGATCTCTCCCGGCAGTTCTCCTTCGAACTGCCGGGCTTCTACAACATCGGTACCGATGTCGTGGATCGCTGGGCGGCGGTCGAGCCGGACCGGCCGGCGCTCATCGTCCACAAGGAGGACGGTCCGCCGCGCTTCGCCACCTATGGCTTCCTGGCGACCCGTTCCAACCGCCTCGCCAACGCCCTCGCCGCCGAGGGCGTCAAGGCCGGCGACCGCCTCGGCATCCTGCTGCCGCAGTCGGCCGAGACGGTGATCGCCCACGTCGCCGCCTATAAGCTCGGCGCCATCGCCGTTCCCCTCGCCATCCAGTTCGGCAGCGACGCCCTGCGCTACCGGCTGGCCGACGCCGGGGCCGTCGCCCTCGTCACCACCGTCGAGGGTGCCGAGAAGATCGAGGATCTGCGCGCCGAGTTGCCGGCGCTGCGGATCGTCTACGCGGTCGGCGGCGCCGGACCGGGGGCCGCCGACCTTCGCCATGTGCTGTCGCGCGCCTCGAGC
>Ga0065721_10052704_pt1 | contig 11352 bp, 4 predicted proteins | sample Mesricmetagenome_FD_59108 | JGI IMG/M metagenome (GOLD analysis project Ga0065721, IMG submission 59108) | Mesophilic microbial community from rice straw/compost enrichment Sample: eDNA_1 v2 (version 2) | ecosystem: Engineered > Solid waste > Grass > Composting > Bioreactor | place: USA: Davis...
CGCCCGCGGCTGGCAACGGCTGCTGCCGGCCTGGCGCCATCGCGTCAGCGCGGCGACGCTGCGCGCCGATCTGCTGGCCGGCCTGCTCGGCGCGGTGCTGGTGCTGCCGCAGGGCGTGGCGTTCGCCACGCTGGCCGGGCTGCCGCCGCAATACGGCATCTACGCGGCGGTGGTGCCCTGCATCGTGGCCGCGCTGTTCGGTTCCAGCTGGCACGTGATGTCCGGCCCCACCAATGCGAATTCGCTGGCGCTGTTCGCGATGCTCAGCCCGATCGCCTTCGCCGGCAGCCCCGAGTACATCAACCTGGCGCTGGTCGTCACGATCCTGGTCGGCGTGCTGCAGTTCGCGGTCGGTACGCTGCGGCTCGGCTCGCTGGCCAATTTCATCTCGCCGTCGGTGCTGCTCGGATTTACCTGCGGCGCGGCCTCGCTGATCGCGCTGTATGCGCTGAAGGACCTGTTCGGGCTGCAGGTGCCGACCGGCACCAGCGCCTTCGGGGTCGTGCGCCACCTGTTCGAGCATGCCGCCACCATCAACTGGAGCGCGGCGGCGGTGGGCGCGGTGACGCTGGCCGTCACGCTGGCGGTCAAGCGGGTCGCGCGCCGGCTGCCGTTCATGCTGCTCGGGCTGCTGGCCGGTTTCCTGTGCGCCTGGCTGCTGAACCGCAGCGGCTGGGGCGGTGCGCAACATGTCGACGTGGTCGGTCCGATCCCGGCCGCGGTGCCGCCCTTCCGCATTCCCGATATCCCCTGGGACCGGCTGTCCGATCTGCTGGGCATCGCGTCGGCGCTGACCATCGTCGCGCTCGGGCAATCGATCTCGATCGCCAAGGCGGTCGCGCTGCGGTCGGGCCAGCACATCGACGCCAATCGGGAGTTCATCGGACAGGGGCTGTCGAACATCGCCGGCGGCTTCTTCTCGGCCTATATCTCCTGCGGCTCGCTGAACCGCTCGATGCCGAATTTCGAGGCCGGCGCGCAGACGCCGCTGGCCAGCGTGTTCTCCGCCCTGCTGCTGGTCGCGCTGGTCGCGGTCAGCGCGCCGCTGCTGGCGCAGATTCCGCTGGCGGCGATCGCCGCGATGCTGCTGCTGGTGGCCTGGGGCCTGTTCGATTTCGCGCGCCTGCGCCGCATCGCGCGGCTCTCGCGCACCGAGTTCGCGATCGCGCTCGGCACCTTCGCCGCCACGCTGGTGATCCGGCTCGAAATGGCGGTGCTGCTGGGTACGGTGCTGTCGCTGGTCGCTTATCTATATCGCACCTCGCGCCCGGCGGTGCGGACGCTGGTGCCCGACGCCGACGATCCCGACCGCCGCTTCACGCCGCTGGACGAACTACGCCGCCCGCAGCCCGAATGTCCGCAGCTGAAGCTGATCCGGATGGAGGGCGCGATCTTCTTCGGCGCCGTGCAGTACGTCACCGACAGGCTGCACGAGGCGCGCGCGCAGATGCCGACGCAGACGCGGCTGCTGGCGATGACCAAGAGCATGAACTTCATCGACCTGGCCGGCGCGGAAATGTGGGAGGCGGAGCTGGCCGAGCGCCGCGCGCTGGGCGGCGATCTCTATTTCCACCGCCCGCGCACGCAGGTGCTGCAGACCTGGGCGCAGACCGGCTTCATCGCCAAGCTGGGCGACGACCATATCTTCGCCACCAAGCGGCACGCCCTGCACAGCATCGTGCCCACGCTGGATCCGAAGATCTGCGCCACGTGTACCGTGCGGGTGTTCGAGGAGTGTCCGCATGAGGCGGCGGCCCCGGGAATTCCGGGTCAACCGGTGCGGGCCGCACAGGTGACGAAGGCGGACGCAGCGGACGCAGCGGACGGCGTGGCCGGACCGGAAGCGGCGGCTGGTGAGATCGAAGCCGTGAAGCGGAAACAAGCGCGGGGGGAATGAACGCGGCGGAAACAAGCGCGGCGTGAATGCGCGAAGCGGAAATGAAAAACGCCGGTATGAAACCGGCGCCAGACTGGGTCCAGCCGCAGCGCGCCCTGTTGCCCGGACCGTAGCGGCCCGGTGCGGGCGCCCCTGCTCAGACGGGCGCCACGTGCGCGCGCTTGACCACGATGGGCTGCGGCACGCCCTGTTCGATCAACACGACAGCGGCGCGTTCGATGGTATCGCGGCCGGCGCGGAATGCTTCTTCGAGCGACAGCACCTGGTCGGCGCTGAACCCTTCCCACAATGCCTCGCGCGTGACCACGCAGGTCACCTTCTGGCCGTCGACAATGGCGTGAAACAGCAAGCCCTCGTTATTGATGTCATAACGATCTTGCTCCTGGAATTTGATCTCCATCGGTACAGCCCTCCATTGCAAGTGAGTGGGCATCCTAACATGGGTCCCGCCGACGTCGCACAAAAGTCCTTTGCGAAGATCGGTCATCTGCCGAGACTGCCGCGGCCATTCCGAGTTCCATCGGCGAGCGCAAATTTTGTCACGGCCGCCGATGCGTTTCAGCGTGCCGGGATTTGACAACTTTGCAAATAATGCTAGAATCTCGGACTTCGTTGGGGCGTTAGCTCAGTTGGTAGAGCAGCGGACTCTTAATCCGTAGGTCGAGTGTTCGAGTCACTCACGCCCCACCAGCGAATATTGTAGAAAAGGCCGGGCTGCTTCGCAGCGCCGGCCTTTTTGTTTGGGCCCGAATCGTTTGGGCCCGAATCGTTTGGCCCCGTTTGGGCCCGCATCGGGCAGCGATTGGCAGCCCTGGACGATGGCTCCGGACGCCGCCGTCCGGCGGTACCGCCGGACGGTGAACCACACCGCAATCCCGGACGGCAGCGTGGGACATTCAACCCGATTCAACGCCGCGCCGCGGCCAGCTCCCGCGCCAGGCGGCGATGCTCCGCCAGTACCGCCGGCAGATCCGCGCTCAGCAGCACGCCGTCGCGCACCACCACCCTGCCGTTGATCACGCTGGTCGACACCGTGCCCGGCGTGCAGAACACCAGCGCGGCGACCGGATCGTGACCGGCGCCGGCATAGCCGACCGCCGACATGTCGAACGCGACGAAGTCCGCCGACATGCCCGGCGCCAGCGCGCCGATGTCGTCGCGGTTCAGCACCCGCGCCCCGCCCAGCGTGGCGATCTCCAGCGCCTCGCGCGCGCCCATCGCCGCCGGTCCATAGCCCACCCGTTGCAGCAGCATGGCCTGGCGCGCCTCGCCCAGCATGTGCGCGCCATCGTTGGAGGCGCTGCCATCGACGCCGAGGCCGACCGGCACGCCGGCATCGCGCATCGCGCGCACCGGCGCAATGCCCGAAGCCAGCCGCATGTTCGAGCAGGGACAGTGGGCGATGCCGGTGCCGGTGCGCGCGAACAGCGCGATGCCGTCGGCGTCGAGCTTGACGCAGTGCGCGTGCCAGACATCGTGGCCGACCCAGCCCAGGTCCTCGGCATACTGCGCCGGCGTCATGCCGAAGCGCTCCAGCGAATAGGCGACGTCGTTGTCGTTCTCGGCCAGATGGGTATGCAGCGAGACGCCATAGTGGCGCGCCATCGCCGCCGACTCCCGCATCAGCTCGCGCGACACCGAGAACGGCGAGCACGGCGCCAGCACCACGCGCAGCATCGCGTGGCGCGAGGCATCGTGGTACTGCTCGATCAGCCGCTGGCTGTCGCGCAGGATCGCCTCCTCCTGCTCGACCACCGCATCGGGCGGCAGCCCGCCCTTGCTGCGTCCCACGCTCATCGAGCCGCGCGCCGCATGAAAGCGCATGCCCATCTGCGCGGCGGCCTCGATCGCGTCGTCCAGCCGCGAGCCGTTGGGATACAGATAGAGATGGTCGCTGGTGGTGGTGCAGCCCGACAGCATCAGCTCGGCCATCGCGGTGCGGGTCGAGGCGGCGATCATGCGCGGCGTCAGGTTGGCCCACAGCATGTACAGCTCGCCGAGCCAGCCGAACAGTTCGGCGTCCTGCGCGGCCGGCACCGCGCGCGTCAGGCTCTGGTACATGTGATGGTGCGTGTTGACGAGGCCGGGCAGCACCACATGGCCGCGCATGTCGAGTACCTGCGCGCTGCCGTCGTCGATGCGCGCGCGCCAGGCGGCCGGCAGATCGGCGGTCGCGCCGACCCACTGGATCGCGGGCCCTTCGGCGACCAGTGCGCCGTCGGCGACCTCGCGGCGGTTCGCGTCCATCGTCACCAGGACGTCGGCGTGGGTCAGGATCAGCGTCATCTTGTGGTCTCCGGTCTCCGTGGTGGGTCAGATAGCGGGCGCCAGTCTACGGCGCGGGGCCGGGGGCGCGATAGCGCCGATTTGCGCCCACGGTGTGCACATCGCGCGCACACCTGACGACCACGCCGACGCTAATGTCCCGCGCCGCCGCCGGACAGCGCCTTCAGCGCGGCCCCGATCCGCTCGGCCATCAGCGAGGCCGCCGAATCCAGCGAGCCGCGCGCCCGCGCGAACAGCGTCAGCCGCTGCAGCGGCAAGGCCGGATCGCGCAACGGCACGAACACCAGCGTGCCCGCCTCCAGTTCCTCGATGGCATCGAGCGGATTGAGCAGCGCGATGCCGGCGCCCAGCATCACGAGCCGGCGCATCAGCACGGTGGAGCCGGCCTCGACCGCCGCGGGCACCGGAATCGCCGCGCGGACGAAGGCATCGTCGAGCAGGCCGCGGATCGACATCGTCGCCACGGGCAGGATCAGCGGATAGCCGACGCATTCGGCCAGCAGCGCCGACGATTGCTCGGCCAGCGGATGGCCGGGCGCGACCACTGCGCCAATCGGCCATTCGCCGGCCGCCAGCGTGGCGAAGGCCGGCGTCGGCGCCAGGTCGTAGCCGAGCCCGAGCTCTGCGTCGCCCTCGGCCAGCGCGGCGACAATCTCGGCCACCGGGAGATCCAGCACGCGCACCGCGATGCCGGGGTGGCGGCGGCGAAAGTCGTGAACCAGCGCGGGCAACAGGGAACCCGCCAACCCGGCGGTGGTGGCCACCGTGACGATGCCCTGCTGCCCCGCGTTGTAGGCGGCGATGCGCTCGCGCAGCGCGTCGTGCTCGCGCAGCGTCTGCCGCACGTGGGCCAGCACCATCTCGCCCAGCGGCGTCAGCCGCAACCGGCGCTGGATGCGCTCGAACAGCGGCGCGCCCAGTTCGGCTTCCAGGTCGAGGATCTGCCGGTTGATGGCGGTCGGCGCGACGTGCAGCGCTTCGGCCGCCTTGCGGATCGAACCGCGGCGGACCACTTCATCCAGATAGCGCAACACGCGGGCATGCATCGGACCAGGTCTCCGGAGAACGGCGGCGCGGCGGCGGGCCGCGCGGACAGCGGGGCATTGTAGCCGCGCGGACGTTGACCGCCGTCCCGGCGACCCAGCCGAGCGTCCCCGAGATCGCTTCGGTACTTGCAAACCCAAAAAGTCCACGCTAGAATAGCGGACTTCGTTGGGGCGTTAGCTCAGTTGGTAGAGCAGCGGACTCTTAATCCGTAGGTCGAGTGTTCGAGTCACTCACGCCCCACCAGCGAATTCCCGAAAGGCCGGACTGCATCGCAGCCCGGCCTTTTTGTTTGCCTGCTGTTTGCCTCTTTCCGTGCGGCTGCGGCCCGAGCGCCTGTTACGGGTTGTTACGGATATCCCCGCCGCGCCTTTCCGGGTTGAATGCCGGTCCGGGCATATTACGAAACCAAGTTCCGCACTACGGAACCGCGCCCGACCCCGACCGGCGCCCTCGCCCCTCGCGACGCGCCGGCCAACGCAACAGATGGAGGCATTCTTGAAATCCGCATTGACCGCCAGCGTGGCAGCCTGCCTGGCCGCATTCGGCCTGACCCACGGCGTTGCGCACGCCCAGGCCTATCCCAACAAGCCGGTGCGGCTGATCGTTCCGTTCGCCGCCGGCGGCACCACCGATATCGTCGCCCGCGCGGTTTCCGATGCGCTGGGCCGCGCGCTGGGCCAGCCCGTGGTGGTGGAGAACCGTGGCGGCGGCGGCGGCGCGATCGGCGCCGACGCGCTGGCCAAGTCGGCCCCCGACGGCTACACGATCGGCATCGCCACGGTCAGCACGATGGCGACCAATCCGGCCACCAATCCGAAGAACCCGTACGACCCGCTGAAGGACTTCGCGCCGATCACCAACCTGGTCAACGTGCCGAACGTGCTGACGGTCAACCCGAAGGTGCCGGCCAAGAACCTGAAGGAATTCATCGCGCTGCTGCGCGCCGAGCCCGGCAAGTACAGCTACGCGTCGGCCGGCAAGGGCAGCATCTCGCATCTGGACGGCGAGCTGTTCAAGTTGACCACCAAGACCGACATGGTCCACGTGCCGTACCGCGGCTCGGGTCCGGCGCTGAACGACACGCTGGCCGGCCAGGTCAGCGGTCAGTTCGACAACCTGCCGTCGTCGATGCCGCATATCCAGGCCGGCAAGCTGCGCGCGCTGGCGGTGGCGGCGCCCAAGCGCGTCGAGGGCCTGCCCGATGTGCCGACCTTCGCCGAGGAAGGCATGAAGGACAACAACAATATGGCCTGGTACGGGCTGGTCGCGCCGGCCGGCACGCCGCCCGCGATCGTCGCGCGCCTGCACGACGCCGCGGTCAAGGCCCTGCAGGACCCGGCCGCCAAGCGCCGCCTGACCGAGAGCGGCGCCTATCCGGACGGCAACACGCCGCAGCAGTTCGCCGCGCAGATCAAGCGCGAACTGGAACTGCGCAAGAAGATCGCGCAGGAGCAGAAGATCACGCTCGAGTAATTTCCGTACCTGTACGGATCGGCGGACCGCCCCAGTCGGCGGCGGTCCGCCCACGGTTGGTCTTCCCGCCGTCGCATCACGCTGGCCTCCCTCGCTGGCTTCTCCCGGATGACCTCCTCCGCTGGCCTCCCCCGACTGACGTGACGTCCCCGGCCGGCTTCCCCCCATCTTCTCCGCAGCCCGCTCGCAGCGCCGGCCTGACGCCCTCCCTCCGCTCCCCCCTTTCCCGCCACCTCTGTGTTTTTGCTCTACATTAAGAGCAGGCACCGGCACTCGCCCTGCCCGGACGCGGTGCAGCGCATCGCGCCGATGCGACCGGCGGCGGCTTTCCCCAAGGAGAGATCATGCAAGCGGACAGCGAAGAACGCGTCGAACAACGACTGGCCGACCTGGTGGAGTTCGCGCGGGCCCGGCTGCCCGAGGCCACCTTCGCCATCGCCGAACCGCTGCTGCGGCACTACTACGACGTGTCCGACGCCGAGGACTTGGCCGAGCGCGATATCGCCGACCTCTACGGCGCCGCGATGGCCCACTGGCAGACCGCCCAGCGCTTCGTGCCGGGCCGCGCGCAGGTCCGCGTCTACAACCCCAATCTCGAACAGCACGGCTGGCATTCGGACCACACCGTGATCGAGATGGTCAACGACGACATGCCCTTCCTGGTCGACTCGGTGACGATGGAGATCAACCGGCATGGCTTGACGCTGCATTCGGCCTTCCATCCGGTGTTCCGCGTCTGGCGCGGGCAGGACGGCGGCATCGCGCGCATCGCGCTCGGCGGCGACAAGGCGCCCGACCCCGAATCGCGGCTCGAATCGTTCATCCACTTCGAGGTCGATCGCTGCAGCGAACCGGCCCAGCTGGAAGCGCTGCGAGCCGGCATCACGCGCATCCTCGGCGATGTGCGCGCGGCGGTCGAGGACTGGCCGAAGATGCTGGACATCGCGCGCGCCAGCATCGCCGACCTGCAGCGGCTGCCCGGCGGCAACGAGGGCGATACGGCCGAGGCCTGCGCGCTGCTGCAATGGATGGTCGACGACCACTTCTGCTTCCTCGGCCATCGCGACTACCAGCTGGTCGAACAGGATGGCCGCTTCTGGCTGCGCGGCGTGGCGGGCTCGGGCGCGGGCATCCTGCGCGAGACCCGGCGCGCGCCCACGGCCGAAGAGCTGACGCCGCTGCCGCCCGCCGCCACCAGCATCATCCAGGGCGAGGCGCCGATCTTCCTGACCAAGGCCAACTCGCGCTCGACCGTGCATCGGCCGGGCTATCTGGACTACATCGGCATCAAGCTGCTCGACGCCGAAGGCAAGCTGTTCGGCGAACGGCGCTTTCTCGGGCTCTACACCTCGACGACCTACATGGTGTCGACCAGCGAGATCCCGCTGGTGCGCCGCAAGTGCGCCCATATCCTGGCGCGCGCAGGCTTCCTGCAGCGCGGCCATCTGTACAAGTCGCTGGTCACGATCCTCGAGCAATATCCTCGCGACGAACTGTTCCAGGCCAGCGAGGATGAGCTGTTCGAGATCGCGCTGGGCATCCTGCGGCTGCAGGAACATCAGCGCATCCGGCTGTTCGTGCGGCGCGACCGCTTCGACCGCTTCGTCTCCTGCCTGGTGTTCGTGCCGCGCGACAAGTACAACACCGACCTGCGCCAGCGCATCCAGAAGCTGCTGATGCAGGCGTTCGGCGGCACCAGCTGCGAGTTCACGCCGCAGCTGTCCGAGTCCCCGCTGGCGCGCATTCATCTGACCGTGCGCGGCGAGCCGGGCACGATGCCGGAGGTCGATACGCGCGCGCTGGAGGAACGCATCGTCGCGGCGACACGCCGCTGGCAGGACGACCTCGCGGTGGCGCTGCTCGACAAGGCCGGCGAGGAACAGGGCAACCGGCTGCTGCGCCGCTATGGCGACTCCTTTCCGGCCGGCTATCGCGAGGACTACCCCGCGCGCACCGCGGTGCGCGATATCGAGCTGATGGAACAGGCGCGCCGGCGCGGCGGCCTGTCGATGAACCTGTACCGGCCGATCGAGTCACCGCCGCGCGCGTTCCGCTTCAAGGTCTATCGCGCCGGCGAGCCGATCGCGCTGTCGCACAGCCTGCCGATGCTCGAGCATCTGGGCGTGCGGGTGCACGAGGAGCGCCCCTACCGGATCGAGCCCGACGAGGGCGCGCCGCTGTGGATCCATGACTTCGGCCTCGAACTGGTCGGCGGCGCCGAACTGGACATGGCGCGCGCCAAGGACCTGTTCGAGGACGCCTTCGCGCGCGCCTGGGATGGCGCGATCGAGAACGACGACCTGAACCGGCTGGTGCTGCTGGCCGAGATGCCGGCACGCGAAGTCACGATCCTGCGCGCCTACGCCAAGTATCTGCGGCAGGTCGGTTCGACCTTCAGCGACGCCTATATCGAGCGCGCGCTGACCGGCAATCCGCGCATCGCGGCGCTGCTGGTGGCGCTGTTCGCCGCCCGTTTCGATCCGGCCATCGACCCAGGTTCCGAGCCGGCGCGCGAGGCGCGCTGCGCGCAGTTGCTGGAGGCGATCGGCGCCGCGCTCGACCAGGTGCCCAATCTCGACGAGGACCGCATCCTGCGGCAGTTCCTCGGCGTGATCCAGGCCACCACGCGCACCAATTGCTTCCGCCAGAGCGCCGACGGCACGCCCCGCCCGTGCCTGTCGTTCAAGCTCGATCCGGCCCGCATCGCCGGCCTGCCCGAACCGCGGCCGATGTTCGAGATCTGGGTCTACTCGCCGCGCGTCGAGGGCGTGCATCTGCGCGGCGGCCGCGTCGCGCGCGGCGGACTGCGCTGGTCCGATCGGCGCGAGGACTTCCGCACCGAGGTGCTGGGGCTGATGAAGGCGCAGATGGTCAAGAACACGGTGATCGTGCCGGTCGGCTCCAAGGGCGGCTTCGTCGTCAAGCGCCCGCCCTCGCCCACCGATCGCGATGCGTGGATGGCCGAAGGGGTGGCCTGCTATCAGACCTTCCTGCGCGGCCTGCTCGATGTCACCGACAACCTCGCCGGCGGCGCGGTGGTGCCGCCACCGCAGGTGGTGCGCCACGATGACGACGACCCCTATCTCGTGGTCGCGGCCGACAAGGGCACCGCCAGCTTCTCCGACTATGCCAATGCGATCTCCGGGGAATACGGCTTCTGGCTCGGCGATGCCTTCGCCTCGGGCGGCTCGGTCGGCTACGACCACAAGAAGATGGCGATCACCGCGCGCGGCGCCTGGGAATCGGTCAAGCGGCATTTCCGCGAGCTCGGCACCGACATCCAGACGACCGACTTCACCGTCGTCGGCATCGGCGACATGTCGGGCGACGTGTTCGGCAACGGCATGCTGCTGTCGCCGCATATCCGGCTGCTGGCCGCGTTCGACCACCGCCATATCTTCCTGGACCCGGACCCGAACCCGGCCGTCAGCCTGGAAGAGCGGCGCCGGCTGTTCGCGCTGCCGCGCTCGAGCTGGGCCGACTACGATGCGGGCAAGATCTCGGCCGGCGGCGGCGTGCATCCGCGCAGCGCCAAGACCATCGCGCTGACGCCGCAGGTGCGCGCCGCGCTCGGCATCGACGCCACCGCGCTGACGCCGGCCGAGCTGATCCAGGCAATCCTGACCGCGCCGGTCGACCTGCTGTACAACGGCGGCATCGGCACCTACGTCAAGGCCACCGACGAGACCCACCAGCAGGTCGGCGACCGCGCCAACGACGCCGTGCGCGTCAATGGCGCGGCCCTGCGCTGCAAGGTCGTCGGCGAAGGCGGCAACCTGGGCTTCACGCAGCTCGGCCGCATCGAATACGCGCGCGCCGGCGGCCGCATCCATACCGATGCGATCGACAATTCGGCCGGCGTCGACTGCTCGGATCACGAGGTCAACATCAAGATCCTGCTCGGGCTGGTGGTCGCCGACGGCGAGATGACCGACAAGCAGCGCAACAAGCTGCTGGCCGAGATGACCGACGAAGTCGCGGCGCTGGTGCTGCACGACAACTACTACCAGACCCAGGCGCTGTCGATCGCCAACCGCCGCGCCGCCGAACTGCTCGATATCGAGGCCCGGCTGATGCGCGCGCTCGAGCGCGCGGGCCGGCTCAATCGCGCGCTCGAATTCCTGCCGCCCGACGAGGAGATCGTCGAGCGCAAGGCCGCCGGGCTCGGGCTGACCTCGCCCGAGCGCGCGGTGCTGCTTGCGTACAGCAAGATGTGGCTGTACGACGCGCTGCTCGCCTCCGACGTGCCGGAAGACCCGACGGTGGCCGGCCTGCTGTCCGACTACTTCCCGCAGCCGCTGCGCGTGCGCTACGCCGACACGATGCAGCGGCACCCGCTGCGGCGCGAGATCCTTGCCACCTATCTGACCAACACGCTGGTCAACCGCGTCGGCCCGACCTTCGTGCATCGGATGATGGAGGAGACCGACGCGCGGCCTGCCGATATCGTGCGCGCCTGCCTGACCGCCCGCGATGTGTTCGGGCTGACGGGGCTGTGGCAGGCCATCGATGCGCTCGACAACCGCGTCGCCGACGAGGTGCAGGCCGGCATGTTCGCCGGCCTCGCGCGCTTGCTCGAAGGCGCGACGCTATGGCTGCTGCGGCGCCGCCCGACCAACGGTGCGGCGGCGGGCACGCGTCCCGACTAC
>Ga0065721_10007790_pt1 | contig 11350 bp, 9 predicted proteins | sample Mesricmetagenome_FD_59108 | JGI IMG/M metagenome (GOLD analysis project Ga0065721, IMG submission 59108) | Mesophilic microbial community from rice straw/compost enrichment Sample: eDNA_1 v2 (version 2) | ecosystem: Engineered > Solid waste > Grass > Composting > Bioreactor | place: USA: Davis...
TTCGCTGGGATCGACTGGCAGAGGTTTACCAAGCGTTCCACGACATCGCCAATTCGCTGATCACTTGGAGATTCCTCACAGCTGAATAGGTTTTGTCCGAAGGCTCTAAGAAGATCAGCCGACAGACCATCAGAAACATCCTCAAAGAGGAGGGAATCCAGTTTAACCTCAACAGGACCTCTGACTCCTGGACCAACTTCCTGAAGCGACACAAAGAGACACTTTGGGCCTGCGATGTCTTCATTGTGAAAACGGTATTGAAGCGAGGTATACGGGACAAGTATGCCATGGCCTGGCTCTCTATCTCGACAAGAGGAGTGATTGCGTCCTCATCGACCAAACGCCCGACTTCTGCCTGGGTGTGTGAACAAGCTCGGAAGTTCATTGACGAGACAGTCGGCCGGGATCACAAGCCGGCTATTGTATTGCACGATCGTAATACCAAGTTCAGCAGAGACTTTACCGAGTCGCTGAAGTCACACAGGATGAAAACCAACAAACTCCCGAAGCGCAGCCCGAACTTGAATGGACGCTGCGAAAAAATCATCGGAACAATCAATAACGAGTGCCTGGCCAAATTCATACTATTTGGTCGCAGGCACTTCGATCACCTCGTTGCTGAGTTCACGGAGTATTACAACTTGCACCGAAGTCACATGTGCCGCGGGCATCTGCCGACAGTGAGTGACGAATCGGAAGAGATCGAGACGCTGAGACTCGACGAGATCGAAGTGAAATCGTTTGTCGGCGGATTGGTGAAGGGAATTGAGCGGAAGGCTGGTTGATCCAATCCGCTCACCACTTCCTTCGCAGGCGGCAACATCTTTCGAGCCGACCTACCACCATCCAACCTGACGACGTGTCGTCGGGGCGACAGCTTCGTGTGCACCAGTTTGACGTGCAGATCAGCGTGTGCATATTCCGGCAACGATTCTGGGTCTCAACTTTAGACAGACAACGAACATCATCGCGTTTACATCAATTGGACCGAAGGGGTGTTTCGAGTCGTCCGTTTGAGGCAACCTTGCACGATTCCACCAGCCAACGTCTGCCGTCTCCTTTTACTTTCAACGTTTCTGCGGTCATCTCGGAACGATAAGTCCCATTTAAACCGCCGTCTGCACGATGCACGGCCGGGTTGATCACGCTGTCCACCTGCCAATCTTCCCGGCAGAACTCATGCACTCATTGGGCATCGTAGCCCGCAGCAGCAAAGAGGGGATTCGGCTGAGAACTGGTGGCCGCTTTTGCCAGTACCGGGGGCTGTACCTTTGTTATTGCCTGGCCCCCAGCTCACCGCCAGGCCAGTGGGAATCAACGAACCAGGGAGTACGCACACCGAGAGTTTCACGTATTTGGTCCACTATTTTCCGCTGCGAGACTGGAAATGAGCACTCGCTGAACTTGTCTCCATGCCGGTGGAATCAATGGCCGCTTCTTCCGCATTCAGAGCAAATTTCTGGACCAATTCATGCCGCATCCCATCTACAATTTCGAGCACGCTGGAGCGGTCAGCGAACTTCTTGAGCGTCGAGTAATGGGGCAAACCTCAATCACACCCCGGTAGGTCGTCTTCAGGTGAGGCCGTAGAATCAGACAGGTCGGCAGCTGCTCCTGCGTGAACTTCTGAGAGGAGTTGCGATACGAATACGGAACCACATACTTGCGGGCAATCCGCAGTGACAGAGAGGTGACTTTCTGAAGTGTGTTCGTGCGAAATGCCTGACTCATCTCAGACTTTAAGCGCATCCAGCATCAAACTTCAAGAACACATTTCAACAAGGCAAGACCAGCTCTAGTCGAGTATGAACGGACCTTGGAGTCGAGCGAAGAAGTCACCTTAATCGTCATGATCAACCTAACTAGCAAAGGGCTCGCAAGAATGAATGCTCATTTTTAAACTTGTTCTCAGACAGCCTCCAGAAATTGCCGCTCGTGTCGGTTTGGTTGATATCAAGCAATTTAGTCAAGAGTTATGTGATCGCCAGGTTTCTGTCATGTTGCGATATTCCTCCATCACGCGATGAGTGATTGTCAGGTCAAGTAGTTCGGCCAGACTGCGAACTCCCAGGCGCTGCATGAGTCGTTGTCGACGAAGTTCAACTGCTCGCTCTGTAATATCCAGTTGCAGCGACATCGATTTGTTGGTGTCGCCGCGGAGGAGCATCATTAAGGTCTCACGATCAGCTCGGCTGAGGTTCTGTATCAGTTCATTCAGGCTTTGAAAACGGCGTTCACTGTCACGCCATGTTGCATCCATTGCCAGGGCAGTGTCAACCTTCTGCAAGAGCGTCTGTGGATCGAATGGCTTTTCAAGAAATTCAATGGCCCCGGTTTTCATCGCTGCCACGGCAGTCGACACGGTGGCATGGGCCGTCATAAAAATGACGGGAATGCGTTTTCCTGCTTCGATCAGGGCACTATACAACTCCAGACCGCTCTGGCCCGTCATCCGGATATCGAGAATCAGGCATCCGGGGAGTGGGGCTTGATAGAACTCATAAAACGCTTCAGCGCTCTCGAACTCCATGACGGGACGATCTAATGCGCGGAGCAAGATCACGAGCGAGTCACGCATGTCGCAATCGTCATCAACGACAAAGACAGTTGGAGGAACTAGAGAGGTCATTGGGGACAGATTCAGCAGATGGTAGTGTGAAACAGACGCGTGCTCCTCGCGGAGCAAGATTTTTAGCCCAAAGAGTTCCTCCGTGGGAGGTGATCAACGTTTCGCTGATTGACAGTCCGATTCCTAATCCACCGGGTTTCGTCGAATGAAACGGCTTGAATTGTGACAAGCTGCATTCTGGAGGAAAGCCGGGGCCCTGATCTTCTACGACAACCATGACTTGACCATGGTCTCGCGTTGAGTCAATGGACAGCACCCGCGTCGTGGGTTCCTGATTCGACATCGCCTGCAACGCATTCTGAACCAGGTTGACCAGCACCTGCTGGATCTGAATGGAATTGATGACCACGAGTTGCGGGTCGTCTTTCGGGAGATTCAAAGATAGCCGAACTTGATGAGCGCGGATCTCTGGTTCACAGAAGTCCACAACTTCCTGAATGAGTTGGCTCAGCGACTCACGTTCTCTTTCTCCGGCTTGAGGACGAACAAAGTTCCTCATTTGCGAGACGATACGGCCCGCCCTGAGCGCTGAGTCTTTGATTCGCTGGGACAGGACGACAAGATCGGATTGATGCGGCAGAGTTTGAGTCGCGATCAACTGTAACGTTTCAGAAAAATTAGAAATCGCTCCGAGAGGCTGGTTCAGTTCGTGCGCGAGCCCCGTTGCAAGTTGTCCGAGGCTTGTTACCCGTCCCATGTGCGCAAGATCTGACTGCAGTTGTCGGGATCGTAACTCAGCCAACTGCCTTTCCTCCACTTCACGAGCTAACGCAGCATTGGCGCTCAAGAGTTCACAGGTTCGTTCGTTCACGCGGAGTTCCAGTTCATCGCGTGCTTGTCGCAGTTCGTTTTCATTTGCAGACAACTGTTGAACTTGTCTACGAATCAATTGAATCGCTGGCCTTAACACAAGAACGGCCAACCCCATTAGCAACAGAAGCGCGAAGCCAGTGACGGTCCCTCCAAGTAATCGAAGTTGTTGGATCCGAGTTTTTGCATCGGACTCACACAGCGCAACGATCTCATCCATCATTCGGAGATACTCCGGCTCATGCTTCAGCAGCTGGTTGATGACATCTGCGGGATCGCGTGCACCGGAGGTCAATGACTCCAAGAGATCGCGCATCGGTTCGAAGTGCGGAGTCAAGCGGGCGAAAGCTGCGCGAATCTCACGTGAGTCTGATTTTAGCAGGTCCAGTTCTGCATCGCCGAGCTGCAGCCCCTCATGGACCCGAATCCATTCTTGAAGCGATGTCTTCAGTTCCTGAATCGTCTCCAATGCAGGTTCAGAGGTACTTGCCAAAACTAAAGCAGATTTCGTTAGTCGTTGACTCAGCATCCTCTGACGGCCCGCAAGATTGATCATTGGGGCAGAGAAGCTCAAGCGAATCAGTAACGGTTGCAGAACTGCCTGATCCAGAATCAAGAGCCCAGCAACGGCGATGAGGACACCGAGGTAGCGGCGCCCCATACGCTGAATTACTTGTTCCGGATTGGTGGTCATGAGATGCAGATCAAAATGCAGTTCCTCGTTCCTGTATTTGACTTGTCCGAATCGTGATGTTTCTGGCTCGGTACTGAGTCTGCCGTGGGGAGATCAGATCAAGAAAAAACCATACCGCTGTGCGGGATTCGCGATGATTCATCGGAAACTTTCCGAAAAGTTCTTCCTGTCAAGGTGTGGCTGCAGATTTCAGATCGCTATCCGTATCGAGATCAGCCGGGATGATGTGCAGCTCTGCCCGTTTCCTGCGCAACTCAAGTAGCACATCCTTCTGAATTCACTCTTCCGCTCTTCGGATACCCGAACAAATCTCCTCGAGGAAGCACTTCGGGCACTCGCTCTGCATTAACACCGAGTCAGAGCAGCGAACTGCCCGCCGATAAGGGAGCTGCCTTTTTGTTCTACCCCAACTGATCAGTTTTCATCTTTTGCACCATGGAGTTCAGGATGACGTTCTCCGGTCTGGCGACACAGATCCGCCTGCAGGACTTCAAGTCTCCTCCGATGCGTGCGTTCCACATGTCGTGGATTGCATTCTTTCTCTGCTTCTTCGCCTGGTTTGGAATTGCCCCTCTTATGCCGGTTGTTCGGGATGAGATGCAGCTGACCAAGGACCAGATCGGTTGGTGCATTATTGGATCGGTGGCTGCGACAATCTTTGTCCGTCTGCTGATCGGTTGGCTGTGTGACCGGATCGGTCCCCGACTGGCATATACAGGCTTATTGCTTCTGGGGGCCATTCCCGTGATGGGGATCGGTCTCGCGCACGATTACACAACATTTTTGTTGTTTCGAGTTGCCATTGGAGCCATTGGAGCATCATTTGTAATCACGCAGTATCACACGTCCATCATGTTCGCCCCGGGCTGTATCGGGACGGCGAATGCCACGACTGCCGGATGGGGGAACCTGGGAGGCGGTGTCACGCAGCTGGTGATGCCCGTTTTGTTCGGAGTGATGGTCTCGACATTTGGTCTTTCCGCAGCGACAGGATGGCGGGCCTGCATGTTCGTTGCTGGTCTTGTTTGCTTCCTGACAGCATGCGCTTACTACTTCCTCACTCAAGACACTCCAGACGGAAACTTTTCCGATCTCCGTCGAAGCGGTCGAATGCCTCCTTCGAAATCCAGGCGAGGTACGTTTCTCGAAGCATGTCGTGATTATCGGGTCTGGGTGTTATTTATCACTTACGGCTGCTGCTTCGGAATGGAATTGACGATCGACAACATCGCGGTCCTCTATTTCCTTGATCATTTTGAAGAGTTGAAGCAGGGGAATCCCGTTCATTCGCTGAGTACAGCTGGAATGATCGCTGGACTCTTCGGAGGGATGAATCTTTTTGCTCGTGCACTGGGAGGGATCATTGGAGATCGATTCGGTGCTCGGTGGGGATTGTCAGGAAGAATGCGATGGCTGTTTATCGCCGTATTCTGTGAAGGGATCGCTTTAATTCTCTTCTCGCAATCTCGGCATCTGGCCGTTGCAGTTCCAGCTCTTCTGCTGCTCGGACTGTTTGTAAAGATGTCGAATGGAGCCACGTATTCTGTTGTCCCATTCTTGAATCCACGTGCTCTGGGTTCTGTCTCCGGCATTGTCGGAGCCGGTGGAAATGCTGGAGCGGTTCTTGCTGGGTTTCTTTTCAAAAGCCCTGCGCTCGGCTGGCCAACTGTCCTGCTTGTGCTCGGTGGATTTGTGACGTGTGCCTCTTTTCTGAACTTGACAGTGAATTTCAATAGCGCTGACGAATCTCTAGACGCAAAGACGGTTCGAACAGGTCTGTCCACGCCTCAACTCTCTGCAGACCACTCGATTCCTGGTGAATGCTAAGCGAGGTCGTTCAATGAGTTTCCCGAACTCCGACGTTCCATGGACGGTTGTTGTCATTGGCAACGGCATGGTGGGACTGCGATTCTGTGAAAAGTTGGTTGAGTTTGATGCAGCTCGAAAATATCGCATTGTCACATTCTGTGAAGAGCCGCGAGCTGCTTACGATCGCGTTGGGCTAACGTCATTCTTCGCCCATCGCGATGCAGAGAAGCTCATGCTGGCCAGACTCGACTGGTATGAGCAAAACGGAATCGAACTGCATCTGGGAGATCGTGCCGAGTCAATCGATCGACAAAAGCAGATTGTTCTCTCTCAAAAAGGGGTGGTCATCCAGTATNACGCCGCCATTCTGGCGACCGGATCCTTTCCCTTTGTNCCGAATGTCCCGGGAATCGACANGCGGGGAGTCTTTGTTTATCGCACGATTGAGGATCTTCAGAGGATCATCGATTTTGGAGGTCGNNCGAAACGATGTGCCGTGATCGGTGGAGGATTACTCGGCCTGGAAGCAGCCAAAGCGGCCTATGATCTGGGGCTCGAGACTCATGTGGTCGAGTTTGCTTCCCGATTGATGCCAAGGCAAATCGATGATGCGGGCTCGCGGATTCTTGTCAGCAAGATTCAGGAGCTGGGAGTTCAGGTGCATCTCAATAAAAGCACCAAGGAAGTCCACGGACAAGGAGGCGTGGAAGAACAGATTGAATTCACGGACGGCGGGCGGCTGGACGTGGATATGATCATCGTCTCGGCAGGCATTCGTCCTCGCGACGAACTTGCACGAAAATGCAATCTGGAAGTGGGAGAGCGGGGAGGGATTCGCGTCAATGACCGTCTGCAGACATCTGACCCCAATATCTATGCGATCGGTGAATGTGCCTTGCATGGAGGAATGGTCTACGGTCTGGTTGCTCCTGGTTACGAAATGGCTGAGTGCGTTGCGGCGAACTTGACCGGGAAGGATCGACTTTTCACTGGGACAGACCTGTCGACCAAATTAAAGCTGATGGGAATCGACGTTGCCAGCTTTGGAGATTATGAGGCAGGGCCAGAACGTGCGACAGCACTTTGCTTCGAAGACCCCTTTGCGAAGACGTATAAAAAACTCGTCTTCAGCCTGGACGGTCAGAAATTACTGGGGGGAGTGCTGGTCGGCGACGCGTCCGATTATGGACGCCTTGCGATTCTGGCCCGTACTGGATCACCTCTTCCCCGTGCACCGCATGAAATGATCGTGGGGAATCGCTCTGCTGAATCCGACGGTGGCAGTGCTGGTGAATTACCGGACTCGGCGCAAATCTGCAGTTGCTATAACGTGAGCAAAGGAGCCATTTGCGACGCCATTCGCGAACAGAACCTGGATTCACCTGCTGCCGTGAAGGCATGTACGAAAGCAGGTGCTGGATGCGGTGGATGCTTTCCGCTTGTGACAGACATCTTCAAGTCGGAACTTAAAAAGGCAGGTAAATCAGTTTCCAATGCTTTGTGCGAACACTCTTCCTATTCGCGAACAGAGCTCTTTGCGATCATCAAGACGAAGCAGCTCAAGACATTTCCGCAGATCCTCGCACATTATGGAAGCGGTGCGGGCTGTGAAATCTGTAAGCCGGTGATTGCGTCCATACTGGCGTCGTTATGGAATGAACAAATCACCGATCCAGCTCATGAATCGCTGCAGGATACGAACGATCGGATGCTCGCCAATATGCAGCGTGGCGGCTCCTACTCGATTGTCCCACGAGTTCCGGGAGGAGAAATCACGCCAGAAAAGCTGATTGTTCTGGGAGAGATCGCTCGCGAATACAACCTGTACACCAAAATCACGGGGGGACAGCGAGTGGATCTCTTCGGAGCTCAGGCATATCAGCTTCCGGAAATCTGGGAAAAACTGGTGGATGCTGGGTTTGAGAGTGGCCACGCCTACGGCAAAGCATTGCGGACGGTGAAAAGCTGTGTTGGGTCAACGTGGTGTCGTTACGGGGTTCGTGATTCCGTTGGCTTCGCGATTCAGATTGAGAATCGGTACAAGGGGATCCGAGCTCCCCACAAAATCAAAATGGCAGTCTCAGGATGCACGCGGGAATGTGCCGAAGCTCAATCGAAGGACGTCGGGCTGATCGCTGTGGACGGAGGCTACAATTTGTATGTCTGTGGGAACGGGGGAGCGAAACCACGACATGCCGAGTTACTCGCTGCGGGAATCGACGAGGAGACCGCCATCAAGTACATCGATCGCTTCTTGATGTACTACATCACGACCGCTGACAAACTCACCCGTACTTCAACCTGGTGCGAAAAACTTGAAGGAGGGGTGAACCATCTCCGCGAAGTGATTATCGATGACAAGCTTGGTCTATGCGCTGAGTTGGAAGCAATGCTGCAGCGCTCGTCGATACCTACCAGTGCGAATGGGCAGCCGTAGTTCGTGATCCGGAAATGAAGAAACGTTTTCGCCAGTTTGTAAATACCAATGAGGTGGAACCCTGCATCGAGATCATCCATGAACGTGGGCAATGTCGCCCGGCAGACTGGCCTGATGAGTTGATTTCACTGCAGCAGTTTCAGACCCTCCCACCACCGATTCGCCAGTATGAAGTGGATGAAGAGAATTGGGTTCGCATCGGGAGAGTCGATGATTTTCCAATCGATGGAGGCATGTCAGTTAAACATGGAGAGTCGCAAATTGCCGTCTTTCATTTTGCCAGCCGGGGGGAATGGTATGCCTGCCAGAATATGTGCCCGCACAAAAAATCATTTGTCCTTTCACGTGGCCTGACCGGCGATGAACAGGGAGTTCCAAAAGTCGCATGTCCACTCCATAAGAAAACGTTCTCGCTCAGCACGGGCGAATCCCTGTCCGATCCGGAATATTCCATTTCCACCTTTCCCGTCCGGGTTGAAGAGGGAGAGGTCTTTCTCCTGTTGCCGCCGGAGGATGAACTCGATCGTCGTCTGGCAACAAAAATTGGGTTGCAGCTTGCGACATCTTGTGTGACCTCTTGTAGCAATGTCTCATGACATCCACGACGAAACCACTAAAGCTGGCTCAGTCGAACGTCATGAACGGCACTGCGCCGTTCAATCTGGCGGATGATCCTCCGACGTTCCTCGACACGTTGCTTCAAGAACAGCATCAGTTGACGGCCGTCGAACAGTTTTCTCGCGATCAAGACGCCCTCGACGAGACCTCAGCAATCGCAGAGTCACGTCTCCTGCGATACTCTCGACTGCTTCCTGCGAGTCCCCCGGGAGTGGGCCAGCAATATGCGTTTGAGGTCGATCTGGATCGTTGTTCCGGCTGCAAGGCGTGCGTGACGGCTTGCCATTCCCTCAACGGTCTGGATGCAAAGGAAACGTGGCGTGACGTCGGTTTATTAGTTGGGGGGACGTCGTCGGCTCCGATGATGCAACATGTGACGACGGCCTGTCATTACTGTCTTCAACCAGCTTGTATAAGTGCTTGCCCGGTCGATGCCTACGAGAAAGACCCGATCACAGGGATTGTCAGGCATCTTGATGACCAGTGTTTTGGCTGCCAGTACTGCACGCTTGCCTGCCCGTACGATGTTCCCAAGTATCACAAGACGAAAGGGATTGTTCGCAAGTGTGACATGTGTTCTCAACGGCTCTCACAAGGAGAACCGCCCGCCTGCGTCCAGGCATGCCCACATGAGGCGATCACTATTCAGATCATCGACACTCACCGGGTTCAGGAAGATTCCGAAGCAAGCCACTTTCTCCCTGCTGCGCCCGACCCGGATTTTACTCTGCCAACGACCAGCTATAAAACGCAGCGAGTCTTTCCTCGCAATATGCTTCCGGCCGATTACTTTTCTGTCAGTCCCCAGCATCCTCACTGGCCTCTGATTCTGATGCTCGTGTTCACCCAGCTATCGGTTGGGGCATTTGTGGTCGGTTGCCTGCTGGATCATGGTATCCCCCCGCATCTCGCGGCAGCTTTCCGCCCGTGGCACGCCACAAACAGTCTAGTCTTTGGTTTAGTTGCACTGGTGGCCAGCGTCTTTCATCTCGGGCGCCCCTTGTATGCGTTTCGCGGAATCATCGGATTGCGACATTCCTGGTTAAGTCGAGAAATTCTGGCGTTTGGCATCTTTGCCAAGCTCGCAGTTCTTTATGCCCTGGGATGCTGGTTTGCCTCCGAAGCAGCGGACTGGAAGAGTCAGATCGCTCAGCAGTTGCTTTTGCTTGGCTGGCCGGTCTGCATAGCAGGACTGGTTGGAGTTCTCTGCTCCGCCATGATCTACGCCTTCACTCGCAAGGAACTCTGGAGTTCTGGTCAAACTGCCACTCGGTTCCTTTTGACTTCTGCAGTATTGGGAGTTGCTACCGTCTGGGTGTCGATGATGGTTTTTGCATGGTGGTTTCAAAACGAAACGTCGCTACGTCTCGTAGAGCAGCTTTTTCAACCGATGACGCAAGGACTGATCATCCTGACGGCGTGCAAAATTGCCTTCGATGGACTTCTGCTCCGATATCTGGCCGTTCGGCGGACCTCTCCCCTCAAACGCTCGGCCCTGCTGATTGCTGGCGTTCTTTCTCGAGTCTCATTGGCCCGATTACTCGCGGGACTCTGCGGAGGAATCATACTTCCATTGGTCATTTTACAGGATACTGCCGCTACAACGTCTCATCTGGTCAATTTGACGTCTGTCTGCATTGTGGCTGCAGCATGGTCGGGTTGTCTGATCGGCGAATTGTTTGAGAGATATCTGTTTTTCTCTGCGGTCGCTGCCCCGCGAATGCCAGGGATGATGCGATCATGACTTCAAAAAATGAACGCTCGATACCCCATGCATGGAGTTCGCTGCTCCACCAGCGAGAAGGGAGCTTCACTCAGGAGCTTCTTCTGACTCCGGGAGGCCACGGGCTGGGTCAGGTCCCAGCTCGACTGAAACCGGACGCCACGACCTCGATGATCTGTGGCTATTGCTCGACAGGTTGCTCGTTAAATATTCATCTGAAAGACGGAACTGCAATAGGGCTCAGCCCAGCAGCAAATTCTCCGGTCAATCTCGGAATGGCTTGCCCCAAAGGCTGGGAAGCACTCACTGTCCTTGATGCCCCTGATCGTGCGACAGCTCCTTTAATGCGAAATGGAGACGGAGTTCTGAAGCCGGTCACCTGGAACGAAGCGATGCAATGTTTCGTTCAGCGATTCAAGCAGATTCAACAGGACCACGGCCCGGAAGCAGTGGCATTTCTCAGCACCGGGCAGATCGCGACAGAGGAAATGGCCTTTCTTGGCGCATTGACGAAGTTTGGCATGAGCCAGTTTCACAACGTTTGGAATACTGAACAGGATTGGCAAGGGATGTGCGTATGAGCAGGGTGAAAGGAGACACTCATGCTCATCGCCCTGTCGAAATGGCCGA
>Ga0065721_10052705_pt1 | contig 11350 bp, 11 predicted proteins | sample Mesricmetagenome_FD_59108 | JGI IMG/M metagenome (GOLD analysis project Ga0065721, IMG submission 59108) | Mesophilic microbial community from rice straw/compost enrichment Sample: eDNA_1 v2 (version 2) | ecosystem: Engineered > Solid waste > Grass > Composting > Bioreactor | place: USA: Davis...
CCTTTTTCTCCAACACCTTCAAAGAAATCCTGCAGCTCCGCGAACATATTGCTAAAGAAAGGAAGCACCCTGCCAATACCTTCGATCACGCGGGGTCCGAAAGAATAAATAAAAGAATAGGTTACGGAAGCATCTGCCGTTTCAGCGCTGATCAGCTTCAATTCGGTGGCATAAAAAAGTACCAGACTGAAAACAACCAGGTATAAGAGCGCGTAAAAAATAAATCCACCCAGCCTGTTCAGCCATCCCAACATCGCCAGACGTAGTGCGCCTTCCAGCATTTTGGCTCCAAGTCGCACCAATAAAGCCACGCCAATAAATACCAGCAAAAAGGCCACCACGGGAAGCCAGCGTTGTGAAATTTGTGTAGACTCCGACAGCCAGCCAGCCACGATCACTGAAAATTTCAGTGCTGCGGCAAGTCCGATCACAAAAGCGAGAAAAGAAAATACAGCTACTACAAACCCCTTGCTGAAACCTTTAAAAATCGCAAGGGCCAGCAAAGCGAATGCTATGATATCAACGATCATGCGATAAAATTGGAAGAAAGATGAGTGGTCAGCCTGCGAGCAATTCTTTCACCATCGCAGAAATGGATTTACCATCCGCGCGACCCGCCAGTTTTTTGGTTGCAACACCCATCACCTTACCCATGTCGGCAGGAGAACTGGCTCCGGTTTCCGCGATAATTCCGCGCAAAGCTTCTTTGAGTTCTTCAGGTGAAAGTTGTTTGGGAAGAAATTTTTCAATTACCGCAATTTCTTCCTGCTCCTTCTGCGCCAGATCAGCGCGTTGCTGTTGCTGATAGATTTCCAATGAGTCCCTGCGCTGCTTCACCATTTTCTGAAGCAGTGAGATTTCTTTTTCACCACTGATCTCACCACCAGCACCGGGTTCTGTTTTGGCTTTGATAATCTCGGCCTTGATTGCACGCAGGGCTCGCAATGTTGCCTCATTCTTCGATTTCATGGCCTCTTTCATTTCGGCCATCACTTGTTGCTCAAGATTCATGACAAAAAATTTGATTATTCGATGGTCTCTATCTCTTGTTTTCCTTTGCCTGAATGTCCTGGAACTTCTGATAAAAATCCTTTGCAAACTTTTTCATGTCTTCAACCAGCTCTGTTTGTCTGGTAGCACGCTGATAAGTATCTGCCATTGTCATCAGTGTCTGATAATAGAAATCAGCCATTTCATCCACCATCATTTGTTGCGTCCAAAGGTCAATGCGCAAAGCTGTTTTTTCACCTCCGTCCCACAAAGAGAGCATCATGGCTTTGGCTTTTTGTGCGTTCTCCGCCGTGCTATCCGTCGCCTTCCATTCTATATTCTGCGGTATTCTGTTCTCATCCAGCTCCACATCGATGAGAATGCTTGATTTTTTCATCTTTCAAAAATTATGCGGCGAAGGTAGTAAAACGCATCATAGCGTCGTTTCAGCTGTTCTGCCCGCCTGGTTTACAGCTTTCATGATGCTGTCCCACAACAAATTCGCCGTGCGTTCCCAGGAATAGATCTGCGCCTGTTCATATCCCTGTTTCACCAATTGAGCTCTCAGATTTTCGTCTTTGTAAATGAGCATCATCTTTTCGGCAATATCTTCATGATCTCTTGGATCAAAATAAAGTCCGGCCTCCCCGCCAATTTCTTCCATTGAACTATTCGCCGATGTCAGCGCGGGCACACCGCTTTGCATGGCTTCCAGCACCGGAACGCCAAAGCCTTCGAACAGGGAAGGATACACCAATGCATATGATGCAGCTACAAGTCGTGCGAGTTCTGATTCTTCAATATAACCTGTCAGAATAACATCATCGCGATAACGATAAGTTTTCAGCAACCTGATAAATTCATCGTTCTTCCATGCCATTCGTCCCGCGAGCACCAGCTTCATGCTCGATTGTTGTCGTTTTTTAAATAAGGAAAAAGCCTTAAGAAGGTTTAGCAGATTTTTTCGGGGCTGAATGGCACCGGCATAAATAAAATAGGCCTTCCCTTCGGTGTATTGTCGTCTTACTTTTTCCTGTTCCTCAAATGAAAGCGGTTTAAAACTGGGCTTAACAGCACTATACACCACATCAATCTTGTCTGCATCAGTGCGATATTGCCTGATGATATCATTTTTTGAAAACAATGATACCGTTGATACCCGCGTTGCTTTCTTTATAAATTTTGGTGTGTAATGTCGCAGGTACAGAATATGTGATCGTTTGTATGCATCGGGCTGATGCAAAAATCCAAGATCGTGAACCACTACACATTGCGGTATTCTGGTAGCAAGCGAACAATAACCATCGGGAGATACAAGTACATCGGCTTTGATCTTTTTCAGAACGCGGGGAATACGCATATCAAACCAATACTTCCACAGCACAGGATGCCTGGCAGCCGGACCAGTCACTAAAGGATGCACATTCGGAGCGAATATGAATTCCTCGCTAAAAGGCCTGTCAAACAAAAAATAAAACTGATGTTCGGGGTGATTCCTGCTAAGGATCGTAAAGATCTCTTTGATAAAATAACCGAAGCCTTCCAGCTTGTCCTTCAGTAGCACCCTGGTGTTAACCGCAATAACCATGTGCGCCAAAAATACTACTCCTGACTGTGTGCTACGAAATAGTAATTTTCATTCTGCTCAAACTGTCTTACAAAATCAGGAAGTGAGAGTGCAGAACGCCTGTTCACAAAATCATCCAGCAACGAAATCCGATATTGTAGTCCTTCAAAAAAAGAATAAATGTCCTGAGGCGTTGTTCCGTAAATATCACTGCCGCCCAGTCCGCATTCAAATACAATGATGGGCCGGTAGGAAGAAAGAACACGTTGTGCTCCTCTGAGCACATCCATTTCTCCGCCTTCCACATCAATCTTAATGAAATGAATGGGAATATCAGCAGGGATGACATCATCCATGCGGGCTGTGCGAACTTCAATCTGCGTATCCTGTTCGTTTTTCCTGTCGTAGCGGCGCTTGCGAATTCCGCTGTACGCCGGATTGGTAATTACATAGTTGAATGTGCTGTATCCGCTTTTGTTGGCCAGGGCTAGTTGAAAGATTGAGCAGTTGGAATACCTCCCATATTTTTTCTGCAATCCTTTGAACAGGTCCGGAATGGGTTCAAACGCGAAATGTCGTCCGGCGGGTGATTGTTTCAGAAAAAGTTCAAAAATTTCTCCGCGATGGGCACCTACGTCCACGCAGTTGTCGCCCGGCCGCAAATGAGTCCGGATAATTCTTTCCGTCAGGCGGTCGTACCGCTGATTTTTTGAAAAAGTGACGGGCAAACCCCTGAGAAGGCGCTTCAAAATGTACTTGATCTTGTTCACTGATGCTGCCAAAGGTATGTTTTGAAACGGGAAGCTTGACCTGGCATTTTAATTTAATCAATAGCGGCATCCGGTTGAATCGTAGGCCGTTGGGAACTTATGAACAGGCTCTTTGGGGATGGTGGCGGGTCAATTTTTCCCCTATTTGGGGCGAACTGTTGTATTTCTTCAACAGTTATCCCTTTTGGAACGAAAAAATGGCTTTGATTTTAACGAAATAATTTATTGGTATCATGTTTGTATTTAATGTAACGGTTCACCCTTAATCATTCATTCGGGCTTCACCCTTAACCAAATCTGCCCGAAACTTATTATAAACGACCTCTTAGGTGGAAGAGGATGGTGGCTTGTAAAAGGGGCCTTGGTTCGGGGCCCCTTTCTTTTTTCCCGCAAAAGATGTGTGAAATCCTTCTTTCAAAATCATTATCACATAAAAAATCAACGATTTGTTTAATAATCTGTGCAATCCATGATTACATTTGCTTCGATGGAGTATAATACTACTAGGAATCATCTGACGATGAGAGAATACGGAAGGCATATCCAGAAGATGATCGAACATGTGATGCAAATTGAAGACAAGGAACGCCGGCAACAACAGGCTCAGGTTGTCATTGAACTCATGGGCTTTTTGAACCCTCACCTGAAAAACGTTGAAGATTTCAGACATAAACTCTGGGATCACCTGTTCTATATCAGCGATTTCAAACTTGATGTGGAAAGTCCTTATCCGATCCCGGAAAAGGAAACTTACAAGGCCAAGCCCAAACCGTTGCCTTATCCCAAACGTCACCCGCGTTATTCGCACTTGGGTAAAAACCTGGAGCTGGTGATTGACAAAGCATTGAAAGAAGAATCACCGGAAAAACGTCAGGGCTTTGCCAATGCCATTGCTTACTACATGAAGCTGGCTTATAACAACTGGCATAAGGATCAGGTGCATGATGATGCAATTCAGAGTGAGCTGACGAACATTACCAAGGGCCAATTGGAATTTACCAATACGCCTTATGTAAAAGCGTATCGTCCTTCGCAGGAACGCGAGCGCGACAGAGGCGGCTACGGTAACAGAAACCAGCGTAATGGTGGTGGAAAATACCAGAACCGTGGCGGTAGTGGTGGCAATCGCGACAAACGTGGCGGTGGCGGCAAGTATGGTAAAAAACGCTATTGAGATTTTATCGATAAAAAATGTTTGAAATCCCTCCAGCCGGTGGGATTTTTTATTTCTCATCATGATGATCATCTCCTTTCAACTCTCCAAATAAGTTGTTTTTTTGCAACAACTCGAAGAACATGCAAAGCGAAACCCAGCATAATATGAGAACAGGTTTGAACAATGCTTTTGAAGTGCAGGGCGGCCGGCGCCTGAAAGGTTCCATTACCCCCCAGGGAGCCAAAAACGAAGCGCTGCAGGTAATCAGTGCCGTGCTCCTCACCAGCGAACCTGTAACCATCAGTAATATTCCCGACATCCTTGACGTCAACAATCTGATCGATCTGCTGGCAGCGATGAATGTAAAGGTAGATCGTATTGACCGGCATACCTGTACGTTTCAGGCAGACAATGTAGATGTTGATTATTTGCGCAGCAAAGAATTTAAAAGTAAAAGCGGCATGCTTCGCGGTTCAGTCATGCTGGCCGGTCCCATGCTCGCCCGATTTAAAAAAGCGCTCATTCCAAGACCCGGCGGAGATAAAATTGGAAGAAGAAGACTCGATACCCACATCATTGGATTTGAAAAACTCGGCGCCAGCTATGAATATTTTTCGGAAGACGAATTCTTTTATTTCTCAACCGATGGATTGAAGGGCAGATATCTCCTGCTCGATGAACCTTCGGTTACAGGAACTGCCAACATTGTGATGGCGGCATGCATGGCCAAAGGTTGTACCGTTGTGTACAACGCCGCATGCGAACCCTACATACAACAGCTGTGTAAGATGCTCAATCGCATGGGCGCTGATATCACCGGCATTGGCAGTAATCAAATTGTGATACAGGGCGTGGATCGCCTTCACGGCACTTCGCATCGTATTCTACCTGACATGATTGAGATTGGTTCATTTATCGGACTCGCTGCTATGACCCAAAGCGAACTGGTGATCAAAGATGCAAGCGTGGAATACCTGGGTGTGATTCCCGATAAATTCAGACAACTCGGTATTCAGATCGATTTTGTGGGTGATGATATCCATATTCCTGCACAGGAACTCTACGAAGTGCAAACTCATCTTGATGGTGGTGTATTAACTATCTACGATCATCCCTGGCCAGGATTCACACCAGATTTGCTAAGCATTGTGCTCGTAGTAGCCACACAGGCGAAAGGTTCTCTGCTCGTGCATCAGAAAATGTTTGAAAGCAGGTTGTTCTTCGTTGACAAACTGATTGAAATGGGTGCACAAATTATTCTTTGTGATCCGCACCGCGCAGCAGTGATAGGGCTCGAAAGAAAATCGAAACTGCGAGGCATCCGCATGAGTTCACCGGATATCAGAGCCGGAGTAGCGCTGTTGATCGCGGCGTTGAGTGCAGAAGGGACCAGCATCATTCAAAACATCGATCAAATTGACCGCGGATACCAGTATATCGATACAAGGTTGCAGCAACTCGGTGCCGAGATCAGGAGAGTTGGGTAGAATAGGAAGTAAAAAGTCAAAGAGATGCCGATGATGGTAGTAAGTTACACGCAAGTAGATGCCTCGCTACGATGCTGTGCCGCCCGGCTTTGACTTTTAAATTTTGATATTTGAATATCTCTTTGTTAACTCTCTCCCAATTCAATTTTTCTTAAAAAAACTCTTTCCTAACATAGTGGACTAAACCACACTGCTTGAAACCGTTTACGTTTTTCTTATTGCTTTTTATGGCAAATGTGCTCCATGCGCAGGAAAGCGAATGGACATTTGAAAAAGAAATCCAGCTTTGGCACAAATGGCAACATCTTTCTCACGACTCGAAACCTGCAATGCCATCTTATTTAAAAGGGTTGAGACAATCCACTTCCCGCCTGCCGCTCGGTTTTGATTCTATATCAGACAACCCCATGCAACACGGCGCGGCTTATCTGGCAATTTCTACCAAGACATCTTACAAAAATCAAATCTCGCTGTATGCAGATCTGTATGCCGAACATCGTGGCATCTCATATGGCATATTCAACACCAGCAATACTGTAATTTATCCTGTAATGCGCCTTGAAGCGGCAGATACCTTTTCGCTGTTTTCAAACAAACTGGTTGTGCATGGGAAAGCCGGCCATTTTCTCAATGAAACGCTGGACGAAGGCGGTATCATTTATAACATCGATGTACAGGGACTACAGATTGAAGCCGACTGGAAGGGGATCCGATTTTGCTACACATTGTATGGAGATCTTCACAATGGCATTGGTCTAAACATAGACGACCTCGAAGCATTTTCTTTGGAAAAAAAATTAAATAACGGTACCCGCATTGGTTTTTCGTGGGTGCAGGCTATTCCGCCTTATGCCAAACTCAAAAACCATTATTTCCTGAACCTGTTTGCAAGCCGCTCTTTTGAAGACACAAAAGTATATTTACAAACCAGCTTTCGGCCCTTCAAACTGAACGCCACGAATCTTCCTAAAGAGACAATCGAAAAGACTTCATTTTTATTGGGCGTGAAAAGAACGAAAGACCAAACATCCACACAAAAAGGATTCTCACATTCCTGGCGTTCAGAACTTAGATATTACGGCGCGTTATACAATTCATTTTACTATATGCCGGGATTACGCTACCGCGATCCGGCATATAATATTTATTCGATGTACGCCAACACCGTTGGAGATCATCTTTATCCACTCCGAAAATTTGATACACCATTCAGTCAATGGGCTATGAGTACCGAATTTCAGTGGTATGATGTGTTTCTTGCCAACCTGACCGGCAATCTTCAATATCGTTTTGACAAGAAGCTGGGAGCATTTCTCGATCACGACCTTAACTATATTTATGCGATATCAAAAAAGACAGCATCGCCACATCGAATATCTTACCTCTATCCATTCTTCGATGGCGGATTCGTTTACACACCGGCACCAAATATGCAATTAAAAGCTTCGATGACCAATAAAGCCATGAATCTTGATCTTCATTATCCAACACATTATTTACTCAAACAACCCGTTTTTCAAATTGCGATGGAGGCCCGATTCAAATGATCAACCATCCACCCACACCATTTTTTCTGAAAGAGGTGCACGGGGTTTGTCGGGAGAAGCAACAGCTACCTGACCGATGTAAAAAAATCCAAGCAAACGGTCATCTTCTTCGAGTCCGAAAAATGGTTTTGCTTTTTCGTTATAAGTGATGCCGCCTGTAGTCCAATAGCCACCAAGTCCATATGCGGTCACGGACAAATAGATATTTTGAACCGCAGCTGCTGTTGCGCAGATCTCCTCCACTTCAGGAAATTTTTTATTTGGATCGCGTTTCATGCAAATGGCGATCACATGCGAAGCCTTCAGCGGATTGGTGCGAAGTGATTCAAACGTTGCTTCTTTAAATTTCTCTCCTGCTGTTTCGCGATATAGTTCACTCTGATATGTTGCCAGCTTCTGAAGCCCTTCGCCTGTAAAAACAATAAACTTCCACGGTTGAATATTTCCATGGCTGGGAGCCCAGGTTGCATTTTCAACAATTTGTCTGACTACATCATCGGCCACCTTCGCGCCTTCCTGAAACTGCCTGGGAAAAACAGAACGCCTCTGCCTGATCAATTGATTGATTTCTTCTACTGAGTATTGCATGACGCAAAGTTCGGGTAGCGCCGAAAAGTAAATTGTTAATGGTTATGAGAAAGTTGAAAAACTCGTGTTTGTTTGAACTTTTTCTCGCCTCAAACGGAATAAAAGATTGGGAGAAGAAGTGATAAAATTCAGTTTTTCTTGGTGGTCGGGGTTAACTTAGCGCATCATGACCATCAACAACCAGCAAAAGATCATCATCATTACGGCACCGTCTGGTGCAGGCAAGACCAGCATTACCAAACATTTGCTGGAAAAATTCTCCGACAGGCTGGCATTTTCCATTTCTGCTGCAACAAGACAGGCAAGAGGAAATGAACAGAACGGGAAGGATTATTACTTCATGTCGCTTGAGGATTTTACCAACAAAATCCAGCATGGAGAATTTGTTGAGTGGGAAATGGTGTATGAGGGAAAATACTATGGAACGCTCAGATCAGAATTAAACCGTATCTGGGGCGAAGGAAAGGTTCCCGTGCTTGATATTGACGTGAAAGGCGCTATCCATGTGCAAGAGCAATTTCCCGAGACCACTCTCTCCATTTTTATAGAACCGCCAAGTGTTGATGAACTGAAACGCAGACTGCAATCCCGCGGAACTGAAAGCGAAGAATCTCTTGCTGCTCGGGTGAATAAAGCCTCTTATGAACTGTCGTTTAAACAGTCTTTCGACAAGATTATTCTGAACGATAACCTGGAAAAAGCCCGTCTCCTGGCTGAACAAATTGTAGAGGAGTTCCTGGGGTGAATCTGACGCCAGTTTTTATATCTTTACCCGGATGATAGCCGTTACTACCTTGGTCTGGTTCTTTGTAACCATCCTTATGATGGGCTTTTTTGCGGGTATTGAAATGGCCTTCTACAGCGTGAACCGTTTTGGAATTGAACTGAAGAAAAAACAGGGCCGCCAGAGCGGAATCATCCTCTCACGTTTCATCGAAAATCCCCAACTCTTTCTTAGTACCACATTGGTTGGATTTACCTTATTCCTCGTTTCATTTACACTGCTCTTCAGCGTGGTTACAACGCCGCTGTGGAATTTAATCGGACTGAAAAACGATATCGCGCGACTGCTGCTCGACATACTGCTTGCCACGTTTGTGGTATTGATCTTCGCAGAGTTTATTCCGCGCGCCATATTCAGAGCACATAGCAACGCATTGCTTACAAAACTGGTGTGGATCATCAACCTTTTTTACCAGGTACTGCAACCAATTGGTACCTTGTTCATCGGCCTCTCCGACTGGACCCTGAAATACATTTTTAATATCAGGGTTCGTGAATCAAAAGAAGTTTTTGGCGCGGGTGCGCTCGAGACATTATTCCAGCCAAACGCAGACGGTGACAGCGAACCGCAAAAACGCGAGACCGATCTTTTTGATAACGCGCTCAATCTTCACAACACCAAAGTGCGTCAATGTCTCGTACCGAGAAAAGAAATTATTGGAGTTGAAATCAAAAGTTCTGTTGAACAGGCGCGACAAAAATTTATTGAAACAAAACTGAGTAAACTGATTGTTTACGAAAACAATATTGATCACATTCTGGGTTACATCCATCAGCTCGATCTTTTTAAAAATCCACCGAACCTGCAATCCATCCTGCTACCTATTCCGGCTGTACCGGAAAGCATGAGCGCAACCGATTTGATCAGCCGGTTTACCAAAGACCGTAAAAGTATTGCCTGGGTGGTAGATGAATTTGGTGGAACCGCTGGTATTGTTACCATGGAAGATGTGCTGGAAGAAATCTTTGGTGAAATTCACGACGAATACGACAGTGAGGAATTTGTAGAAAAACGACTGGCCGAAGACGAGTACATTTTCTCAGGAAGACTGGAACTCGATTATCTCGCTAAAAAATACACGCTCGAATTTCCCGGCAACGACTCAGAAACACTTTCGGGCTATATTATCAGTCACCACGAAACCATTCCCAAACAAAAGGAAAGGATCATCATCGATCATTATGAGTTTGACATTCTGAGCGTGAGCGATACGAGGATTGAAATGGTTAAGATGAAAGTGTTAAAGTAAGCCCGCACTTCCACCACCCCGATATTGTTGTTGAAAACGCCCGAATCTCAGGCTATCTTTGCGGCACTTTAGCATGGCTCTGGGTTTTCTCAATAAAAGGAAAAAAGCGCGCGATGGCGCTGAAATGTCTTTCATAGATCATTTGGAGGATCTGCGCAGGCATTTGTTCCGCAGCGTCATTGCTATTCTGATTGGAGCCGTTATAGCAGCGATTTATCGCACATTTATCATCAAAAGAATTCTGCTGGGTCCTACCAGTGACGATTTTCCTACTTACGGAATTATTTGCCGCTTAGGAAAATCCCTTCAGCTCGGTGATGCGCTTTGTATGGAAGGCATTTCATTAAAACTGCAAAGCACGCAGGTGACGGGTCAGTTCAGCATGTTTTTTACAATTGTGCTGGTGAGCGGATTGATCATCGCCTTCCCTTATGTATTCTATCAGTTTTGGAATTTTATCAAACCCGCTCTCACAAAAAAAGAATTGAACCGCACAAGAGGAGTGATCTTCTGGGTTTCATTCCTGTTCTTTCTGGGAGTAGGTTTTGGATATTTCGTGGTAGCACCTTATGCCATCAATTTTTTCTTTCATTTTCAGTTGGATGATATTGTAATCAACAACTGGACGATCAATAGTTATATTGACATGATGTTGCCGCTGGTATTGGGAAGCGGACTGGCTTTCCAGCTGCCATTGGTGATTTATTTCCTGGCAAAAATTGGGATAGTTACGGCCAATTATCTCAGGAAGATGATCAAATATGCTATTGTGATCATCTTTATTGTTGCCGGTATTATTACGCCGGGTCCGGATGTGGTGAGCCAGATGGCAGTAGCAATTCCATTGTTATTGCTTTATGTGGTCAGCATTTTCCTGGCAGCCCGCGTTGATCGTCAGAGGGAAAAAGAAGATAAAGAATGGAGCTAAAGCAGTGTCTGCATGCGGCTCAGGGCAATCCAGTAAATTTGCAAAAAGCGCGATATGAATACAACATTTGATCTTTCCAAACCCGTGGCCATCGGAGCCGATCATGCAGGTTATGAATACAAATCAGCAATTATCGACATGCTGAAGAACAAAGGCTACGAAGTGAAAGATATGGGAACACATAGCAAGGATTCGGTTGACTATCCGGATTTTGCGCATCCCGTTGCCGAGGCTGTGGAATCAGGTCAGGCGGGTGTTGGTATTCTTATTTGCGGTAGCGCCAA
>Ga0065721_10052706_pt1 | contig 11348 bp, 9 predicted proteins | sample Mesricmetagenome_FD_59108 | JGI IMG/M metagenome (GOLD analysis project Ga0065721, IMG submission 59108) | Mesophilic microbial community from rice straw/compost enrichment Sample: eDNA_1 v2 (version 2) | ecosystem: Engineered > Solid waste > Grass > Composting > Bioreactor | place: USA: Davis...
CATCGACGGGCTTCATCAGAAGGCCGGCAGCCGCAACGTGCTCGAACTGCACGGCTCGGTACATCGGAACTTCTGCATGGATTGCCGGGAGGCTTACTCGCTCCAGCAGGTGTTGGAGTCGAAGGGGGAATATCCCCGCTGTTCCCGCTGCGGCGGCGTCGTCAAGCCGGACGTTGTGCTGTATCAGGAAAGTCTGGACATGGATCTGCTGCAGCGAGCGGCGATGTATATCAAGCAGGCGGACGTCCTGATCGTCGCGGGCACGTCGCTGACCGTTCAGCCGGCAGCCGGACTGGTCAGACTGTACGAAGGCGACAAATTCATCCTGATCAACAAAAGTGCGACCCCGATGGACGGCATGGCCGACTATTTGATTTCCGACAGCGTGGCAAAGGTGCTGGGGATGATGGTCGGAGGAGAGCGGCTCTGACAACAATCCCGCGAATGGGCGGTTGCCGTTCGCTATTTCAAGCCGAATGAGCTATAATGGAACTATAGACGTGTCGTCAATTCACATAACGTATAGGGTTATTCTTTTATGCAATAGCCTTGTACGCTATGTGGTTTTTTATTTTTCATTCAAATGCAGGGGTCATGCTCAGAATCCGCAGTTTGGGGCATTATTATTCGTTGTAACCACCTCATAACAGAAAGAGGGAATGCACGTGTATTATTCTCGGAAGAAACCGTTCGAAGAGTTGCCGGAAGAAATGACCGCCATCTGGTACTGCTCCGGGGAGGACTGCAAGCGATGGATGAGAGATAATTTCACGTTTTCCGTCGTTCCCGTATGCCCTGAGTGTCAATCCGAGATGGTCCGGGGAGAAAGAATGCTCGCCACGTTGTCGAATACGAGCCCCAATCAGGCCAAAGGGCGCCGCTGAACGCATACGCGCAGACCCGCAGCATCCGTCAGCGGGGCAGCTTCAGCACGAAGGTCGTGCCGACTCCCGGGCGGCTCTCCGCCTCAAGCGTTCCTCCATGCGCGAGCGTCAGCTCCTTGGCGATCGCCAGACCGAGGCCCATCCCGCCGCTGTTCCGCGCGCGGGCTTCGTCCGTCCGGTAGAACCGGTTGAAAATGTGCCCAAGCTGTTCCGGGTCGATGCCTACGCCTGTATCCGCAATCGCAATTGTCAGCGCCGAGCCGCTCCCGCCATGAGACGGCTCTTCCTGCACGTTCACCGCAACGCTCCCGCCCTCGGGCGTGTAGCGAATGGCGTTAACCGTCAGGTTGAGCAGCACCTGGGTCATCCGATTCGGATCGACCCGGAGCGGCCGCTCGTCCGCTTCGACGTTCAGCGTCAGGCGAACGTTCTTGCGAGCCGCATCCGATTCCAGATGTCGAACGACCTTGTGCGCGAGCTCGGCCATATTCGTCGGCTTCAACTCCAGCGGCAGCTTGCGTGCCTCCGCCAGCGAGAGCAGGTGCAGGTCTTCCACGAGACGGGACAGGCGAATCAGTTCGTCCTGAAGCGGCAGCAGACTTTCCGGTTCGATGGCGTCTCCCGTCTGCTGGATTAAATCCAGCTTGCCCCGGACGATCGTCAGCGGCGTTCTCAGCTCATGGGCCGCGTCGGCGACGAGATTGCGGCGCAGTTCCTCGTTGTTCCGCAGTTGAGCGGACATCGCATTAAAGGCGTCGGCGACTTGGCCGTATTCGTCCTTCGAGACGACGGGGGCTTGAACTCCGAGCTCGCCCTGCCTCAAACGATCGATGGCCGGGATCAGCTTTCTCAGCGGGGACGTCATTCTTTTGGCGATCCAATAAGCGGCCAGCAAAGAGATGAGAACGATCAGGACGGTCGCGGCCAAGAGCAGGAAAGTGACGGACACCGGAATGCCGACTCGCAGTCTGGACATGTCCGCGATTTCGGAGTCGTAATAATGCAAGTAAGCGATCGTCCCGTCGTCCGTCCGCAGCATCCGCTTTATCCCCAGATTTTTAATCGCTTTCGGGGGCGTAGCGCCCAGCGAATACAACTCCGTCCGATCGCTGGCCAGCAACGAGAGGCTGACCTCCCGTTTATCCGCCAGCACCGCTTCGTCCAGTTTAATCCCCTGCACTCCGCTCCACGAATTCCCGTTACGGCTATAATAGCCGACGAACTGCTCCGACAGCGCGTCCAGCGTTTCTCCCCGCGTTTTGTCCGCCATCGCTTCGAACGATTCTCTAATGACGAAATGCGTGACCAGCACGAAAAGAAGGGCGACGACGGTTACGAACGAAGCGATCGAGAGAAAGATCTTCCGCGTAACCGTCATTGGCCGATACCGAAACGATATCCGAAGCCGTAGACAGTCTGGATGTACCGCGGATTGGCAGGATCGTCCTCGAGTTTTTTGCGGATGCGGCTGATGTGGGCGTCGACTGTTCGTTCGTCGTTCAGAATATCGTCTTCAAGCGCGGCCTGAAGGAGCTGAAGCCGGCTGTACACGATGCCGGGCTTGGCGGCCAGCGTCAGCAGCAGCTTGAATTCGGTCGGAGTCAGAGTCAGCTCCTCTCCGCGTTTCCACGCCCGGCATTGCGCTTCCGACAGCGACAGCTCGCCCCGTTCCATCGTCGCGGTTAGCGGATCGTTCCCTTCCATACGCCGCAGCACGGAGCGAATCCTCGCGGCCAGTTCCCGCAAGGAGAAGGGTTTCGTGAGATAATCGTCGGCTCCGACCTCCAGGCCGATGATTTTATCGCTTTCCTCCGCCCGCGCCGTCACCATGATGATACCCATCCGCCCTATTTTTCGAAGCTCCCGGCACACCTCGATTCCGCTCATTCCCGGCAGCATCCAATCCAGCACGACCAGCGACGGACTGGATTCGCGGGCTTTGCGCAGCGCCTCCGGCCCACTTGAAGCGGTGACGATGAGATAACCCTCCTGCAGCAGGAAGGTTTTCATGAAGGCAACGACCTGATCCTCGTCGTCGACCAGCAGCAGCGTTCGCGTCATAATCCGTATCCTCCTCGGTCTTGTCCCCTACATTATATAGGCTGCCGCGAAGCATCGGGGAAATTTCACGAAACCCGTAACGCTTCGTCACAAGTCCGCAACATCCTGCTGTTAGTATGGCGTTGGGGCGGATGGACGCGCGGCCAAAGCCGGGGAGGAGGAGAAGGATGGAAGAAGTGAAATCGAACGCCAAGGGGAGAGTCGGCCGAACCGTATTTCGCGTTCTCGCATGGGCGCTGGTCGCCTGCATCGTCGCGCAAACCTTTATTGCGGGAATGGCCTTGTTTCAAGACTCGTCGCATTGGAAAACTCATGTCGTTTTCGTGCATCTATTCGAATTTATTCCGCTGCTCATGATCGTATTTTCCTTTAGCGGCGGTCTTCCCATAAGAACGCGCTGGTTAAGCTTGGCGTTGTTCGGGTTGATTTTTATCCAGTATATGACCGCCAATCTGCCGGCCGCTGGCGGCATGCATCCCGTGATCGCTTTGGCGCTGATCGTGTTGTCTCTCCACGTAGCCAGACACCCTGCCTGATGGGCCGGCGGAGACAAGGACAAGCCCGGTCAAATGCGCCGGGCTTCCTGCTCCAACAGCTCGACTTCCTTGGCGGCCTTGGACGCCTTTTTGCCGATTTTATACGACTTCGCCACTTTGACGCCTTTCGTGGCTTTGAACAGCTTCAGCGATTTCAATGCTTTGAGCCCCCGCAGCCCCTTCAAGCCCTTCAAAGCGCTTAACCCCGTTAACGAACCGAGACCGACGACCGCATCGACGAACTGAGTCACGGAAATCGAAGACACTACGGCGAGAATACTCAGCCATTGTTCCTTGAAGAACCTGCGAACATCTTTCGTCATCAAGAACAGCACGCCCAACTCAACGATGAACAACCATAGAATGTAGTGGGCGGCCGTTTCGAGCGGCGCTTTAATTTCCTTGGAGACGGATGTGAAGCTTACAATCGTAACGCCGACTAGGTAAAGGGAGAGAATCAAGGATACGATCAAATACCACTTTTTAAAATAAGCTTTGGACATGACGGACCGGGGCCTCCTGCTCGAAACTGGAATTAGTGTAGCACGTTCCGGGCAGGCAGGCTAGAGGTCCAAGGAGTCGGCCGGATGCGCGCATGGCAAGCCGTCGGGTATAATGAGCTATCGATATCAGCGCGGAGGAGCACGGAGAGGGGAGCGAACGTAATGGAAGAGATGGCGAGTAGCTCTTTGCGGCGGTGCGAATCGCAGACCGAATTGACGGACGAGCGCGCTCACGGTCTGTTCGTCGTCATCGGCGGAATGGGCGATTTGACGATTCGTCACGAGAAGATTCCCGTCTCGATGGGGAGGTGCTACTATGCGGCCCCAGGGGCCAAGACGACGGCGTCCCCGCATTTCAACAGCTTGGATCTGTACCATATCCGGTTCGAACGATGGAGAAAATCGGAGAACGATCGTCGGGAGCCGATCTGGATCGCCGACCTATCGGAATGGCTGCCGGAGGGCGAGCTGAATGCGGGGGACGAAGGACGTTATTTGGAGCTGGCGAACGCTCTGCACGGCATCGTCGAACGGGACGAGCTTGCGATCCATCGTCGGCGCTTGCTGTTCCAAGAGCTCCTCTACGAATGTGTCCGAGCCTGCGTTGGCCGCACCGAGGAGCAGAAGGATTCGCAGGGAGCCATACGGCGTGCGATTCGCTACATTCGGGAGCATTACCGCGAAGAATTGCATAGGGACGAGCTGGCGAAGATGGCCAACCTCAGTCCGGAGTATTTTTCGCAGCAATTCAGGGCCGTTAGCGGGAGCAGTCTCACCGACTACTTGGCAGACGTGCGCATCGGGCACGTCAAGGAGAGACTGCTGTTCACCAACGAGCGATTGGCCGAGATCGCCAAGGCGGTCGGGTATCGGGACGAATACTATTTGAGTCGCAAATTCAAGAACGTCACGGGCATGTCTCCAAGCGCTTATGTCAAATCCGACAAAAAAATCGTGTCTCTGAACCCGCACTTAACCCGCCATCTGCTTGCGCTCGGAATCGTGCCGGCAGCGACTGTGACATTTCCGTGGGGGTTCGGCGACTATCAGGAGCGGATGGACGAGCAAGGCTGCGTCTGCCGCAGCTGGGACAAGGGCTTCTCCGACGAGGAACTGCTGCGGATGGAGCCGGAGCTGCTGCTGTGCATCGACAACGTCTCCCCGGAACGGTTGAGCTTCTATCGCGGCATCTGTCCCACGTTGGTCGTCCCTTGGTATTTGTCGGATTGGCGCGGGCATTTCCGGGAAGTGGCAATGGCCGTCGACCGGCAGGCGGAAGCGGAGGGCTGGCTGAAGGCGTTCGCCGCCAAAGCCGACGCAACCCGGAATGCCATTCGCGAAGCAGCGGGAGCCGAACTGACCGTCCTCATTTACAATGTTAGGGGAGACGCGGCTTTTGTCTATCGGAACCGCGCGATGGGCAGCCAAGTGATCTACGACGAACTGGGGATGAGGATGCCCGTCAGCGTCCAAGCCCGATCGATTCAAGGCAACTTTATCCCGGTCGAGCCGGAGGATGTGCTTCCCGCGTTTTCCGCGGATTGCATTTTACTATCCGTGGACAGGTCGCCGGAAGCGAGAGATCGCGCGGAACGTATGCTGGAATCTTCGGAATGGGCGGCCTTCGGTAATCTTCCCGGCAAATGCGTCCGCGAGGTGGATATGGCGAGATGGCACGGCTACGATCCGCTGTCCATCTTATGGCAGCTGGAAGATGCTTCCCGGCTGTTCGCCTTACGAGAGTGCAAATAAGTTCTTACGCCCGTACATGGAGGGCGGATGCCCGCTTTGATATGATTCTTATGATAATGAGAATCAGTATCAGGAGGATGAATATGAAGGCAACATCACGTTATCGACTGCTTATCGCGGGGGCACTGATCTCTCTTCTGCTTCTCGCCGCATGCGGCCAAGACAAGGGCACCGAAGCTTCGCCCTCAGCCGCTCCTTCCGCGGAGACGTCCGCGCCCGCGTCCGCAGCGGCATCGGGGTCCGAGACACCCGCAGCGGAACAGGAAAGCGGCAAGAGAATATACGAACATGCCTTGGGAAGCACGGAAATTCCGACTCATCCGCAGCGCGTCGTATCCATTCAATATACGGGGGCCATGCTGGCGCTTGGAGTGAAGCCGGTCGGCGCCGACGACGAATGGTCCGTCTATCCGCTGCTGAAGGAGGAGTGGGCAGGGATCGAAGACGTGGGAGATCCTTGGACGGGATTGAATCTGGAGAAAATCATTTCCCTGCAGCCCGATCTGATCGTCACACACGTCGAGCAGACGTACGAGCAACTGGCGAAAATCGCGCCGACGATTTTCATTCCCTGGCTGAAATATGATGTGCGCGGGCAGATTGCCGAATTTGGCGACATACTGGGCAAGCAGGAGGAGGCCGCCGCATGGCTTGCCGGCTTCGATGCCAAAGTGGATGAGGCCAAGCTTAAAGCGGCCGAACTGATCGGCCCCGACGAGACGGTCGCCATCTTGAACATTCGTCCGAAAAATCAATTCATCTACGGCAATAGCGCCATGGGAGGCTACGTGATTTATCAGGCTCTCGGGCTCAAGGCTCCGGAAGCGATTCAGCGGGACGTGATCGATCAGAAGCTGGCGATGCTCGAAATCTCGGAAGAGGTCATCGGAGACTACGCGTCCGCGGATCACGTATTCCTGTCCGTACTGGAAGCGGACGGCGGCAAGGAGAGAGCGGAGGAAATCAAGAAGAGCGGAATATGGGCCAAGCTGCCGGCGGTTCAGAACAACCGGGTGCACGACCTGGATTGGGACACTTACTTTACGACGGACCCCATATCGACCCTGAAACAGCTGGATACGTTTATCGAATTGCTGGAGCGGGATCGCGGCTAGGGCGACCAGGGCGACCGCAACTCGTGAATTGAAATAGCGATTATGGAGCCGCACCGACCTTGACCGAGGCTGGTGCGGCTATTTGTCATGTTTCTCGGAAGGAAAAACCAGGAATCATGTCGAAAGTACTAAGGATTTCTTTAATTCCTCGACTAAAGTCAGAGAGGTATGGACACCATGATCAGATTCAGGAGTCGTCTCGTATCGAAGCTATCGGCGTTTATTCTGGCAATATTGATTCTCTTGTCCGGTTCGCTCGTCTACATGCAAATCGCGAACACGAAGAAGGCGAGCGAAGAGGCGATCGGCAACTTCAGCATTCATACCGCGGAGGCTTATGCGGGGCAGTTCGACCTGGGAGCTTACGAAAGCTTCCTGCAGGACGTTCAAGAAAGCGATCTATATTGGAGCATACGCGAAGAAATGAACCGGTACCGCGCGCAGATCGGAGCCATGTACGTGTACACGGTGCAAATAGACGAGAACAAGCAGCCGCTGCTGCTGATCGACGGCCAGCCGAGAGATTCGGACGCGGCTTCCCCGATCGGGGAAGTGACGGATATGCCGGAGCAAGCGATCGAAGCGATCATCAGCGGCCGTTCGGCCAAGTCGGGCATTATTCGCAACCCGGAATACGGCAACTACATCTCTTCCTACGCGCCTCTTCGCAACGGGAACGGAGAGATCATCGGCGCGATCGGAATCGATACGGACGTCAGCGTATCGGAGACGATCTACAAGGATGTCATCGGGAAGAGCACGGGGCTGTTCGTGCTGATGGGCGTCTTGACGATCGCCTTCTTCGGCTTGATCGTGCTGTTCCTCTCCCGCGCGCTGCGCCCTCTCGGTACGATCGTTCGCGGCGCCGAAGCGATGGCCCGGGGAGATCTCGCGGAAGCGAAATCGCATCTGGGAGCAGGTCGCTCAAGCTCGAACGACGAGATCGGCCAGGCTTATTCCGCCATGATGAAGATGATCGAGAGGCTCGGGGTTACGCTCGGGGAAGTCATGAAGGATATCGCGCTCACGGCCCGGGATCTCGTGCATTCGACCGAGCGGTTCGGCTCCGAGGCGGAGCGGATGGTCGAGATGAACGTCAAGCTCGAACAAGCCGCGGCGCAGCTGGCCGACGGCGCGAGCAATCAGCGTATCGGCGCGGAGCAGAGCGCCAGGTCGATGGAGGACATTACGGCCGCCATCCAGAGGGCTTCCGACGCGTCGGGCAGCGTGACCGGAGCGTCTGGCGAAGCTTTGGATTCCGCGGAAGAGGGCGCCGGTTCCATCCGCAGCTTGAAGGAGCAAGTGCTGGCCATGGCCGACGTAGCCATGCAGACGTCCCAATCGGTTCAGGTTCTCAATTCGCATATGAGCGAGATCGAGCCCGTGCTGAGATCGATTACGGACATCGCCGACCAGACGAAGCTTCTCGCGCTTAATGCTTCCATCGAAGCCGCGCGCGCGGGCGAGCACGGAGCGGGATTCGCGGTCGTGGCCGGAGAGGTGCGCAAGCTGGCGGAGGCTTCGGCCGTATCCGTCGGGCGGATCACTTCCCTGCTCTACCAGATCAAGCAGGAGTCCGGGCAGATCGGCGAGAGAATGCAGCTCGGCAACGAAGGGATGAGATTGGGCTCCGAGCTGTCCGATCGGGCGGAGACGCTGTTCGGCCGCACGATGGAACAGTTCGGACATGTGAACGGGCAAATCCAGGAAGTATCCGCGGTTATCGAGGAAGTGCTGGCCAGCTCCGAGGAAGTCGCCGCGTCGGTGGAGCAGATTTCGCACATTTCCGCGAGAACGGCGGAAAGCACGGAGTCGATCGAGCGAATGTCCGCCCACCAGTTGGAGGCGGCGAAGGTGATCGCCGATACGACCGAGATGCTGAAGGAGAGAAGCGCTCGCCTGGAAGCCGCGGTAGCCAAGTTCAAGCTGTAACGATCCGCGTTACCCATCTTCATCTATCTTTTACTTCCGTTTAAGTTCCGTTTAAGCTCCATCCTCCATGATAGAAGCATAAAGGCAACGGGAGGATGGTAGAAGATGAACGAACGCAACTTGACGGATACGCAGACAACGAACGACGGGCGCGAGCCGATGACGGTATATCAATCCCCGCTAATGGCATCCTATGAGAAAGAAATGGCCGGTTATCGGCCCCAGCCGTCCCCTGGGGACGTCGGCCCGAGCAAACGCAGGAACGGCACTTCTTTCGCGGCTTATTTGACTTCCTTCCTGGTCGGAGCGATGCTCGTCGGTGGATTCGGATATGCGGCGGACCGCGGCAATCTGTTCGGCGGGCAGGCGCCGGCGGCCGAAGCGTCCGGCAGCGCTTCGGAGGCCGCAGCGGGAATCACGGCGGCATCGGTGAAGGCCAAAGGCGATATCGCAACCGTATTCGAGACGGCCAGCCCGGCGGTGGTCAAGATCGAGAATTACGCGGTTCCGACGTATTCCATGAGAAGTCCCTTCGGAGGCAGGGGAGGCGGCCAGCAGAGACAAGCAAGCGAGCCGGTATTGGCCGGATCGGGAACGGGGTTCTTTTTCTCGACGGACGGCTATATTCTGACCAACGAGCATGTCATTGCGGACGCGGACGAGCTTAAGGTGACGGTGGAAGGCTACGACGAGCCGCTGACGGCCAAGCTCGTAGGATCGAATTACGAGCTCGACCTCGCCGTGCTGAAGGTGGAGAGCCCGGACGGCCAAGCGTTCCCTGCCTTGGAGCTGGGCAATGTCGACCAGACGAGCATCGGGGATTGGGTGATCGCCATCGGCAATCCGTACGGCCTCGATCACACGATGACGCTTGGCGTTCTCAGCGCCAAAGGACGAGAGATTACGATAGCCGACGAGCAAGGCGACCATACGTACCGGAATCTGCTGCAGACCGACGCCTCGATCAACTCGGGCAATTCGGGCGGACCGCTTCTGAACGAGCGAGGCGAGGTTGTCGGGATGAACACGGCGGTTAACTCCGAAGCGCAGGGCATCGGCTTCGCGATCCCGTCCTCAACGATCAAAGAGGCTCTGAACGAGTTGATGAACGTAAAACCTGCCGTATCCTAAGTCCGAGTGAATTCATAAATAAGGACGGGGCTGTTCCCTCCAGCGGTGTCGAGAGACCGCATAAGGGGGACAGCCCCGTTCGCGCGTTTCCTATAACCTTTCGAGAATCCAATCCGCCGCAATTCCGGGATGGGAGATCGGGAACTGGTGGGCATAAGGCAAACGCGTCACGTCCAAGTGGGAGTAAGCCTCGGGCACGTCGGGCCGGACATCGGCCTGCCCCCAGGCGATAAACACTTGGTCGGGGCTCCAACTGCCCGGATCGAGTCGGAAGACATCCGGCCGAGAGAGCAGGGACATGACCTCTGCTGTCGTCGTTCTCGTGCGCGGGGACTTCATTTCTTCCAGGATGAACGAAGGGTACGCCTCCGGAATTTCCCCGGCTTCGCGGAAGCTCTTGGAACGAATCAGCCGCTTCCTGATCGAGTTTTCGCTCAGCGTACGCGCGGAAGTCTTGGTCGCGAACGGATGACGATAGGTCTGGCTTACGGGCTCCAGCACGGGCTGGAGCAGGACGGCACCCGCAATGCGCTCCGGGACGGCCTCCAGCATTCTCGCGGCAAGGTATCCTCCGAACGAATGGCCCACGATCCGAACCGGCGAATCGAAGCTGCGGATCAAGGCGAGGATCGCTTGTTCGAATCCATCCATGCCGACGCCCCGATGGTGGTAAGGGGAGCGGCCGAACCCCGGGAGATCCGCCAAACAGACGGGATAGCCGGACTCAGCCAGGCGCAGCGCCATTGGAAGCAGATTGTAGGAAGCGCTGAAAGCGCCATGAAGAATGACGATCGGAGTTCCGCGCCCTTCGCTCTCTATCGTGGCCAATCCGGCCCGCGCATGCTGCCGGAATGGCGGCGGCAAACGCAGCGTTCCGTGGTTCAGCCGGTAATCCAGATCCGCCACGACAAGGGGCAGCGTTGGGGAGGACACCGATAGGTTCAAGCCGTGCTTGGCTTCTACGGCGAGCTTGGAAGCGGTTGGGAACTCGGTGCGAACGATAAAATCCATAGACTCCTTGGGCAGGCCGAGCAGCTTGCCCGCCCCGAGATTAAGCAGGCCTTTGACAAGCCCATAGGGCGCGCTGCGCTTGGGAGCGCCAACGCGCACTTCCCGGGCGATCGTGCCGATAAGCTCTTTCATGCCGGGACTTTCCTTCTTGTTATCCAGTAGAAAATAAGTGCCGTTAACGGGCCGATCCTCCTCCGCCAAGGCGGCAATGAACGCCGCAACGTGATCGACGTGCACGAGAGGAAGCCAATAATCGTCTCCGCCGGGGACAAGACCCATCATATTTCTGCGCACGGCGTTCACCAGGAGGCCGAAGCCTCCGGTCTGTTCGGTAATCCCGCTGCGGGAATCGCCGATGACGACGCTCGGGTTGACGACCGACAGAGGAATTCCCGATTGCTTCATCGTCCGGCGCAGGAAGAG
>Ga0065721_10052707_pt1 | contig 11348 bp, 7 predicted proteins | sample Mesricmetagenome_FD_59108 | JGI IMG/M metagenome (GOLD analysis project Ga0065721, IMG submission 59108) | Mesophilic microbial community from rice straw/compost enrichment Sample: eDNA_1 v2 (version 2) | ecosystem: Engineered > Solid waste > Grass > Composting > Bioreactor | place: USA: Davis...
GACGGCTCGCTGTCGGGCGGGATGCGCTTGGAGTTCGAGGGCTTTGTCTGGGCTGTTCGGCCAGCGCCAGAGTGGGCCGAGCTGCTTAATGTCAAAAGTGCGGACACCATCTCGGACCTGATCAAGATACCGCCGATCCAGAAGGACTACACGCAGGTCGACGGCAAGAAGGCGCTGCTCCTGCGCGTTGGACCACCTGCGGTTCCCACTCCGCGTAAGATCGCAAACCTCATGCGCGGCGCATTCCGGCAGAAGACGGGTCGCTACCCCAAAAAGGAAGAGTTTCCTCTCCTCAAGGTGCTGGCCGAGGAATGGCCTGACGGGCTTCAGGTGGAAATATTCAAAGCGGCGCTAAACGATTGGGTCGCCTTCAAGGCAGGCGTGGCGATCGAGATCGAGAAGATGAAGGCGAATGGGGAAAAGGCTTATCACCGGCATCACGGCTACCCATCGGCATCCGTGATCTGCAAGTTCCGGCACGTTGCGCTGGAACTGTATGTCATGAGGCTGCAGGAAGATGCCATGCAGGGCAAGCCCGTCCCTCCGCTTGCGATCAACGCCTTCCCTAAAATTTTCGCGCACCTCAAGTGACGTTAATTGCAATTTCCGAAATCGAATCTATCAGGGCGCCTTTATGATATATAACAATAATACCATAATCCTACTTTCATATATAACAGGGGACAGAGTAATTTCGGAAGTTATGAAAGCCGGATAATGGCGCCCGCCTCGCTCCGCTCGATCGGGCTGCGTTTGCTCCCCGTCCCGAAGCAAAGAATGGGCAGAGAGAGGTGATTTCGGAAATTCGCGTAGGGGAAGCGCACCGATCTCATATGGGCTATAGGGGGAGCGCCCGTCGATGATTCTGGTGTGTTGGGCGCGTTGGGGGAAAGTTCAAAGGGATGAATGCGGTTGAAATCGAGGAAGCTGTCTCCCGCCTGGCGGAACAGCCCTTTGATCCTGAAGAGTTTCCCTTCGCCTTCCTCGAAGCGTTCGGCAACAAGACCACCACCATCAAGCGGTTGCGCTCTGGTGCGTCCAACAAGTCCGACCTGGGCGGTGTTCTCCAGACGAACAATATCCACATCGCGACCGCTGATCGCGGCAGAGTGACAGAGTGCCTCACTGCACTCCGGTCCAGCCCCGCGACGGCCAAGGCCAAAGCCAAGTTCATCCTGGCCACCGACGGCGAGACCTTCGAGGCCGAAGATCTTGAATCCGGCGAAACCGTCGCTTGCGCCTATACCGATTTCCCGGACCATTTCGGTTTCTTCCTGCCGCTGGCGGGCATTACCACCGTCAAGCAGGTCCGCGACAGCAGCTTCGACATTCGCGCGACCAGCCGCCTCAATCGGCTGTACGTGGAGCTGCTGAAAGACAACCCCGATTGGGGCACGGCCGAGCGTCGTCCCGACATGAATCATTTCATGGCCCGGCTGATCTTCTGCTTCTTTGCGGAGGATACCGACATCTTCCACCGCAGCTATCCATTCACGGGCACAGTCGAGAAGATGAGCGATCGGGATTCGTCCAACACCCATGAGGTGATCGGCGAGCTGTTCCGCGCCATGAACACGCCGATCGCCGAGCGCGAGGCGGCTGGCATCGCGCGCTGGGCCAATCCCTTCCCCTATGTAAACGGCGGACTGTTCTCCGGCGATCTATCCGTGCCGCGTTTCAGCAAGATCGCGCGGTCCTACCTGCTCCATATCGGGAGCCTCGACTGGACGAAGATCAACCCCGACATCTTCGGGTCGATGATCCAGGCCGTCGCCGACGACGAGGAACGCGGTGCGCTGGGCATGCACTACACCAGCGTCCCCAACATCCTGAAGGTCCTGAACCCGCTTTTTCTGGACGACCTCCGCGAGCATCTGGTCGAGGCGGGCGACAACCCGCGCAAGCTGCTCAATCTACGCAACCGCATGGCGAAAATCCGCGTGTTCGATCCTGCCTGCGGCAGCGGCAATTTCCTTGTCATCGCCTACAAGGAAATGCGGGCGATCGAGGCCGAGATTAATCGGCGGCGCGGCGAGGAAGGCCGCGCATCCGATATTCCGCTCACCAATTTTCGCGGTATTGAGCTGCGCGACTTTCCCGCCGAGATCGCGCGTCTCGCGCTCATCATCGCTGAATTTCAATGCGACGTGCTCTATCGCGGCCAGCAGCTCGCCTTGAATGAGTTCCTTCCGCTCGATGCCGAGAACTGGATCACTTGCGGCAATGCGCTGCGGCTCGACTGGTTGAGCATCTGCCCGCCGACCGGAACCGGCGTGAAGCTGGTCGGCGATGACCTATTCGCTACACCGCTGAATCAGGTGCGGATCGATTTCGAGAACGAAGGGGGTGAAACCTACATCTGCGGCAATCCACCCTACGCCGGCAAAGGTAAGAAGTCTGCAAGTGAAATGGCAGACATGGAGGAGGTTTTTGGCCGATATGGCGTAAAGCACGGGTACATTGATTATGTTGCTGCGTGGATCGTTAAAGCACTAGATTACGCTCAAAAGACTGAAACTCGCTGTGCTTTTGTTACAACCAATTCGATATGTCAGGGACACCAAGTCCCTCTTCTTTGGCCCATTATCTTCAAAAGCGGCCATGTTGTGACCTTTGCCCACACCGCGTTCAAGTGGTCGAACCTCGCTGCACATAACGCGGGCGTGACGGTAGTGATCATCGGATTGGGGAAAACTGTTGAGCCAGTTCGAAGGCTATTCTCCGACTCCGGAAACGAAGCGTTTCAGGCACGCGAAGTAGAGAACATCAACGCCTACCTCGTGGCTGGTCCGAACATTATTGTAGGTAAGGAGTCTAAGCCGATCAACGGTCTGAATAGAATGGACCTTGGAAATATGCCTTACGACGGTGGCAATCTGCTTCTGTCGAGAGATGAGGTGGCAAAACTTAATCTTCCCACATCCGCTCAAAGAAAGCTGCTTCGCAGAATTTACGGATCGAAAGAGTTTATCTCGAGCTTGGAGCGATATTGTCTTTGGATTGAGGACTGCAATTTACCTGAGGCCGAAAGCTTTCCCGCAGTACGAGCGCGCATCGACGCCGTTCGTGAAATGCGCAGGGGCAGTTCCGACAAAGGCGGGAGGGCCATGGCGGCACGTCCCCATCAGATGAGAGAAATGAAGTCATCTGAGAAGCACACAATTGTAATGCCGAGAACTTCTTCAGAGAGCAGGCCATTTCTGCCAGCAGGTCTTGTCGATGCGAACACCGTTATATCCAGCGAAGCTTTCGCGATCTTTGATGGCCCTTTGTGGCAGTTAGCACTCCTACTTTCTCGGATGCATTTAATCTGGGTGGCTACAGTTTGTGGTCAGTTGGAAACCCGTTATCGCTATTCGAACGTGTTAGGCTGGAACACCTTCCCGGTGCCGACGCTGACCGACAAGAACAGGGATGATTTGACCCGCTGCGCCGAGGACATCCTGCTGGCACGGGAGGCGCATTTCCCCGCCACCATCGCCGACCTTTACGATCCCGAGGCCATGCCCGACAACTTGCGCGAGGCGCACGAGCGCAACGACGAGGTGCTGGAGCGCATCTATATCGGACGGCGCTTCAAAAACGACACCGAGCGACTGGAGCGGCTGTTCGAACTCTACACCAAGATGACAGTTTACGCAGGCAACGCTCGCAAGGCACGGCAGGGGGCAGCGGCTTGAGCGATTACGTTCTCTTCCAGATGTGGGGGCCTTTTAGGCGCTCGCTGATCCACGGGCACCGCTTCTACGTCGAACAGGCGCGTAAACGCCTGCTGTCACAGTTTAGTGACATCGAAGTGGAAGCTGATCGAGCGGCGGAAGAATGGCTTGAGCGGAATGGCACTCACTTCGACCCTGATCGGCATGACGAAGGCGACTTCTATGAAGCCGCCAATGATGCGGGCATCGAGTTCTACAGCCTTTTGACCGAAATGCGCGATCGGACCCGACTAAGCGTGGTAGCTGGCATGTTCCACGAGTGGGACAAGCACCTCCGCTCCTGGCTCGTGCAAGAGATGCGACATTGGCATCAGGGGGCTCATGCCGTCGCTAAAGTCTGGTCAGTAGATTTCACACAGATTGCCGATTTGCTCGAATGCCTCGGCTGCGCGATCCACAGTTCAAGCTACTTCCCTGCGCTCGATGCCTGCCGCCTCGTCGTCAATGTCCACAAACACGGTGAGGGCCGATCTCTCGATGACATCAAACAGCGATTTCCCGAATATCTCGACGATCCGTTCGCGGGCGCAGGCGGAGGATTCTCAAACGTCAAATATCGGGATCACACCCAGCTCAAAGTGACAGACGCGCAGTTCCAGACTTTTGCCGACGCCATCGAAGCATTTTGGGAAGCTGTCCCGGAGAACATTCATCAATCGGACGTGACGAACCTGCCCGAGTGGTTCGAAAAGGCCATCCTGAAAGACCGCGCCAGCCAAGGACAGGCAGCCCAAAAATGACCGAAGTCCCCAACAAAGCCGTTCCCTCGGTTTCGGTTTCCTATGCTCGCAATGGCAATTCTGCGAAGTCCAACGCCCTCGGCATGCGCCCGATGCAGGAACGCGCCTACGAGAAGCGCGGCGAGCAATACCTGCTCATCAAGTCGCCGCCCGCGTCAGGCAAGAGCCGCGCGCTCATGTTCATCGCGCTCGACAAGCTCACCAACCAACGCCTGAAACAGGCGATCATCGTCGTGCCGGAGAAGAGCATCGGCTCCAGCTTCGCCGACGAGCCGCTGACAAAGTTCGGCTTCTGGGCCGACTGGACCGTGGCTCCCAGGTGGAACCTTTGCAACGCGCCCGGCGAGGACGGCGGCAAGGTCAACAGCGTCGGCAGTTTTCTCACCAGCGACGACAAGGTGCTGGTTTGCACCCATGCGACGTTCCGGTTCGCCGTGGAGCGGTTCGGCATCGAAGCCTTCGATGACCGGCTGATTGCGGTGGACGAGTTCCACCACGTCTCCGCCAACCCGGACAATGTGCTGGGCAAGCACCTCGGCGAGTTCATCGCCCGCGACAGGGTGCACATCGTCGCCATGACCGGCAGCTATTTCCGTGGCGACGCCGAGGCTGTGCTCGCTCCCGGCGACGAGGCGAAGTTCGATACTGTCACCTACACCTACTACGAGCAGCTCAACGGCTACGAGTATCTGAAACAGCTCGACATCGGCTATTTCTTCTATTCCGGCGCCTATGCCGACGACATCCTTGCCGTCCTCGATCCCACCGAGAAAACCATCATCCACATCCCCAACGTCAATTCGCGCGAAAGCACGAAGGACAAGATCAGGGAGGTGGAACATATCATTGAGGCCTTGGGCGACTGGCAGGGCACCGACCCGGCGACCGGCTTCCAGTTGGTCAAGACCGCCGATGGGCGCACCTTGCGCATCGCCGACCTGGTGGACGACGATTCCGCTAAGCGTGACCGTGTTGCCGCCGCGCTCAAAGACCCGGCGCAGAAGAACAATCGCGATCATGTGGACATCATCATCGCCCTTGGCATGGCCAAGGAGGGCTTTGACTGGATTTGGTGCGAACACGCGCTGACCGTCGGCTATCGCGCCAGCCTGACCGAGATCGTGCAGATCATTGGCCGCGCCACCCGCGACGCGCCGGGCAAGACCCGCGCGCGCTTCACCAACCTGATCGCCGAGCCGGACGCAGCGGAATCCGCCGTGACCGAAGCCGTCAACGATACCCTCAAAGCCATCGCCGCGAGCCTGTTGATGGAACAGGTGCTGGCCCCGCGCTTCGAGTTCAAGCCCAAGAACCCCGCGACCAGCACCGCCACGCCTGGCTTCGACTACGGTGAGGGCGGCTACGATCCCGACAAGTGCAATGTCGGATTCCACGAGGAACGCGGCGTCTTCCAGATCGAGATCAAGGGACTGGCTGAACCCAAGTCGCCCGAGGCGGCGCGCATCTGCAGGGAGGATTTGAACGAGGTGATCGCAACCTTCGTCCAGGACAAGCCCAGCATCGAGCGCGGGCTGTTCGATGAGGAACTGGTTCCAGAAGAGCTGACACAGGTGCGTCTCGGTAAGATTATCAAGGACAAATACCCTGAGCTGGACGAGGAGGATCAGGAGGCCGTGCGCCAGCACGCTATCGCTGCCATCAATCTCACCCAGCAGGCCAAGAAGGTCGCCCTGGGCAATGACGGAGGGGAGCCGAGCGCCAATACCGCGCTGATCGACGGCGTACGCAAGTTTGCGATGGATGTGCGTGAACTCGACATCGACCTGATCGACCGCATCAATCCGTTCGGTGAAGCCTATGCCATCCTCGCCAAGACCATGAGCGAGGACAGCCTGAAAACCGTTGCCGCTGCCATTGCCGCCAAGCGCACCAGCCTGACACCGGAGGAAGCGCGCGTGTTGGCCAAGCGCGCCTTGAAGTTCAAGCAGGAGCGCGGACGTTTGCCGTCCATCACCTCGGCAGACGCGTGGGAAAAGCGCATGGCCGAAGGGGTTGCCTTCCTGGCCCGCATGAAGGCGGAGGCCGCGCGTGGCTAAGACGTTTACCGATGAGGATGACGCTCTGCTTGCCGAATTGGGCGTCGAGGTCGAGGCCAAGAAGACCTCGGCCCGCACCCCGCGCGAGGAACGCATCATCGCTGGATTTGAGGAGATTCAGCGATTTGTCGAACAACATGGCCACGTTCCCCGCCACGGTGAGGGGCTCGATATTTTCGAACGGCTGTATGCGGTGCGCCTCGATCGGCTGCGCGCGCAGCCGGATTGCCGTGCGCTCTTGGAACCGCTCGACCATCAGGGATTGCTGAACGGTGCGGTGACGGCCATTGCCGAAGTCCCCGACGATATTAGCGACGACGAGTTGCTGGCGCAGCTCGGCGTGGACGCCGAAGCGGATGACATCACCGCTCTGCGCCATGTCCGTTCCGCCGCCGAAAAGCGCGCGGCGGAGGAAATCGCCAATCGTGAGCGATGTGAGGACTTCGACCGCTTCAAGCCGCTATTCGATGCAGCGCAGGCCGACATCGACACCGGCGCACGCATCACCCAGCCCATCCGCAAGGATGCGGGCTTTCTCAAGACCGACATCCGGGCTGGGGAGTTTTTCATTCTTGGTGGGCAGATCGCCTACGTAGCTGAGGTCGGTGAGCCGTTTAAAGCGCCCAACGGCGAAATGGATGCCCGTCTTCGCGTCATTTATTCCAACGGCACCGAGAGCAACCTGTTGCTCCGCTCCCTGCAACGCGCGCTTTACAAGGACGATGCCAGCCGCCGCGTCTCCGAGCCATCCGCCGGGCCGCTGTTTGCAGGGGAGAGTGACGAGGGCGACTTGGCCAGCGGCACCATCTACGTGCTGCGCAGCAAGTCCGAGCATCCCACGGTCGCGGCCAACCGCGAGGTGTTGCACAAGATCGGCGTGACGGGTGGCGATGTCGCCAAGCGCATCGCCAACGCTCGGCTGGACGCGACCTTTCTGATGGCGGATGTGGAGATTGTCGCCACCTACACGCTCTACAATATCAATCGCACCAAACTGGAAAACTTGGTCCATCGTATCTTCGACCGGGCCCGCCTCGACATTGAGATCAAGGACCGCTTCGGAAATCCGGTCATCCCGCGCGAATGGTTCCTGGTGCCGCGCTTCGTGATTGATGACGCCGTGGAGAAGATCAGAGACGGCACCATCACAGATTACATTTATGATCCGAACGCTGCCTGTCTGGTGCGGCGCGACAGCCATTCGATAGGCGGTGCGTAATGCGCTTCAGCAATCTCACCGTTGGGAACTTCCGCCAAACAAAGTGCTCAGCCTGGATCTCAATGAGACGACCGCCTGGACGGTCCAAGCGAGGTCGGTAAAGCACTAACGCCCATGGGGGATTTGTCGTGAGCGTATGGGACTATTGGACGGAAACTGCCGCCGGGCGAACCAATCTCCGGCTCTTGCTGCCTGGCAAAGGCTGGACAGCCTATGCCGACCGGGTGGACGGCGAAGGCAAGGTCGCCGAACGGGGAAGCAAGGAGGAAATAGACAGCGCGCTCATCAACGCACTGTCCGCTTCTAACTTCGCCACGCTCACCGGCGCGGGTGCGTCATTCTGCGCCCGAAACGCGAACGGCCTCCCGCAAGCGCCTTCCATGCCCGATCTTTGGAACACGGTTAAGGCCGCCATCGGGCAAGCCGAGTTTGCGGCCATTGTCGCCAAGTTTCCGAACGCGAAAGTGGACGAGAACATCGAGAAGCTCTTGAGCCTCTGCAAAGTGTATCTCGAATTGAACGAAGCAGCCGACGACAATGACGAGGGCGTGACCGCCGTGCGCGCCTTTGTGACGCAGGCCGAAGCCAGCATCCTTACCCAAGTGGATTTTGTCGGGCCGGAAACTGCGCTTCCTGCCCATGAAGCGTACGTACGAAAGATCGGGCGGCGGGGCTTTCGCAAGGCGCGGGCCAAGTTGTTCACCACCAACTACGATTTGACGATTGAGGAAGCCGCCCGCCGGTTGCGCTTCACCATCATTGACGGGTTCTCGCATTCGTTGGATCAGGTCTATGATCGTCAGCACTTCGAGCTGGATATTGTGCGGCGTGAGGCGGGCAAGGAAGCCCCAGACTATATCCCCAACGTCTTTCAGCTATACAAGTTGCACGGATCGGCGGACTGGCGGCGGATCGGCGCCGAAGTGGTGCGCTCGCGCAACAACGCCACCGGCCAGCCTGTCCTTATCTATCCCCGGTCAAGCAAGTATCAGGAAGCGTTCGACCCGCCCTATCTCGATATGATGGGAGCCTTTCAGGCCGCCTTGCGGGAACCGGACACCGCGCTCGTGATCGCTGGCTTCGGCTTCAAAGACGATCACATCAGCCGCCCCGTCATGTCCGCCCTTGAATCTAACCTCACATTGCGGCTGGTGATTTGCGATCCGAGCTTCATCCTTTCAGAAGAGGCACTGCGCGGCGTTGCTCCTGAACCGCCAGCTCACGCGATCCCGGCGGACACTGCCCATGACAATCCATTCCTCGCCAAGATCGCTGCGCTGGCGGCGCGGGGCGATCCGCGCATCCACCTCATCAACGGCCGCTTCGAGGATTTGGCCGACGCGCTGCCCGACCTTATGGGCGAGACCGACCGCGAACGGCACGTGGAGCGGGTGAAAGTGCTCCGCGAACCGGGGGCGTGACGATGGCGCCCATCAGTCCCGTCGATCCCGATAAATACATTGGCACCGTCACGCAGGTGAACGCGAGCCAGGTGCAGGCCAACCTGCCCTTGGCGAGCGCTCATCCCGAACGTCGCGCCCTCTCTCGCGGTGCGGTGGGCGACTTCGTGTTTGTCGATTGCGAACGCACCAAGTTATTGGGACGGATCACCGAAGTTAGAATCCCGGACACCGAGCGCCTGTCCGTCGAGCCCCACCTGGGCGCAACGACCATGCCCAATCCTATCGGGCGCATCCAGTTGCTCGCCACCGTGATTGACGGCGATGCTAAGTTGACACGCGGGGTGAACACCTACCCAAAGATAGGCGATGGCGTATTCCTGGCGAGTGCCGACATTCTGGCGCAGATGATCGGGAACAGCGCCACCAAGGACGAAGAGATCAATCTTTCCGTGGGCGTAATTGAGGCAGGCAACCAGAGCGTCACAGTCAAGCTGCCGCCCGAGAAGCTCTTCGGCCGCCATTGTGGCGTGTTCGGAGCGACCGGCGGCGGGAAGAGCTGGACAATTGCTAGCCTTATCGAGCGGATCAAGCGGGAGTATGGCAAGGCCATCATCTTCGACCCGACCGGCGAGTTCTGCGGCATGGCGGGCATTGATACGATCTTCGCATTCGAGGCCAATGTCCCGAACGCACAGCACGTCCATTTCCCCTACACTGAGATCACCGAAGACGACCTGTTCTCGCTCTTCCGGCCGTCCGGGCAAAGCCAAGGGCCGAAGCTCCGTGACGCGATCAAGAGCCTGAAATTGGTGCGGGCGGTCGGGCAGAATGTTCCGGCCAATCTACACGTTGCCAATGGCTTGATCGAAAAGGCCAATCGCCAGCGTGCGGCCTTTTTCAACGCCATCCGCGCCAATGCCGCCGCGATCCATGCACCCAAATGTGACTTCGACATCACCAATCTCGCCGAACAAATCAAGCAGGAGTGCGTGTGGGGCACCGCCAATGGCAACGCCGCAAACTTCGGCGGGCCGGATAACAACGCTGCCAGCTATTGCGAGTCCTTGGCGTCCCGTATCGCCACCCTCACCAACTCACCGGAACTGGAATGCCTCTTCCGCACCAACGGGGCTTCGCTGGTCACTGAGATCGGCCAATTTCTCGATGATCCAAACCGCGACCTGGCGCTTATCTCCTTCAAGGAAGTTCGCTTCGAGCACTCTACTCGCGAACTGTTGCTTAACATGATCGGTCGCTACCTGCTGGGGATTGCCCGCGAGGGGCGCTTCCGCGACGCTCCGATTGTGGTGTTTCTGGACGAGGCGCACCAATTTCTCGGCCGTACCGTAGGCGACGAATACGGCAGCGTGCATCTCGACTCCTTCGGCTTGATCGCCAAGGAAGGGCGCAAATATGGCCTCACATGCGTGCTCGCCACACAGCGTCCCCGCGACGTGCCGCAGGACGTATTAAGCCAGCTCGGCACCTTGATCGTCCACCGCCTTACCAACGAGCAAGACCGCAGCACCGTTGAACATGCGTGTGGCGACCTCGACCGGGCGGCGGCGCAGTTCATTCCCATGCTCGCTCCCGGCGAAGCCATTATCATCGGCCCTGATCTGCCAACACCCTTACCGTTGCGGATGATACGACCAACATCACCGCCTGATTCCAAGGGACCACAATTTCAGTCTCACTGGACCAAGCGGCGACGGAATTAACCTGTCTGGCGCTCTGCACTGCAAATATCCATAACCGGGAGGATCATGAAGCTGAAGACCACGCATATTCAGAACTACCGAAGCATTCGCGATACGGGAGTCTTCGAAGTTGAGGCAGCGAAAACCATCCTCGTAGGATCTCATGTGGCGGGAAGGACGCTGCCTTTTGCTAACCAAACTTGTGAGGTTATTGCTCTCGACTGAGTCACAGCGGGCGTCGACCTTGCGTTACCGACGTTCAAACGACGATCATCCAGTTCTCATCTTCGTCATCTTTGGTGCACCAGTGTCCCCCGTCAGCACCTATGGCACAGATTTGAGGTTGTGATTTAAGGAGGATTTGGGCTTCGTCGTAGTGACGAAGGAATGAACCGCCCCGGGATTGCCGGAGGCCGTTTGGTTTGAGTTATGCGGCCATGGGCCTGTCGTCCAGCATGGCGTAATATCGTTGTTCGGCTTCGGCGGGCGGGATGTTGCCGATTGTCTCGA
>Ga0065721_10005846_pt1 | contig 11347 bp, 9 predicted proteins | sample Mesricmetagenome_FD_59108 | JGI IMG/M metagenome (GOLD analysis project Ga0065721, IMG submission 59108) | Mesophilic microbial community from rice straw/compost enrichment Sample: eDNA_1 v2 (version 2) | ecosystem: Engineered > Solid waste > Grass > Composting > Bioreactor | place: USA: Davis...
GCTCTTCCGACAGCGCCGCCGCCGATCGCGGCAAGCTCCGGGTCACGTTGCATCACAATCACTTCGAGCGCGTCGGTCAGCGGGTGCCGCGCGTGCGCTTCGGCCAGGTGCATATCTATAACAACTACTACGACGTGCGTAACACGCCCAACTATCAATACAGCTGGGGCGTAGGCATCGAATCGGCGATCTATGCCGAAGAGAACTTCTTCCTCGCGCCGCGCAGCTTCACGCCCGATCGAGTCCTCGCGAGGTTCAATGGCACGGCGCTCTCTGCATCCGGCACGTTGCTCATCGGACCGCCGGTGCGCAATCCGGTCGATGTCATCGCTGCCTGGAATGCCAGCAACGATCCCGACCTGGGCGCGGACGCGGGGTGGGTGCCCACGTTGAATTACCAGTTGTCGCCGGCGTGGACCACGCCCTTGCTGGTGCCCTTGTTCGCGGGGCCAATGTTCGTACAGTAGGCGGACATGCCCTATGAGGCGCTGAGGGATCCACGAAGTCATGAGTTACAACAAGAGCGCGCGCCGCGCAGTGCTGGGCTTGTTCGGCTGGCTGGCAGTCATGGTCTCGGTCGAAGCGGCCGAGCCGCCGGCTCAACCTTTGTACTCCGGTGAGATTCCCGGCGCGATTGCCGCTCCGGACGAAGAGTCGGTGCGGGACCCGAACGATCCGTGGCCCTTCTTCCAGAACACCTCTCGTCCCACCATCACGGCATATCGCCCAGCGAAGCAGGATCCCAAGCGGGCGGCCGTCATCATCCTGCCGGGCGGCGGGTATCGGGGCACGTCGGTTCTCAAGGAAGGTTACGACGTGGCTCGCGCCTTCAACGACATGGGCGTGACCGCGTTCGTCGTGAAGTATCGAACCCCCAGCGACAGGCACATGAAGGACAAGCGCGTCGGGCCGTTGCAGGATGCGCAGCAAGCAGTCGCATCGGTGCGGCGTGATGCGGAAAAGTGGCAGATCGATCCGAAGCGCATCGGAGTCATCGGCTTCTCGGCGGGCGGACATCTTGCGGCGACTACGGGAACCCTGTTCAACACGCCCGTGCTGTCTCAATGGCGCAGCGCCGATGTGCGGCCCGACTTTCTGATGCTGATCTATCCCGTCATCACCTTCACTGAATCGACTGCGCACCAGGGATCGCGCCAACAATTGCTGGGCGCCACGCCGTCAGAGGCCGACATGAAACGGTTCTCGGCCGAGCTGGCGGTCACCCACGAGACGCCGCCGACGTTTCTGATCCACGCGGCGGACGACCAGACGGTGCCGGTCGCGAACAGCATCCTGTTCTTCCAGGCTTTGCAGGCTCGGAAGATTCCCGCGCAGCTCATGATCTATCCGGCCGGCGGGCATGGGTATGGCCTCAACAATGCCACCACCGGCGACCGCTGGATCGAGCGTTGCCGTCAATGGCTGCAGAGCCAGGGCTGGATTTCGTAACGGCGAGTTTCGGATGACCCGCGAACGCTCGATGACTCGTCGCGAGTTGCTCGGCAGCTCCCTGATGCTGGCCGGCAGTTTGAGTTTGCCAGGCACCGTCTACTCGAGCTCCGGCAAGAGCAGTGTCCTGGCAACGCGCGCCGGCAAAGTCGCGGGTATCAAAACGCAGGGCATTCATGTCTTCAAAGGCATTCCGTACGGTGCGGATACTCGCAATACACGCTTCCTGCCGCCGCAGCCTCCCGTCGCATGGAAGAAGACGCGCGATGCTTCGAGCTACGGCCCATCGTGTCCGCAACCTGGTTCTCGCGAGCAAATGGGCGAGGACTGCCTGGTGCTCAACGTCTGGACGCCAGGGTTGCGGGACGGCCGTAAGCGGCCCGTAATGGTTTGGTATCACGGTGGTGAGTTCAGCAGCGGCTCTGGATCGAGCCCGCTGTACGATGGCACGCGGCTGTGTCAGCGCGGCGATGTCGTGGTGGTCACCGTCAATCATCGCTTGAACGTGTTCGGGCATTTGTATCTTGCGCGTCTCGCCGGACCGAAGTACGCGTCATCGGGCAACGTTGGCATTCTCGATCTGGTGCAGGCGCTAGCGTGGGTGCGCGATCACGCCGAAGCCATCGGCGGCGACCCGCAGCGGATCATGGTATTCGGCCAGTCGGGTGGCGGTGCGAAGATCGCGACGTTGATGGCGATGCCCGCTGCCAAGGGTTCTTTTCAACGGGCCGCGACCATGAGTGGTCAGCAGATCACTGCAGCCGGCCCGCGCGGCGCGACTCAACGTGCGCTGACGATTTTGGAAACGTTGCAGATTGCGCCGTCCGAGGTGGCCAGGTTGAACGACGTGCCTACCACCGATCTGGTCGCCGCGACTCGGGTCAACGATCCATCGATGGCTGGGCGCAATATCTACTTTGGTCCGGTACTTGATCACTCGACGCTGCCGCGGCATCCGTTCTATCCGGACGCTCCGCCGCTGGCCGCGGGCATTCCCATGATCATCGGCAACACTCTGGATGAGACGCGTGCGTTCCTCGGCAACGAGCCCGGTGTGCACGAGCTGACTTGGGAAGCGTTACCCGAGCGTCTGCTGCCGCAATTGCATGTGGACATCCAACCGGAGTACGTCATTGCCGAGTACCGCAAGTTGTATCCGAACTATTCCGCGACCGAAGTGTTCTTCGCCGCGACGACGGCGGGGCGGTCGTGGCGGGGTGCTGTGATCGAAGCGGAGCTGCGCGCAGCGCAAGGCTCGCCCGCGTATGTGTATCAGTTGAACTATCGTTCGCCGCTCGAAAGAGGTCGTTACGGCGCGATGCACGGCATGGATATTCCGCTGGTCTTCGACAACATCGCTCAGCCCGGCTCGCTCTCCGGGAAAGACGCCGACACGCAGAAGGCGGCGGATCAGATGAGCGAAGCCTTCATCGCGTTTGCGCGTACTGGCAAGCCGGCGCACGCAGGCATTCCGGAATGGCATCCGTACGAGTTGCCGTCGCGCGCGACGATGGTGTTCGATGTGAGCTCACAGCTGGTCAACGATCCTCGGGGCGAGGAGCGGAAGCTGTTTGCGCAGGTGCCTTACATTCAGCGCGGCACATATTGAGCCCTGCTGCCGGCTCGGAACTTCGGGTTCCGAGCCGGCGCGGAACTCATTTCTTTTCGCGCGGCGTCATGTAACGCAGGTCCCAGTCCTTCTCGTCGAACTTCTGGCGCGTTTCCTTGTACGCCGGATAGCCGCCGACATCTTCTTCGCTGTCGATGATTTCGCCACGGCCTTCGATCGTGTCCGCGACGATGCGTGCATCGATCGGATCGCGATCCCAGGGACGGGCACCGGCATTGAGAATCACGGCGTCCTGGACTTCGGCGGCGGGCAGCAGCTGAACGCCAAACGGCAGCGCCGGCTTGGCCATCGGAATGATCTTCGCCGCGGAATTCGTGTAACGGCCGAACTTCGGCAGGTCCTGCCCGGTCCAGTCCACTGCGATGTTGTCGGCTTCGTAATACTCCAGATCGCCAGAGCCGCCCAGCATGAACAGCGGCAGATTCGGCGGCGTCGACGGACCTCCGCGCAGCACATTGCCGATCAACGCCAGCCGGCCGTTCTGATACGGCTGGCCGCGCCACTCCTCGGCGATCAGGTTGTAATGCACGGCGCGCGGGCCCGGGTTATAGATCAGATTGTTGATCACCATGCCATGCACGCCGCCTTTGAACAGCGGGTTGCGCTCGTGGTTGTGCGCGTACAGGTTGTTGATGATCAGGATGTCGCTGGCATTGTCATGGATCAGCGAGCCCTTGGAATGCTCGCCCTTGGCATGGGTCGAGTGGCGCAAGCCTTCCGCGATGATGTTGTTGCTGAAGGTGATGCTGTGGGAAGTACCCTTGCGCCAATCCGCCACCGTCTTGCCAGTGAAGCGCGGTCCGGAGGCCGAGAGATTCTCGTCGACGGCCCAGGTCATGGAGCAGTGATCGACGATGACGTTGTAAGCGCCGACGGTCGAGAAGGCGTCGGGCTCCCAGCCTTTGCGCTTCTCGGCGCCGGCCGAACCGGTGCGCACGCGGATGTGCTGCACGATCACGTCATGAGTGAGCACGTCGATGCCGGTTCGGATCAGCGTGATGCCGGGCGAGGGGGCCGTCTGACCCGCGATCGTGAGAAACGGCTCTTTGATCTTGATCTCATGCTTCTGCATGTCGATCACGCCGCCGACTTCGAACACCACGATGCGCGGACCCTTGGTTTCCAGCGCTTCGAGCAGCGAACCGGGGCCGGAGGCGTCGAGCGTGGTGACGCGGATGATGCGTCCGCCGCGACCCCCCGGAGTTTGAGCGGCCGCACCCTGCGCGCCTGGAAAAGCCAGTAGATTGTCGGCCGCCGCCAGCGAGGTTGCCGCCGTTAACAATAACAGCAGCGAGCCCAATCTGGCGCGCAGCGACCATGGGTTGTTGTGCATGAGACCCCCTGAATCGAACTTGGTATGGCCGCGGTGGATTGTAAATGACACCGGTTTCCTATATACAGTTTTTCGCGTCTCGCGAGGCTGTCCGCGGCCGCTGCTATCGCATTTTAATGTTGTCGAAGGGGGAATACTGCGACATGAGTAGCGCGGTGTTGCATGGAGTGCCGGCCAGCGGCGCTGAAATGATTGCCGAACAATTCGTCCGTGCGCGCCTGGCCGGACAATCGCTGCCTCAGTATCCGGGCACGGTACCCACCACACTGGCCGACGCTTATCGCTGCCAGGAGCTGGCCATCGATCGCTTCCCCGATCGCATCGTCGGTTGGAAAGTCGCGCGCATCGGCGCGGCATTTGCTCGACAATTTCCTGAAGAACGCCTGGTGGGGCCGGTATTCGCGCGCAACCTGCACATGGCGCGCGTCGGCCAGGTGGTCGAGTTTCCCTTGATCGAAGGCGGCTTTGGCGCGGTGGAAGCGGAGATCGTGCTGCGTGTCAGCGAAGATGCGCCGGCCAACAAGAAGACGTGGAGCATCGATGAGGCTGCGGAGATGGTGCGGAGCTTTCATCTCGGTGTGGAAACCGCCGTCAGTCCGCTCGCGACTCTGAACGATCTGGGACCCGGCGCGGTCATCTCCGATTTTGGAAACAACTGGGGCGTGGTGGTGGGCGCGAGCATCGGCGAATGGCGCTTCATCGAGGAGATCGTCGCACTGACGTTCATCGATGACGGTTTCGTGGGCCGCGGCACCGCGTTCATTCGACAAGGCGCCCTCGGTGCGCTCGCATTCGCATTGAGCAAGTGCGCCGAGCGTGGTCGTCCGCTGCGCGCCGGTGACTTCATCTCGACCGGTGCGATTACCGGCGTGCACGATATTCGCGTGGGGCAGCAGTCACGACATGTGTTCGAGGGCTGCGGCGAGATCGAGTGTCGCGGCGTTCGTGCCGGGCAGTATTTATCGGGCGCGGCGCGCTGATCGCCATGAAGCGGCGCGAACTGTTGGTTGGTATCGGCGCGCTCTGTGCGACAGCCCGGCTGCCGGCTGCGTCGTCGAGCCCGATCATGACCGCTGCCGACGTGCACGTCGATGGCTATCCCACCGTGGAAGCGGTGCGTTGGATTGGCAAGAGATTGCAGCAGGAAACCAACGGCAGATTGAACATCCGCGTGTATCACGCGGGGCAGTTGGGACGCGAGTCGGACACCATCGACATGGCTCGCTTCGGCGCGCTCGACATCACTCGCGTCAATTTCGCCTCGCTCAACAATCCGTTTCCGATGACGCAGATTTTCTCGCTGCCGTATGTGTTCGAGTCGGTCGAGCACATGCGTCGGGCCGCCGATGGCGAGGCCGGCCGAGTGGTGCTGGAGAGTTTCGCGAAACGCGATCTGATTGGACTGGCCATCTACGATGCGGGCGCGCGCTCGTTCTACAACACACGCCGGCCGGTGCACGAGCCGAAGGATTTGCACGGGCTGAAAATCCGAGTGCCACCCTCCGACATCTTCATCCAGCTTGCTCGTGCGCTCGGGGCGAATCCGACCCCGCTGCCGTTTGGCGAATCGTACTCGGCGCTGCAGACGCATTTGATCGAAGGCGCGGAGAACAACTGGCGTACCTTCCACACCAGTCGTCATTTCGAAGTGGCGCGCTACTGGTCGCATTCCATGCACTCGCATTCGCCAGAAGCGCTGCTGCTGTCCCGGCGGACGTTCGAGTCGTTACAGCCGTCGGATCGAGAGTTGCTGCTGGCCACCGCGCGTGAGTCCGTGCCGGTCATGCGTAAGTTGTGGGATCGAATGGATGGTGAATCGCGAGACATCGTACTCGCGGCGGGCGTGCAGGCGAACGACGTCGATGTGCCTGCCTTCCATCGCGCCGCGCGACCGTTGCTCGATCGGTACTTGCAGCGCCAGGGGCTCGGCGAGATCCACGAACACATTCGAGCGGTGGCCTGAATCATGGTTGCAAATCAGCAAACCGGGATTGCTCCTGCCACGGCGCGGCTTGCTTCGGTGCTCGACAGGGTCGATCGCGCAGCTCTCGTGGTCGCTTGTCTCGGCCTCGGCGGTATGGCGCTCGTGCAGGGCTGGCAGGTGTTCGCGCGCTACGTGCTGAATGACTCGCCGAGCTGGACCGAGCCGCTCGCCTTGCTGTGCATGAGCACGACCATGATGCTCGGCGCGGCCTGCGGCGTCCGTTCCAATCGCCACTTTGGATTTTTCATCCTGGTGGAAACGGCAAAGCCACGAGTGCGCGCGGTGCTGCTGACGATCACCAGCCTCATCGCCGCGGCTATCGGTCTGATGATGGCGGTCTGGGGCGCGAAAATGGTGAGCGACGCCTGGGACTATCCCATCGCCGGCGCGCCGTTCCCGCAGGGCATCGCCTATCTGCCGTTGTGCATCGGCGGATTGTTGATTGCCATCTTCGCGGTGGAGAAGGTGTTGATCCGAGCTCCACACCAGGATCCGACGGCGGAGTAAGCGACCCATGTCTATCGCCATCCTGTTCGGTTCGTTGGCGCTGCTGCTGCTGATCGGATTGCCGGTCGGCTTTGCGTTGATCGCGGCGTCGTTCGCGACGGTGTTGTATCTCGGTTTACCGCCGATCGTCGTGGCCCTGCAGACCGCGGCTGGTGCGAATGCGGCCTCGCTGATCGCGATTCCGCTGTTCATCTTTGCGGGCGAGATGATGATGCGCGGCGGTATTTCGGAGCGGCTGATCTCCTTTGCGTCGTCGCTGGTGGGGCACCTGCGCGGCGGCTTGGGGCAGGTGAACGTGCTTGCTTCGTTGTTCTTCGGCGGCGTGTCCGGATCGGCGATCGCCGACGTCTCAGCCATCGGCGGCACGATGATTCCGCAGATGGTGAAGCGGGGCTTCGATCGTGACTTCGCAGTCAATGTTTCCATCACGGCGGCGCTGGTGGCATTGCTCGTGCCGCCGTCTCACAACCTGATTCTGTACTCGGCGTCCGCCGGCGGCTCGATCTCGATTGCCGATCTGTTCGCGGCGGGCATCATTCCAGCGCTGCTGATGACGCTGGTGGTGATGTTCACGAGCTGGGCGATTGCACGCCGCCGGGGCTACGCGACCGAAGCCTTCCCCGGACTCAAAGAGATCTTCGTTCGACTGGTGGCGGCGCTGCCGGGCCTGCTGCTGGTCGCTTTGATCTTCATCGGCATCCGCGCTGGCGTCTTCACCGCGGTAGAGAGCGCGGCGATCGCGGTGTTCTATGCCATCCTCGTGACCGGCCTGGTTTATCGGCGCCTCACCTGGCAGCACTTCCAGGAAACCTGCATGGGTGCCGTTCGCACCACCGGATTGATCCTGTTCGTGATCGGTGCCGCGGCATCCTTCGGCTGGTTGCTTGCTTATATGCAGGTGCCGTCCGCGGCGGTCGAAGCGCTCACCTCGGTGGCCGACAACAAGCACCTGATTCTGATCCTGCTGGTGGTGCTGCTGCTCGGCCTGGGCACGTTCATGGACCTCGCGCCCCTGATCATCATCTGCACGCCGATCTTCCTGCCGGTGGCCAAGGCCTTCGGCATCGATCCGGTGCACTTCGGCGTGATCCTGATTCTCAACGCCGGCATCGGCCTGATCACGCCGCCGGTGGGATCGGTGCTGTTCGTCGGCACGGCCATCGGCAAGATCAGCGTGACCCAGGCGCTGCGGACGATCTGGCCGTTCTATCTCGCAGCGCTCACCGTGTCGTTGATCGTCGTGTTCGTGCCTCAGCTGTCGCTGTGGCTGCCCGCGCTGCTCAAGCACTGATCCCCGCGAGAGCCTCGCCAAGTTGGGCGGGACTCTCGACCGCAGCCAGGCGGGCATATGCATTCTCGAGCGCCGCGCGGAATATCTGGTTCCGCGCCAGGTCGGCGTTGAAGACCTTTTCCAGGCCGAGAAAGAGCGACACGTCACCGGCAGCGTCGCCGCTACATCGATTCGCAAGCTCGCTGAGCTGAGCGGCGAGTGGGTCCATGATCTGACGCTGATCGCGCGTCATGCGACGAATGAAATGGAACCAGGCTGCGAGCGGCACGCACAGTCGGGCGACGGACCGGCCGGCCGCCAGATTTTCCGCGATGGTGGGCAGAATCCGGAACGGCAGCTTTTGCGAGCCGTCCCACGCGATCTGCGACAACAAATGACGGATCGTCGGATTACGGAACCGACGCAACACGGCTTCGATGTACTGTTCCAAATCGAGTCCCTGCGGAGCCGCGAGCCCGGAGCGAATGTCTTCCATCATCATGCGACGAACGAAGCTGGCGAGTGCCTGGTCGCCCATTGCGGAAGAAACAGTCTCGTAACCGGCGAGGCTGCCTGTGTATGCCAGCGTCGAATGAGCGCCGTTCAACAGGCGCAGCTTGGCGCGCTCGAATCCCGCGACGTCATCAGTCACGGTCACGCCAACGGCGGCCCAGTCCGGCTGCGGTCCCCGCAGTGTGTTCTCGATCACCCATTGGCTGAAGAATTCACGCTGCACCGGCCATAAGTCTTCGACCCCGAGAGCATCTTTCACGCGAGCACGGAGCGCGTCATCGGTTGCCGGAGTGATGCTGTCCACCATGGTGCAGGGGAATGGCACTTCTTTCTCGACCCAGGGTGCGAGGCTGGGATCGTTCGACCGGACAAACTCCAACACGGCGCGCCGCAGTCGATGGCCGTTGTCAGCGAGGTTGTCGCAGCTGATGACGTTGAACGGTTCCAGGCCGCGGTCATGGCGCAAGCGCAAGGCGCGGGCGAGGAATCCGACGAAGGTTTTCGGTGCTTCGAGATTCTTCAAGTCATGAGCGATATCGGGATGGGAGAAGTCCAATCCGCCTTCCTTGTTCAGGCAATAACCCTTCTCGGTGATGGTTGCGCTGACGATGCGTGTGGTCGGCGCAGTCATGCGCTCCAGCACAGCGCCCGGCGACTCCGGCGCGACCAGCACTTCCTTCACCGAGCCGATCACGCGGAAGGAAGATTGCTCATCGAGGATGGCGATCGTGTACAGGCCACCCTGCGGCGCGAGCGCGTCGCGCACACCGGTGCTGTGCAGAGAGACTTCGCAAATGCCCCAGCGCGGATCGGTATGCAGCACATCGTCGATGTAACAGGCCTGGTGAACGCGATGAAAAGCGCCCGGGCCGAAATGGACGATGCCGATGCTGACGGCGTTGCGGTCGTACGTGGGGATTCTCAGATCGCGGCTTCCCAGAATCGCGATCGACGCAAGCGATAAAGTCACAGAGTCACACCATCCTTCCAGATTGCAATTTCACGCTGCTCGTTCACTTCGTTGCGCGCGGGCTGGCCGGACGCGGTAGCGAGGATCAGCTGCAGGAGCTCATCGGTGACGGCTTCGGGATCGGTGGCGGTCAGCACCTTGCCGGCATCGAAGTCGATCCAATGCGCCTTGCGTTCGGCAAGCGCGGAATTCGAGCTGATCTTGAGCGTCGGGACCGGGAAGCCCAGCGGCGTGCCGCGCCCGGTCGTGAACAAGAGAATAGTTGCGCCCGCGGCGACCAGCGCAGTCGAGGAGACACCATCATTGCCCGGTGCTTCGAGCAGCGTGAGCCCCGGCTGCATCGTGCGCTCGCCGTAGCGGAGCACTTGCGTGACGGTCGCGTGACCGCCTTTCTGCACGGCGCCCAGGGATTTCTCCTCCAGCGTCGTGATGCCGCCGGCTTTATTGCCGGGTGACGGATTCTCGTGCACCGGCTGGTGGTTGCGCAGGAAATATTCCTTGAAGTCATTGACCACGGTGACGATCCCATCGAACACCTCGCGACTCGCGGCTCGCTCCATTAACAATTGTTCGGCGCCGAAGATCTCGGGAATCTCGGTGAGCACCGCGGAGCCGCCCGCGGCGGTGACCCGATCCGCGATGCGGCCAACCAGAGGATTCGCGGTGATGCCGCTGAAGCCGTCGGAGCCGCCGCATTTCAGACCGACCACCAGGTCCTCGATGCCGCATGGAACGCGTTGATCGCGCTCGGCGAGCTCGACCAGCTCTGCCACCGCCTGCAGACCGGCTTCAGTTTCGTCCTCGGTCGCCTGCGCCGCGAAGTAACGAATGCGCTCGCGCTCCGGCTCGGGAATTTCGGCGAGCAGCCTGGACAGCTGATTCGATTCGCAGCCAAGTCCGAGAATCAACACGCCGCCAGCATTCGGATGACGCGCCAGCCCGGCAATCAGTCGCCGCGTGCGATCCAGATCGCCGCCGAGTTGCGAGCAGCCGAACTGGTGAGGAAAGGCGACGACGTTATCGACCCGCCCCGCGTACTTCTGCGCTGCGAGCCGGGCGATGCGTTCAGCAGTGCGGCCGACACAGCCGACGGTGCACAGAATCCAGATCTCGTTGCGCGTGCCNACTTTGCCGTTGCCGCGACGGTAGCCCAGGAAAGAAGCNCCTTNGCCGATGTCTTTCGTGACGTTCGGTGCCGTCGAGCCGGCGTACTCGTANNGGTCGGTGCCGCTCAACAGCGTTTCCAGATTGTGCGAATGGACGTGCGAGCCGGCAGCGATGTCGGCAGTGGCGCGGCCGATGGGCCAGCCGTACTTGCGGACCACTTGTCCCGCCGGGACGGAGCGGATGGCCACTTTATGTCCCCGAGGGATCGCAGCGGCGACCACGACCCGTTGGTCGCCAACGGCGATGGTTTCCTGCGCGGCCAGGTCTCGCAAGGCGACGGCAACGTCGTCTTCGGGCGAGACTCGATAGACCGCCGGGGACACGGAATCGACAGCAGCGGGCGCGTTCATGACGGGCATCATGGCATTGATGGGCGGATCGGGAAACCGGTGTCAGCGAGCGCCCGGTTCTGGTACCGTTACTGCGCTCGAGGCTACATGCAGGGTATTCTGACGCCGCCCGACTTACAGCAGGTTCTCTCGTTCGATGGTGAAAAAATCGGCCAAGAAAGCGACTCGTCAGCC
>Ga0065721_10006930_pt1 | contig 11345 bp, 7 predicted proteins | sample Mesricmetagenome_FD_59108 | JGI IMG/M metagenome (GOLD analysis project Ga0065721, IMG submission 59108) | Mesophilic microbial community from rice straw/compost enrichment Sample: eDNA_1 v2 (version 2) | ecosystem: Engineered > Solid waste > Grass > Composting > Bioreactor | place: USA: Davis...
GCGTGATCTCCTTCAGGGAATACCCTTCGTACATGTGGTGCCGCCCTTCCATTGCGATCACCGGGACCCCGACCAGTGTGCCGCAGACCAGTCGCCCCCGATGACTCGTGGCGGTCGACTTCAGGAAGTGAGGAATCGATTCGTATTCAAACTCCGCCTCAATCTGAATCTCATTCACGAGCGATCCAAGCCCGGTCCCGAGAATGATTCCCGCATGCGGAACCCCGGACCACTTTGAACGAATGACCTGACACGCTTCTTCAATTTTTTTGGCAAGGTCCAGCATGGCAACAGCTTCTGCAATGGGGAATTACGAATTGAGCCGCTGAGTTGCACATCGCGTATGCATCTCAACGGCTCGGCCATTTCATTTTTGGCAATTTGAATCGCTGGGGCTCATCCCCGAAATCATCCTGCCAGTGACGTTCAGATTCGCCCCTGGACAAATCGTGCAGATGAGACTCTGCAGCACTCCACCGACCATTTCACGGGATCGCTGATCAAGTCATCTGCAGGCGGCCAGCTCAACTGGTCACCAGTCACCCCGGCGTCCCGACATGATTCACTCTGATGAAAACCGCTCCGGACTGAGGGAGCCATGTCGAACATGGACATGCAGTCACGGAAACTGTGTGACGCTCGGCACACCCCGGTTTCAGCAGCGAACAGCCGTCCCTAGGCGACAGCCTTCGAGCAGCGCTTGCAACGAACTTTCTTCCCCTTCTTCGGAATTGGTGCGTTGCACTTGGTGCAGCGTTTCAGCTTGCGGGCAATCTTCAGCTTGGTTCGGGGACGGAGGACCATCTTACTAACTCCTTATACGGCAGCAGTTTAATGCAACCGCACTTTGTGTCTGCAATTTTGGGAAGGGAAAGAATATTGATTTGGAGGGCTGATTTCAACTCCGGAAGGAGAACTCTTCGTTGCCGAATCTGACGAAACTTCCTGCATTCGAACACTTTGCAGCCCTGACACGGATCTGCGATGATCACTGAGAGAAACCCTATGCTCTCGCCCAGATTCAAGAAGGAACCGACATATGAGTGACGCGGAAGCCGATCCCAACGTCGATACGGGCAAGACACAGATTTTTTCCGCAACCGACTTGGCCAGCCTGCGACAGGTAGGGGCTGAACTGGGTGAGTTTCGCCTCCTCAGACGCCTCGGGAAAGGGGGCATGGCGGATGTCTGGCTGGCAGAGCAGACAACCCTGAAGCGGAACGTCGCCCTGAAGCTGTTACGTTCCGAACTGATGGAGGATGACAACTACGTCAAGCGTTTTCAGACAGAAGCCAAGGCGGCAGCAGGCCTGAACCACCCGAACATTGTTCAGGTCTATATGGTGGGGAGCGAGAAGGGCCAGCATTTTATTGCTCAGGAGTATGTCCACGGCCAGACATTGAAGGCCCTGCTCCAGAAAAAAGGTCCTCTCGACCTGCCGCTGGCCCTGATGATCATGCGACAGGTCGCTGCGGCTCTCCAGGCGGCCGGAGAGCGGGGAATTGTCCATCGCGATATCAAACCGGAAAACATCCTGCTCAATCGCAAAGGGGATGTGAAAGTCGCCGACTTTGGGCTGGCCCAGCTTCAGGGAGGGGAACACCTGAATCTGACACAGGAAGGGGTCACCATGGGAACCCCCCTTTACATGAGTCCCGAGCAGGTCAGCGGAAAACCGGTTGACCAACGTTCCGATATCTACTCATTCGGAATCATGTGTTACCACATGTTGACCGGCGCCCCTCCGTTTCAGGGTGAAAATGCCGTCAGCGTGGCAGTCAAACATCTTCACGAAACCCCTCTGGCATTAAACGAAGTTCGTAACGATCTCCCACCAGCAATCTGCTCCATCGTCGAGCGGATGATTGCCAAGCACCCGGATGATCGCTACCAGAACGCGCAGGACGTTCTCAACGATGTCCGCAAACTGGCGAAGGCACTGCGGACTGGAGAACCGGTCACCGAGATCGCTCCGTTCAAGAACGAACTTTCCATCGCTCAATGGACGAGAAAGCGAAAATTGCTTTGCGGCACGATGACGCTTCTGGCGTTCTTGCTGAGCGCCGGGGTTGGCTGGCAGATGCGCCCCCGAGTCCCGGAAAAGAGCGCCAATCCGCTTGGGGATGTCCCTCGTAAAGACACCCCCCGGGAGCAGTACCTGTATGCCATGTTCCGCATGGATGACGAGGACGCCTTCAAGGCCGTTCTGGCGTTTCACCCTAATGCGGATGCAATCTGGCGACGACGAACAGAAGAACAGCTCGCCCTTCTTTACATGAAGGACCTGCGCCGGGAAGCGGATGCACGGGCGCAACTCGACCTGCTTTATTCCAGCAACGATCCCGATGCGCAAATGGAAGCACGGATTGGACGGGCTTACCTTGATGCGGTCCACGGAAATATTGACCGGAGTCGTCGGACACTTCAGTCCATCGACGAGGATCCGAGTGGCCGACAGAAATTGACCCCGAGCTGGAGAAAGGTCCTTGAAGAGACCCGTGAAAAAGTCAGTTCTCCCAGTCCACCCCGCTAATACTCCGCCAAACCAGAGACGACAAGGACGTCGACAGTAAGGATGACACGGCGAGACGAGGGGTTCAGGCAGCGTGTGCCTGTGCTTTCGCTGCAGTCTTCGGCAGTCGCAGAGTGAATCGCGATCCTTTCCCGGGACCATCGCTGTACACTTCGAGCGTCCCCCCATGATCGCGAACGATGCGATGGGTAATCGACAGCCCCAACCCGGTCCCCTTCCCAACATCCTTGGTCGTGAAGAATGGCTCAAAGATTTTGTTCATCTGTTCCTGAGTCATCCCGCAGCCATTGTCCTGCACAACAATTTCCACATCTTCGGGATGTTCGCTCAGATAAAGATCGACCGCCCCACCTGAGGGAGTCGCATCGAGCGCATTGGCCACCAGATTGAGAATCACCTGCTTGATCTCGGCAGCGTTCACCCATGCGTGCAGTGGAAGCGTTCTGTCAATCGTCACCTGCCGATCCTGATAACGGCTCAGATGGCTTGTCATGTTGACGACTTCCTGGACGATGGCAGCGACATCATAACGGTTGCGATCCTCGGATTTTCCGTAAGAAAATTCGAGAAGTTTCTTGGTAATGCGTTCGCACCGCTCAGCCTCGCTTTGAATCAGCCCGATGTATTCGCGAATATCAGCCCGATCACTTTCGCTCAGTTGCTCGAGGGCCTGATCATCCAGCCGCATCTCCAGACCGTAGGCAGCGGTCATAATCACGGAGAGCGGATTATTGATTTCATGAGCGACGCCTGAGGCAAGAAATCCAGCCCCGACCAGTCTCTCGGACAGGACAAGCTGTTTGCTCCGCTCGGCAATTTCGCGTTCTTTATTGGCCCGGTCTTCCTGAATCCGCCGACTCATTTCGTTGAATGCTTCGGCCAGCTCCGCGATCTCACACTTTGTGTGNACNTTCAGNCGGACGNTGTAGTCCCCCATCGAAACTTTCTTCACTCCCTGATACAACTCGCGNATCGGAACGAAGATCATCTTGTGACCAAATCCGATCAGCAGGATGAGGACCACGACCGAAATGACTCCTAATCCGATGGCAAGACGGGACTGCAACATGTAGGCCGCCTTTGCCTCTTCCAGTCGCTCCCCCAGACGGCTGGCTGGATCGGGGAGCTGTTTGACGATGTCGATCATTTGTGCGAGTTCGCGGCGAATGACCTGCACACTGACGCTGTGGTCGTTGGGATCAGCAAGACGGGGGATCATGTTCTGAATCGTCGACAGCCCCTGATCGACACCACGAAACAAGGTCTCCGACCCAAGCAACTCCTTATGGCTGGAGCGTAACCGATCCGGAAGTTCGAGCCAGGATTGCTTGATCGCCTGCACTTCCTTTACGACCTGATCAAACACAGTCTGCATCCGATCACGCTGAAGCTCTCCGGCGTGAGCACGGATTTCCTCAGGAGCATCATCCCCCGGAAATCGAATGGCCAGAGGGGGGAACAGTGCCGTGAGTGAGGCCACCAGATCCGACTGGCGCGGCAGGCGACCGGTGCTCAACTCCAGGTCTTCCACTGTCTGACGATAGGCAGAGAGTCCAATCAGGCTGCAAATTGTGGAGACCAGCACGAGAATGCCAACAAGACTCAGACCGGAAACCAGCTTCCACCGGATTGATCGCGTCAGCAGCACAAGCGAATCCCTTCAGTGCAAATAAAGTCCATCGGTCCGAAACGAAAATCCGTCCCGAGGCGGGACCCTGTTCCTTGAGTGTCCCGGAAAAGAAGTTTATCAATGGAGGAATGACGAAAACAACCCCTTCACCGCCCCCCAGCAAGATCGTGTTCATTCCCCACCACTCCCCTCTCCTCTGAATAAGTGCTTTGAATGAACTGGTTGAATGGTCTTCCGGACCTGGCAAAACAAAAGGGCAGCGTCCTTTCGATTGGCAATTTTGATGGAGTTCACCTCGGGCACCAGTCCATCGTCAATGTGCTGGTGACACGGGCCCGGGCGCTCGGAATTCCGGCCCTGATTCTGACGTTCGAGCCTCATCCGGCAGCACTCCTGCGATCAAGTGGTCCCCCGCCGCGACTCACCACTTCCCAGCAGAAGGCGGACCTGCTCCGGAAGTTAGGGGTCGACGCCGTTCTCCAATATCCGACCGACCAGACCCTGCTGAACCTGACGGCCCGGGAATTCTTTGATGAGTTTGTCATCCGGAAATTGAATGCAGTCGGCCTCGTCGAAGGACCGAACTTCTTTTTCGGCAAGGGGCGCAGCGGAGACGGCGAAACCCTGCGGAAGTTCTGTGAAGAAACGGGGCGATTTGCCGAAATCCTCACTCCATCAGTCCAGAACGGCACTCTGGTTTCCTCCAGCCAGATCCGTCAGGCCCTTCAGGCTGGCGATGTCGAATCTGCTACCCAATTTCTGGGACGCCCCTACTCGATTCGCGGGACAGTGGTGGAGGGGGACCGGAGAGGCCGGACAATCGGCTTCCCCACTGCAAACCTGCATCAGATCGAAACACTTATCCCCGCAAACGGAGTCTATGCCGCCCGGGCAACCGCTCCAGATTCGTCCGACAGGCAAAAGTTCCAACAGCTCGCAGCGGTCAGCATCGGCCCCAATCCGACTTTTGACCAGTCCAGCGGTGCTCCTGCCCCCCTGAAAGTCGAAGCTCATGTTCTTGATTTCAGCGGGGACCTGTACGGAAAAGAGATTGAACTGGAGTTTCTGGCTCGAATCCGGGATTTGCGAAAATTTTCAGGAGCACAAGAGCTACAACACCAAATCCAGCAGGACATTAAGTCGATCCGCGATCAATTTCCAGGTGCAGCTGGNTCGCCGACAATGAAATGAGCAAGACGTGAGGTGGTCCGGCAAACTCAACCTCCAGGGACGACTGTTAACCGGCCTGATCCTNAAAATTCAGCGACGCCCTGTGCAGTTGTCTGGAAATCNCGATCACTCTGCTCTAAACTTCCCGGTTCGTTTCCGTATCCCTCTGATGGGTTCGGAAATGAGTCAAATGTGAGACGGAACCCGTTTCGTCCTCCGTCAAGTTATTGACATCGTATTGTGCAACTCGCGGTGCTCTGGCAGGAATGATTCCTCCATCCCCGTGAATCGAGGCAAAAGAATCATGGATCGCAGCAAATCCCTTATCGATGTGAAGCTCGCACTGGCCGCCAAGTATGATCGGCTGTCGAAGCTGACCAGCAGCCGCCCGCGTCAGGCCTCTCTGGCCCAGCGCGCTCTGGTGTATCGCCGACAGGCTGAGCAGCTCCAGCGGACTCAGGCTCAGAAGTAATCGTACCGGAATGCAGTCGGGACGTCGCAGACGGCAATTCTGCAGGTGAACCATGAGCGTAGAGTCAAAGCTGGAACAACTCGGATTGATTCTCCCCGAGGCCCCCAAGCCTGTGGCTGCCTATGTTCCCTGCGTCCGTACCGGCAATCTGGTTTTCGTCAGCGGACAACTACCGTTCGCTGGAAAATCGTTGCTTGCAACCGGTCCGGTCCCGACTCAGGTTCCCATCGATCAGGCGCAACAGGCCGCAGTGCAGTGCGTCCTGAATGGTCTTGCAATCGTCAAGCAACACCTTGATGGTGACCTTGGACGAGTGCGCCGCGTCGTACGAATCGGCGTCTTCGTTCAATCTGTTGACGGCTTTACCGATCAGCCGCTCGTTGCCAATGGGGCGAGCGAACTTCTGCAGAATCTCTTCGGCGAAGCGGGGCAACATGCCCGTGCTGCTGTCGGCGTGAATGCCCTTCCGCTGAATGCCTCGGTCGAAATCGAATTCCTCTTTGAGGTCGAGTAAGTTTCGCAGACCTGCTTCCATTCGCGTCAGGAAGAAATGCGGAAACACCGGGCCGCTCTCTGTCATTACCTGATGGATGCCGAAGTACCATGACGGCTTATGTCATGGACTGATTCTGCATCGGCAGCTAGATCAGAATCTCTTTCACGACTTCCCCATGTACATCGGTGAGGCGGAAGTCCCGACCCTGTGAGCGGTACGTCAGCTTCAGGTGATCAAATCCCAGCCGATCCAGAATCGTCGCGTGGAGATCATGAACGTGCACCCGCCCTTCGGTCACGCCAAATCCCATCTCGTCGGTCACTCCGTAAACACATCCCGGCTTGAAACCCCCACCAGCAACCCACATGGTGAATGCATCGACATGATGGTCGCGGCCGATTGTGCCACGCCCTTCTCCCATGGGAGTCCGCCCGAATTCTCCTCCCCAGATCACAATTGTCTCATCCAGCAGCCCTCGCTGCTTCAGGTCGAGAACCAATGCCGCCGCCCCTTGATCGACCTCCCGGCAGGTCTGCTTCAGTGCGACGTCGAGATCGGCCCCTTTCCCGCCGTGATGATCCCAATCCGTGTGATAAAGCTGAATGAAACGGACTCCCCGTTCGACCAGACGCCGAGCCAGTAAACAGTTTCTCGCAAAGGAGCTCTTCTGCAGATCAACTCCATAAAGATTGAGCGTCTCCTTCGTTTCTCCCGAAAGATCCATCAGCTCCGGAGCACTCGCCTGCATCCGAAACGCTGTTTCATAGGCATGAATTCGGGTCGCGATCTCATCATCCAGGACGGTACTCCGTCGAATCTCGTTCAGCTGGTTCACTGCATCAACAAATCGACGCTGTGATTCACGATTGATTCCTGCAGGAGACTCAAGGTTAAGGATCGGGGGGCCCTCACTCCGCAGCTGAACCCCCTGATAGACCGTCGGCAGAAAGCCGCTGGACCAGAGCGTCGCTCCTCCACGTGGACCACGCGGCCCCGACTGCAACACAACAAACCCGGGAAGGTCCTGCGATTCACTCCCAAGCCCGTACGTCACCCACGACCCGAGACTCGGCCGCCCCGGATTCTGTGATCCGGAATTCAAAAACATCTTCGCCGGCCCATGATTGAACACATCGGTCGCCACTCCTCTGAGCCAGCAGACGTCATCAACTATCTTTTGATGATGGGGCAAGAGCGTGCTGAGCGTCATCCCGCATTCGCCATACTGCTGGAATGACTCCTGACTTCCCAGCAGCTTGGCATCCGGCTTCAGGAAGGCGAATCGTCTCCCCTCAACAAAGCTGGCGGGAGGAGCTTCACCATCATATTTCCGAAGAAGCGGCTTGTCTTCGAACAGCTCCAATTGACTCGGGCCGCCCGCCATAAAGAGAAAAATGACATTCTTCGCACGGCCTGGGAAATGCCCGGTTCGTGCACTCATGGGACTCTTGACGGCAGTTCCCGCAGCAGCCGAGTCCGTTCCAAACAGCGATGCCAGAGCCATCCCACCCAGACCGATTTGACAGTCCTGAAGAAAGTAGCGACGCGTGATCGCATCTCGAACGGTGTGTGCCTGAGTTCGAGCGGAGCCTGACGAAGCTACACTCATCGCTCCTTCCCCTTTCCATTTCTGGTGGTTCAGTTTCTGGTGACGAATTCGTCGGTGTTCATGAGCACACGGGCCGTGCTGGTCCAGGCAGCCAGTGTTCCTGACTGAGCCGGTTCGGTCGATTCGGTCACACCGGCCAGCCTTCGTGCTGCATCAACATCCGCCAGAAAGCGCTCATGTTCTGCGTTCCAGTACGTTTCCAGAGCTGCTTGTTCGGCCGCATTCGGAGAACGGGAAAAACAGAGCTGGAACAGGTAGTCGAGTCTGTCCGGGAAACCCGCTTTCTCCCCCAAATCATGATCAAGACGTTGAGCGGTCGCCTGTGCCAGCTCGGTGAACATCTCATCGTTTGCAAGTGTCAGCGACTGAAGTGGAGTGTTCGATCGAGGACGCTGAGTACAGGTCGTGCTGAAATCAGGAGAATCAAATGTTGTCAGCAGCGGATGCGGGGCACTGCGATAAAACATCGTGTACATCGTCCTTCGATACCGGTTCGGACCGGTACTGGTGTTCCAGACTTTTTTCGTTTGCGTGAAGGCGTAAACACCATCGGGTTGTGGCGGAAAGACACTGGGACCACCGATGGCAGAGGTCAGTTTCCCGCTCACACACAGGGCCTGATCACGGATAATTTCGGCATCCACCCGAAGTCGGGACTGACGGGCCAGCAGAATATTGAGAGGATCGATCTCAGTGAGTTCGGGACGATTGTCGCTCGACTGGCGATACGTCGCGGACATGACAATCGTTTTATGCAGCTGCTTCATCGACCAGTTCTGTCTCATGAATTCGCCTGCGAGCCAGTCCAGCAATTTCGGATGGCTTGGGAGGCTTCCCTGAAATCCGAAGTCGTTTTCGGTTTCGACCAGCCCTCGACCGAAATACCGCATCCAAATCCGGTTCACGGCGACACGGGCGGTCAGTGGATTTTCAGGCGAAACAAGCCACCGGGCGAGATCGAGTCGGTTTTTGAACGGTGGAACATTTGCCCCGTTCGCCAAGAGGGCAGCGGGCACCCCGGGAAGTAATTCTCCTTCTTCCGTGGCAGGCTTCAGGAAATCTCCCCGATGCAGTCGGAATGTCTGAACCGGAGTATCCTTGTCGGCCATGATCATCTGCCGCTCGGGAATCCCCTTGCCCGGGATCATCGACTCCAGCATCTGAAGTTCATTTTTCAGGTTTGCGACCTTTTGATCAGAGTCATCAGTCACATCTCCAGGAGGCGATTCCTGACTGGACAAATCAAAAGCGAAGCGACCAATCAGGTAGTTCGAATTCGATCCGTGGTACAGCTCGATGACAAGTTCGTTTTCCCCGTCGGCCCGCTGTAACGGGGTCTGCAACAGAAAAGCGATCTCGTGCTCTGCATTCATTTTCAGGCGGGGAGACTTCGCCTTCTGTTCCGCGGAAACATTAATGGCCCATCCGCTTTTGGAATCCTGATCAATGGCATCCTGCGCCGGGAAATTGGGTTGTTCATGATCGGCCCACGCAGCTCGAATAGGGACCATGTTTCCGTTGTGCCGAACAACGACATTAGTCAGGACAAAATTGCCATTCTTCGCCAGACCAGGACCATTCTTTGGGAGGGAGGGGTGCGGAAGGACTCGAAGCCGAATCGCTGTTAACGGCTCCGCAGGAACCTCCAATGAAATCCGGTAAGTGTCGTTAGCATCCCCATTCTGCTCACTCAAGAGGGACCCGTCGGGAAGGCGCTGAAATGTCCCATTGGATGCCGTTGAGTAGTCCACAATGGCAGCGGGTGACCACTTCCATTCCACATTCTGCAATTTTCGGATCTTCGCGTGCTTACTCTCCTGCTCCGCGTTGGCGATGTCATTTTTCAGAGACGCCAGCCGCGCCAGAGCAGCTTCCTGCTGAGCTGTCAGGCCAAAGAGCTCCCCCTGCAGAACTTCGGTCGTTGGTCCCTGATCGTTTGCATCCACGCACTGATTAAAAAACGCGTACATCCGGTAATACTCTGTGTGCGTGATTGGGTCGAACTTGTGAGTGTGACACTGCGCACACCCCATCGTCAGCCCTAACCAGACGGTCGCCGTGGTATTGACGCGATCCACGATGGCTTCGTGACGATATTGATCCGGTTTGACGCCCCCTTCCTGATTGATGAGGGTGTTGCGATGAAATCCGGTCGCCACCAGCTGGGATTTTGTTGGAGAGGGGAGCAAGTCTCCTGCCAGCTGTTCGATGGTGAACTGGTCAAACGGCATATCGCTGTTGAATGCCTGAATGACCCAGTCTCGATAGGGCCACATGGTCCGCGGACCATCAATCGTGAACCCGTGCGAATCCGCATACCGAGCCTGATCGAGCCAGTGTCGCCCCCAGCGTTCCCCGTAATGCGGACTTGCCAGAAGCCGGTCCACCAGTGCTTCGTAAGCGTGTGGAGAATCATCTGAGACGAACGCTGCGGTCTCCTCAGGAGTTGGAAGAAGCCCGAGCAGATCCTGATACAGACGCCGAATCAAGGTCGCCCGATCCGCCTCAGGAGAAGGGGCAATTCCCAATGAATTCAACTTTTGCAGGATGAATGCATCGATTTCGTTTCGGCACCACGGCGAATCCACTTCTGGAACAGGAACATCGCGCACCGGCTGGAAGGCCCAGTGCTCTTCATATTCCGCCCCCTGCTCAATCCACTTGCGAATCAACTCTTTCTGCTCTGCCGTCAGCGACTTGTTCGAATCCGGCGGAGGCATTCGTTCATCGGGGTCCGCAGCGTTGATTCGGGTCAAAACCAGGCTCAGGTCCGGTCGTCCCGGATGAATGGCACGAACTCCATTCCGCTCTGCAACAGCAGCGTTTCGGTCATCCAGACGGAGATCGGCACTCCTCCCTTCCTCATCCGCTCCGTGACATTGGAAGCACTTGTCCGAAAGCAACGGACGAATGTCACGACCGAAATCAATTTCCTCGGCTAACCCTGCATGTACGGGGAGAAACAGAAGCACCGCTCCCCACACAATGACATCGGTGAATCGCCATCTGCGCGTCATCAATGAATCTCACGTCTTACTGAGGCAGGGTCCTTTTTCGGCCACGATGCTGCCGGGGGAGGAGGGGAGGACGCGGGGCAGCCCCATGATATTGCGATACATCAGGGGTCTCCACACTATTAATTCTCCCAATGAAAACAAATTCCCCTTCGGAAAACACTTTCAAAGAGGCGAAGCTTGTTCATCGCCACCAACAGATTTGGTCATAAATCAATAACCAGAAATATGTTACAAAAGTCAAAAATTTCGGGTCCGAATCTGAAATAAAAAGGGGGCACAAAACGGTTCGCTCAGGATCTATTCCAAAGAAAAACTCCCGCTTCCCCTGGTGAGGGGAACGGGAGTTGAATTTTGAGATGTTGGAAGAATCGTCTGGGACAGAACGGTTCTTGAAAAACTTAGTATTCCCCGATCACAT
>Ga0065721_10001123_pt1 | contig 11344 bp, 6 predicted proteins | sample Mesricmetagenome_FD_59108 | JGI IMG/M metagenome (GOLD analysis project Ga0065721, IMG submission 59108) | Mesophilic microbial community from rice straw/compost enrichment Sample: eDNA_1 v2 (version 2) | ecosystem: Engineered > Solid waste > Grass > Composting > Bioreactor | place: USA: Davis...
GCCGCGCTCGATACGTTCGGCCAGCTCGACATCCTCGTGAACAACGCCGGCATTACCCGCGACAATCTCGCCATGCGGATGAAGGACGAGGAGTGGGAACAGGTCATCAGGATCAATCTCGAGGCCGCCTTCCGGCTGATGCGCGCGGCCGCCAAGCCGATGATGAAGGCGCGTTTCGGGCGTATCGTCACCATCACCAGCGTCGTCGGCGCGACCGGCAACCCCGGTCAGGTGAACTACGCCGCGGCGAAAGCCGGGCTCGTCGGCATGACCAAGAGCTTCGCGCAGGAAGTCGCCAGCCGCGGCATTACCGCCAACTGCGTTGCGCCGGGCTTCATCCGCACGGCCATGACCGACGTGCTTCCCGAGGCGCAGAAGGAGGCGCTCAACGCCCGCATCCCGATGGGCCGGATGGGCGAGGGCGAGGACATCGGCGCCGCGGTCGTATACCTGGCCTCGAAGGAAGCGAGCTATGTCACCGGCCAGACGCTGCACGTCAACGGCGGCATGGCGATGTTCGCCTGATCCCCGTCAGCCCCAAGAACGGGGACAGTCCCCTCCTTCCCGTCCTCCGCCTTGCGCTCACCGCTGGCGGGCCCTGCCTTCGCCAGGATGGCGGTTCACGCCATCGCCCATGCGGTGACGGGATGAACCGCCCCCGGCAGCGGTCGGCCCGAATTTATCCCCAGCGAATCCCGGCGCCTGCCCATTCATTCTTGCCGCTCGCCGAGGCCCCGCTAAGGATATTCGACGTATTCCGGCGCTTGCGGGCGATTCCGGCCCATCCCTGTCAACGGGAAGAGCGCGCAAGGGGGTCTGAGCTCTGATGAAAGCCACCATCGAACGCGCCAAGCTGCTGCGTTGCCTGTCCCACGTCCAGTCGGTGGTCGAACGCCGCAACACGATTCCGATCCTGTCGAACGTGCTGATCGAGGCCCACGCGGACGGGACCGTCAAGATCATGGCGACCGACCTCGACCTGCAGGTGGTGGAAAGCCTCGACGCGGCTTCGGTCGAACAGCCTGGCGCGATCACCGTCTCGGCTCACCTCCTGTTCGACATCGCCCGCAAGCTGCCCGACGGCAGCCAGGTCAGCCTCGAAACCGCCGACAACCGGATGACGGTCAAGGCTGGCCGCAGCCGCTTCACGCTGCCGACGCTGCCGCGCGACGACTTCCCGGTGATCGTCGAGGGTGACCTGCCGACCAGCTTCGAGCTGCCCGCGCGCACGCTCGCCGAACTGATCGATCGCACCCGCTTCGCGATCTCGACCGAGGAGACGCGCTACTACCTCAACGGCATCTTCCTGCACGTCTCGGACGACGATCAACCTGTGCTCAAGGCCGCGGCGACCGACGGCCACCGGCTCGCCCGGTTCACCCTGCCGCGCCCCGAGGGCGCCGAGGGGATGCCCGACGTGATCGTCCCGCGGAAGGCGGTCGGCGAGCTCCGCAAGCTGCTCGAGGAAGCGCTCGACGCCAANGTCGAGATCGACCTCAGCGCGAGCAAGATCCGCTTCACGCTCGGCGGCGAGGGCGGGGTAGTCCTGACGAGCAAACTGATCGACGGCACCTTCCCCGACTATTCGCGCGTTATTCCGACGGGTAACGACAAGCTTCTCAAGCTCGATCCGAAGACCTTCTACGAGGGCGTCGACCGCGTGGCGACCATCGCCACCGAGAAGACCCGTGCGGTCAAGATGGGGCTCGAGCACGACAAGGTCACGCTCTCGGTGACCAGCCCCGACAACGGGACCGCGGCCGAGGAAGTCCCTGCCGATTACGGCGCCGAAGCCTTCGANATCGGCTTCAACGCCAACTACCTCAAGGACATCCTCGGCCAGATCGACGGCGACACCGTCGAGATGCACCTCGCCGATCCGGGCGCGCCGACACTGATCCGCCAGGACGAAAAGAGCCCGGCGCTGTACGTGCTGATGCCGATGCGGGTGTGATGCGTCTTGGGAACTTGTGATGGGGGGCGTTTGCGCTGATCGCCCTGTCGGTAATCGGGCCGGCGACGGTGTTCGGCTATTTCACATCGGGATGGACCGACGTGAGGCGCGTCGCACTGGCTCGGCAGGCGGGGTAGCTATCCCCTTGCCCTGATCATCGCCTCGATATCGACGAACTTCTCGCGCGGGGCGCCTTCTCGCGCCGCCCGCTCCTCGGCTTCCTCGATCTTCTTCCAGTCGCGGAAGGTGACGATGTCGAGTCCGCGCTGTTCGGCCAGCGCGTCGAAGCCTTCCCGCCCTTGCTTGCGCGCCGGGCCCAGCGTCCCGTCTGCGATATCCTGCTCGATCTTCTCGACCACCGAGTAGCCGTCGGGCCGGTTGGTGCCGATCGTGCCGGAAGGCCCGCGACGCGCCCAGCCGACGCAGTAGATGCCGGGCAGTACGCGCCCCTCGTCGTTGGCAAAGCGGCCGGCACGCTCGTCGAAGGGTACCCCGGGTATCGGTGAACTGCGGTAGCCGATGCACGAGATCACCAAATCGGCCGGTATCGCCGCGGTCTCGCCGGTGCCCTCGGCCCGGCCGTGGACGAGACGGGTCTTCGCGATTTCGACCGCTTCAACCTTGTCGTTGCCGATCAGGGCCTTGGGCGCTGACATGAAGACGAATTCTATCGCCACCGGCTTCTCCGCCCGGATATACTCGGGCGTCGCGGCGAAGGCGCGCAGCAGGCCGACCGACTTGCGCAGCCCGGGTTCGAGGATCGCGTCTTCCTCGGGCGCGGGCAGGTCGGCGGTTTTGACGTGCGGCGCCGCCCGCTCGAGCTCGCCGAGCTCGCCGAGTTCCTTCGGCGTCATCATGATCTGGTGCGGCCCGCGCCGGCCGAGGATCACGATCCGCTCGATCTGCGAGGCAGCCAGCGCCTCGCGGGCATGGGCGACGATGTCGCTGCCGGCGAACTCGGCCGGGGTCTTGGCCAGGATCCGGGCGACGTCGAGCGCGACGTTGCCCATGCCGATGACCACCGCGGTCTTCCCGGACAGGTCGGGCTCGAGCCCGGCGAATTCGGGATGCCCGTTGTACCAGCCGACGAACGCTGCGCTGCCGAACACGTTGCCGAGATCGTCGCCGGGAATGCCGAGCGGCCGGTCGTGCGGTGCCCCGGTGGCGAGGATCACCGCGTCGTAGAGATCCTGCAGCTCGGCGATGCTGATATCCTGGCCGACCGTGACGTTGCCGACGAAGCGCACGTTGTCCGACAGCGCCACCTTCTCGTAACGCTTCGACACGGCCTTGATCGACTGGTGGTCGGGCGCGACGCCGGTGCGGATCAGCCCGTAAGGGACCGGCAAGCGGTCGAACACGTCGACGCGGACTTCGTCGCCGAACGCCTTCTGCGCCGCTTCGGCCGTGTAGTAGCCCGCGGGTCCCGAGCCGATGATCGCGAAGTGCCTCACGCGGTCCTCTCCCGCCGTTTCCCGGGCACGAGTTGTAACCGTGCAAAACCGCACCGCAAGGGCGCTCGTGCTTGCCNAAAGCCGCTGGCGTTTAACGATTTCTCAAAGCCGGGGGGTGCATTTCCGGATCATGGCCGGAGCCCGGAAAGCCAGCACCTCTGCCAGGGGACGAACGCGCGCGCATGCGTCGGCGCTCGAGGGTGCGCAGGGCTCGCCCGAGACCCCGCCTACCGGAGACCGCCGGCAGGAATCGCGCCGGCGGCCGCGGCCGGACCGGTCGCTGGCGCTGCCCGCGGACCGCGACGACGGCCGCCAGTGGTTTCCGCGCAGCTGGCCCTACCTCGTCCTGTGCATGGTGGCNGCGNTTGGCGGCAGCGCTCTCGCGATGCGGCATGTCCCCCCGTCGCCGGTGTGGCCGGCGCTCGCGCTGGCCGTGGCCGGTGCCGCCGGAGCCCCGCTGGTGTTCGACCGGGTCAGGCGCCGCACGATCGTTGCCCGGGTTGTCGCGGCACTCGGCGTCGTGGTCGCGCCGCTGTTCCTGTTCGGCTTCGGCATGATCGAGTGGACCGACGGCCACGGGCTTCCCGGGGACATCACCGTCGCCACGCTGATCGCGGTCGGCTGCATCGCGTCGACCTACCTCCGGCGCCAGCCGGGGCTGATCTTCGCCGGGCAACTGGCGCTGTGGTCCGGTGCCGTGCTTCTCGAGCCGTCGCTGACCGGGATCCTCGCGCTGCTCGTCGCGCTGGTCGTTTCGATCATCGTCAGCCGCGACGAGGTGCGCGAGCAGCTGGCGGAGGAAGAGGCGCGCCGGGCGCGCGACCGGGTGCAGACGCGGGCGCGCGACATTCTCGCCGACTACGAGGAAACGCGCCAGGGCTGGTTCTGGGAGACCGACCGGCGTTCGTTGCTGACCTACGTCTCGGCCCCGGTCGCGCACGCGCTCGGCCGGACGCCGGAATCGCTGATCGGCCAGCCGCTCGTCACGCTGTTCGACCTCGAGACGGGCCAGGAAGGCGAGCGCACGCTGATGTTCCACCTTTCGGCGCGCTCGGCGTTCCAGGAGCTGCCGGTGAAGGCCGCGATCCGCACCGAGGAGCGCTGGTGGTCGGTCAGCGGCCGGCCGATCTACGACGACTACGACAACTTCGTCGGCTTCCGCGGCTCGGGCACCGACCTGACCGAGAAGCGGCGCAGCCAGGAACAGGCCTCGCGCCTCGCGCACTACGACTCGCTGACCGGGCTCGCCAACCGCTTCCACATGTCGCAGACGCTCGACAAGATTCTCGCGTCGCCGCAGCAGAAGAACCGCAACTGCGCCGTGCTGCTGCTCGACCTCGACCGCTTCAAGCACGTCAACGACACGATGGGGCATCCGGCGGGTGACGCGNTGCTCAAGCAGGTCGCCCAGCGGCTCGAACGNGCGGTCGGNCAGANCGGNCAGGTCGGGCGNCTCGGCGGNGACGAGTTCCAGGTCATCGTCCCCGGACGCATCGAGCGGCCCCGGCTCGGCGCGCTGGCGACCGAGATCATCCAGACGCTGTCACAGCCCTACGTTATCGACGGCCAGCGCGTGGTCATCGGTGCNTCCGTCGGCATAGCCCTGTCGCCNGACGACGGCGTGACCNGCGAGGAGCTGATCCGCAACGTCGACCTCGCGCTCTACGCCGCCAAGGACCAGGGGCGCGGCCGGTTCCACTTCTACGCCGACGACCTCCACGCCGAGGCCGAGGAGCGCGCGCGGATCGAGCGCGACCTGCGCGACGCGATCCAGCACGGCCAGCTGCAGCTCTACTATCAGCCGGTCGTCTCGACCGCGACCGAGAAGATCGTCGGGTTCGAGGCGCTGCTGCGCTGGCAGCACCCGAAGAAGGGCTGGATCCCGCCGGACAGGTTCGTCGAGACCGCGGAGGACACCGGCCTGATCACGCAGATCGGCGAATGGGCGCTGCGCACCGCCTGCAAGGACCTCGCAAGCTGGCCGGAGGACGTGCGCGTCGCGGTCAACGTCTCGCCGCTGCAGTTCGCCAACCCGCAGCTCCCGGCGATCGTCACCAGCGCCATCGCCGAGGCCGGGATCCACCCCTCGCGGCTCGAGCTGGAGATCACCGAGAGCGTGTTCCTGACCGACGATGCCGACACCGACGCGATGTTCGCGGCCCTGAAGCGCGTCGGCGTGCGTCTCGCGCTCGACGACTTCGGCACCGGCTATTCCTCGCTCGGCTATCTGAAGAAGGCGCCGTTCGACAAGATCAAGATCGACCAGAGCTTCGTCCGCGGCGCGACCCAGGCGGGCAGCCGCAACGGCGCGATCATCGCGGCGATCACCAGCCTCGCGCAGGCGCTCGGGATGGATACCACTGCCGAAGGGGTCGAGACCCTCGACGAGCTCGACCTCGTGCGCCTGCACGGCTGCAGCCACGTGCAGGGCTACATCTACGAGCGCGCGATGAGCGCCGAGGCCGTGGCCGAGCGCCTCGCCGCCGGGCCGGACGCCGTCGCCCGCGGTCCGCGCGCCTCGCGCCCGGCGCGCCAGACCACGCTGCGCAAGGTCGTGCTCGAGCAGGACGGGCGGCGGTTCGACTGCACGATCCGCAATATCTCGAGCAACGGCGCCCTGGTCGAAGGGCTGTGGAACGTGCCCCCGGGCACGGTCTTCACCGTCCATCTGTCGAGCTCGCATTCGGTCACCGGCACCACGCGCTGGTGCGAGGACGACCGGATGGGGCTCGAGTTCAGTCCCCCGCTCCAGTCCGACGCGGACGGCGGGATTCCGGCGCTCCGCGCGCCCGCGTCCCGCCCGGTCCGGCCCCTGCTGCGCAAGGCGGGCTGAGCCGGAATCCCGGGCGTCTTAGCGGTTTTGTAAGGCTGTTCCCTTACTGACAGCGCAAACTGGCGGCACTCGCGACAGGATTTCGACGGCGGGGACGGGACATGGCATTAACCGGAGTGTTGAAGAACCTCGGCGGCCGCGGTGCTGCGGGCCGCACGTCCCCGCGTGGTTCCGACGGCGCTCCGTCCGCGTTCAATGCCGCCGAGCGCCTCGCGATGCTCGACGCATTCGAGGGCGCCGAGATCGGCTGGCTATGGGCGACCGACGCCGAAGGCCGGCTGCTCTACCTCTCGGCCTCGGCGATGAGCAAGTTCGGCGACGGCGTGCAGGTCATCGGCGAGCACCTCGGCAAGTTGCTCGAGACGGNGTCGGAAGACGAAGAGCACGCCGGCCGCCCGGTGTCGTTCCTGCTCGGCGCGCGCAACCGCTTCGCCGACCACCCGGTGCGCGTGACCTCGTCGGCCGGCGAAATGTTCTGGGCGCTGACCGGCGTTCCGCAATTCGACGAGAACAGCCGCTTCCTCGGCTTCCGCGGCGGGGCGAGGGACGTGACTGCGGTCTTCGCCAAGCAGCGCGACGCCTCGCGTCTCGCCGAGTTCGATTCGCTGACCGGCCTCGCCAACCGCCACCGCATGCTCAAGCGGCTGACGACGATGCTGGCCGCGTTCAAGGCCGCCAGGCGCACCTGCGCACTGTTGCTGCTCGACCTCGACCGGTTCAAGCAGGTCAACGACACGCTCGGCCACCCGGCCGGCGACGACCTGCTCAAGCAGGTCTCGCAGCGGCTCCAGCGGATCGTCCCCAAGAGCGGCGAGATCGGTCGCATCGGCGGCGACGAGTTCCAGATCATCATCCCCGACGTCGACGACCGCGGCCAGCTCGGCGAGCTCGGCCAGCGGATCATCCAGATGNTCTCGCAGCCCTATTCGATCGANGGCAAGCGGGCGATCATCGGCGCCTCGCTCGGCATCGCCATCGCGCCCTTACGACGGGCTCGAGGTCGANGANCTGATCAAGAGCGCCGACCTCGCGCTCTACGCCGCCAAGGGCGGCGGTCGCGGCCAGTACCGGTTCTACTCCAACGACCTCAAGGATTCGGCGGACGAGCGGCGCGAGATCGAGGAGGACCTGCGCGACGCGCTCGCCCGCGGCGAGCTCGAGATGCACTACCAGCCGGTCGTGCGCTCGAGCGACAACGTGGTCGTCGGGTTCGAGGCGCTGATGCGCTGGAACCATCCCGAGCGCGGCCCGATCAACCCCGGCGTGTTCATCCCGATCGCCGAGGAATCGAACCTCATCAACCAGCTCGGCGAATGGGCGATCCGCCAGGCCTGTGCCGACGCCGCGCATTGGCCCGGCGACCTGCGCGTCGCGGTCAACGTTTCGGCGCACCAGTTCACGCTCGACAGTCTGCCGTCGATCGTCACCAACGCCCTCGCTTCCTCGGGGCTCAACCCGGGCAAGCTCGAGCTCGAGATCACCGAGAGCGTGTTCATGGCCGACGCCGAGGAAGTCGACCTGATGTTCAAGCGCCTCAAGAAGATCGGGGTGAAGCTCTCGCTCGACGACTTCGGCACCGGCTACTCGTCGCTCGGCTACCTGCGCAAGGCGCCGTTCGACAAGATCAAGATCGACCAGAGCTTCGTCCGCGGTTGCACCGACAAGGACAACCCAAGCGCGGCGATCATCACCGCGATCGTCAGCCTCGCCGACGCGCTCAGGATGGAGACCACCGCCGAGGGCGTCGAGGCGCTGGACGAGCTTGCGCTGGTCCGTCAGCTGTCCGCAACCAACGTGCAGGGCTTCATCTACTCGGGCGCCGTGTCGCAGGAGGAAGTGCTCGAGAAGCTCAACTCGGGCGACCTGACCTACCAGCCGACCGGCCCGGCCAAGCACCGCGCCGAGCGCCGCTCGCTGTTCCGCCGCGTCGGCATCATCCACGAGGATCACCGTTACGAAGCGGTGCTGCGCAACCTTTCGCGCACCGGGGCGATGGTCGAAGGGCTGCTCGAGGTGCCGATCGGCACCGAGCTCGTGGTCGACCTCGGCGAGGGGCAGCTGGCCGTCGCCACCGTGCGCCGCTCGCACGAGGCGACCATCGGCCTCGAGTTCGAGACGCCGCTGATCACGGACGGCAATGACGGCCTGTGCACCCGTCACCGCATCTCGCCCTACGCGCTCGCCGCCGCCGGCATGCCCCTCCAGGCCCTCCCGCCCGGCTACTACACGCCGCCGGCCCAGGCCCCGATGATGACCTCGCTGCCGAAGTTCGTCCAGGTCCAGGTCCTCCCTGCAGGCAGCCGCGCCGCCTGAGCGACGCGCACCGAACTCCGCTCCCATCCCGTCATCCCGAACTTGTTTCGGGACCCATCCCGCCACTCGCCCGGATCCCTCGACCGAAGCGCCCGCGGCGTCCCACGGTGGCCCCGCCGCTCGCCGCCAGCGGCGCGGCCATCCACCTGACACCCGTCACCCCGGCGAACGCCCCCAAACCGTCCCACCTTCCGCCCCGCCCAAACAGGCTCTAAGGGCCGCCGCATGACCGACCTCGCGCACATCCGCAATTTCTCGATCATCGCCCACATCGACCACGGNAAGTCGACGCTNGCCGACCGCCTGATCCAGGCCACCGGCGGCCTGACCGAGCGCGAGATGAGCGAGCAGGTGCTCGACAACATGGACATCGAGCGCGAGCGCGGGATCACCATCAAGGCCCAGACCGTGCGTCTGACCTACAAGGCCCGCAACGGCGAGGACTACGAGCTCAACCTGATGGACACCCCCGGCCACGTCGACTTCGCCTACGAGGTCAGCCGCAGCCTCGCCGCCTGCGAAGGCGCGCTGCTGGTGGTCGACGCCGCGCAGGGGGTCGAGGCGCAGACGCTGGCCAACGTCTACCAGTCGATCGAGCACGACCACGAGATCGTCCCCGTNATCAACAAGATCGACCTCCCCGCCGCCGANCCCGACAAGGTCAAGGCCGAGATCGAGGACATCATCGGCCTCGACGCGTCCGAGGCGGTGCTGACCAGCGCCAAGAGCGGCATCGGCATCGAGGACGTGCTCGAGGCGGTGGTGGCGAAGATCCCCCCGCCGAAGGGCGACCGCGACGCCCCGCTCAAGGCGATGCTGGTCGATTCCTGGTACGACCCCTACCTCGGCGTGGTCATCCTCGTGCGGGTGATCGACGGCGTCATCCGCAAGGGCCTGCAGGTCAAGTTCATGCAGGGCGGCACCGAGCACCTGATCGACCGCGTCGGCTGCTTCACCCCCAAGCGCATCGAGCTCCCCGAGCTGGGCCCGGGCGAGATCGGCTTCATCACCGCGCAGATCAAGGAAGTCGAGCAGGCTCGCGTCGGCGACACCATCACCACGGTCAAGAACGGCGCCACGGAGGCGCTGCCCGGCTACAAGGAAGTCCAGCCGGTGGTGTTCTGCGGCCTGTTCCCGGTCGACGCCGCCGACTTCGAGAAGCTGCGCGAATCNATCGCNAAGCTGAGGCTCAACGACGCCAGCTTCACCTACGAGATGGAAAGCTCGGCCGCGCTCGGCTTCGGCTTCCGCTGCGGCTTCCTCGGCCTCCTGCACCTCGAGATCATCCAGGANCGNCTCAGCCGCGAGTACGACCTCGACCTCATCACCACCGCGCCGAGCGTGGTCTACCGCATCAGGCTGCGCGCGAGCCGCACCGAGGCGGCTGGCGAGATCCTGCTGCACAACCCGGCCGACTATCCCGACCCGAGCCGGATCGAGAGTATCGAGGAGCCGTGGATCAAGGCGACGATCTACACCCCCGACGAATACCTCGGNGCGATCCTCAAGCTGTGCCAGGACCGCCGCGGCATCCAGACCGACCTGACCTACGTCGGCGGCCGCGCGCAGGTGACCTACGAGTTGCCNNTNAACGAGGTGGTGTTCGACTTCTACGACCGCCTCAAGTCGATCAGNCGCGGCTACGCCAGCTTCGACTACGAGCAGATCGGCCTGCGCGAGGGCGACCTCGTCAAGATGCAGATCCTGGTCAACAACGANCCGGTCGACGCGCTCAGCATGATCGTCCACCGCTCGGTCGCCGAGGCCCGCGGCCGCCACATGTGCGAGCGCCTCAAGGACCTGATCCCGCGCCACCTGTTCAAGATCCCGATCCAGGCCGCGATCGGCGGCAAGGTCATCGCCCGCGAGACCATCTCCGCGCTGCGCAAGGACGTGACCGCCAAGTGCTACGGCGGCGACATCACNCGCAAGAAGAAGCTGCTGGAGAAGCAGAAGAAGGGCAAGGCGCGGATGCGGGAGTATGGCAATGTGAGCATTCCGCAGGAGGCGTTCATCGCGGCGCTGCGGATGGGGGAGGAGTGAGCCTCATTCTGAGCGGTGCTGAAAGCGGCCTGCCTGCGAGTTCAGGGAGCAAGCTGGGTTTGCGCAGGAGGTGCGCATGGCGACCTTGCGAATTCCGGATGAGTGAACCTCAGTCCGTGCAAAGGAGGGCGTCATCAGCCGATCCGTCCCGTGAGTCTCTCAAGGGGAAAGCTGGATTGAAGGCTAGTCGGCGTTCACTTGTCGCTGCGCAAATCAACGCGCTCCTCTAAAAGCTCGCTCGGTAGACTGTCGGATTCAGCCTCACGCATCGACTGAGCGGGGGCGTCAGCTCGAACGCGGTGGGCTTCAGCCGGAAGTCGTGCAGGCGGAGCAACCTAAAGGCGTCTGGGCGTTCCTCGCTGAATGCGCGTTCGTTCTCGGTCAGGTAGAACGGTGTCAGTGCGGCGCCGTTGGTGGTCTTCACTTCGATCAACCGATCGGAGCCGTCCGGATTGAACGAGCGGATATCGTAGCCGGCGCCGTCACCGCGTTCTTCGGAAGTCCATTCAATTTTGCGCGCAAGGTCGGCTCGCCCCGCACTGATGAGGTGTAGGCGCTCGCGCTGGAACACCAGCTCTTCGCCACGCTTTCCGAGCGCCCGATTGCGAGCATCGCGTGCCGCAGGGTCGAACTTGCGGATGAGGCGGCGCACATCATCGGTGGCCTTCAGGTCTTCAGGCGAAGGGGTGGGGGGTGGTCCGATCCACAGCTCCTCGGGCTGGAACACCCTCACAGGGGGCGCGGAAG
>Ga0065721_10006509_pt1 | contig 11341 bp, 12 predicted proteins | sample Mesricmetagenome_FD_59108 | JGI IMG/M metagenome (GOLD analysis project Ga0065721, IMG submission 59108) | Mesophilic microbial community from rice straw/compost enrichment Sample: eDNA_1 v2 (version 2) | ecosystem: Engineered > Solid waste > Grass > Composting > Bioreactor | place: USA: Davis...
CGTCGGCGCTCGACGCGGCCTCGCAGGCCCGGCTCGCCGAGGTCATGCAGGGTCATCTGTCGGAGGGCGGCCTCATCATCGCCGCGACCCACGCGCCGCTCGGGCTAGCGGGGACGAAGACGCTGAGCATCGATGCCCACGTGCCGGGTTCTCATGGGCCGGGCGCGGCGGAGGGGGATGAGGCATGAGAGCGATGGAGATGGAGCCGGCGGCGCTGATCCCTCCCCTCGAGGGGAGGGTGGCGTCAAGACCGGGCACGGCGCTCTTGGTATCAACGGTGTGGCCCCCTTCGCCACCGCTTCGCGGCGCCACCTCTCCCGTGCCGGGGAGGATCAAGGCCTCGATGTTCGTATGGGATAGCCCTGCCCTGTTGGGGGGATCCGCCCCGCGCCCCCTGTCTCTCCCTGCAGGGGCGGGAAAATCAAACCCCAAAGTTCTCTGACATGACCCGCGCCTTCCTCGCTCTCGTCCTGCGGGACCTCAGGCTCGCCGCCCGCGTCGGCGGCAGCGGCGCCATGGGGCTCGTCTTCTTCCTCATGCTCGTCGCTGTCGTGCCCTTCGCGCTCGGGCCGGACCTTAATCTCCTCGCCCGCATCGGCCCGGCGCTCCTGTGGTTCTCGGCCGTGCTCGCCACCCTCATCGGCCTCGACCGGCTGTTCCAGACCGATGTCGAGGACGGCGCAATCGACCTCATCCTGTCGAGCGACACGCCGCTGGAAGTGCTGGTAGCGGCGAAGGGGGTGGCGCACTGGCTGACGACCGGTCTGCCGCTGGCGCTCTGCGCCCCGCTTTTCGGCCTACTGCTGGCGCTGACGCCCGGGGCGATGCTGGCCGTCGCGGCGACGCTCGTCGTCGGCACGCCGGCGCTGACCTTCATCGGCGCCGTCGGCGCCGCGCTCACGGCTTCGCTCGGGCGGGGCGGGCTGCTGCTCGCCATCCTCGTGATGCCGCTGATGGTGCCCACCCTCATCTTCGGTGTCTCGGCGGCCAATGCGGCGACGGGCGGCACCATCTCCTTCCTCACCCCCTTCCTGATCCTTGCGGCCCTCTCTCTTGTCGCGATCGTGATCGGCACCTTCGCCGCCGCCGCCGCCCTGCGGCAAAGCGCGTGACGAAGCGCCCAATTGCAGCCACGATCGCGCGACGTTAGATCAGGCCCGAGATCCCTTGATCCCGACCCTCGAACTTGCAACGAGCGACCGCGTGCCGCGCTTCTCCAGCCTCTGGAACCTCGCCAATCCGACGCGCTTTCTCGGCCTCGCCGACAGGCTGCTGCCGTGGCTCGCCGCGCTCGCTGCCGCGCTTCTCGCCGTCGGCCTCTACCTGTCCTTCTTCGTCGCGCCGCCGGACTACCAGCAGGGCGAGACGGTGCGCATCATGTTCATCCACGTGCCGGCCGCCTGGCTCGGCCTGTTCATGTACGTGATGATGAGCGCCTCGGCGCTCGGCACGCTCGTGTGGCGCCACCCGCTCGCCGATGTCGCCCAGAAGGCCGCCGCGCCCATCGGCGCCGCCTTCACCTTCGTCTGCCTCGTCACGGGTTCGCTTTGGGGCAAGCCGATGTGGGGAACGTGGTGGGTGTGGGATGCGCGGCTCACCTCCGTCCTCGTGCTCTTCCTCATGTATCTCGGCATCATGGCGCTGTGGCGGGCGGTGGACGATCCCGGGCGCGCCGCGCGGGCCGTTGCCGTGCTGACGCTCGTCGGCGTGGTCAACATCCCGATCATCAAGTTCTCGGTGGATTGGTGGAGCACGCTGCACCAGCCGGCGGCCGTCTTCCGCATCGACGGGCCGACCATCCACCCCTCGATGCTGTGGCCGCTCCTCGTCATGGCGCTCGCCTTCACGATGCTCGCCGTTGCCCTCCATGTCGCGGGCATGCGCAACGAGATCCTGCGCCGGCGCGTGCGCAGCCTCCGGCTGATGGAGGCCGAGCGGCTCGACGCGGGCGTCGAGACCGCCGCGGGAGCTGCCCGATGAGCGATCCCCACGCCGGCTTCATCATCGCGAGCTATGCCCTGACCGCGCTCGTCGTGGGCGGGCTCGTGCTGCGCGTTCTCATGGATCATCGTGCCCTGCGGCGCGCGCTCGCGCAGCTCGAGGCGCGCGGCGTGCGCCGCCGCTCGGCCCGCCAGGAGGCCACCCGATGAGCGAGCAGCAGAACGGCATTGCGGCAGAAGACCACGCGGGCTCGCCCGAGGTGCGCCGCCGCCGGCTCATTCTGCTCCTGCCGCTCGGGGTCTTCCTGCTGCTGGCTGCGCTCTTCCTCGTGCGCCTCTTCGCGGGTGATCCCTCGCGCGTTCCCTCGGCGCTGATCGGCCGCCCCGTGCCGGCCTTCTCCCTGCCGCCGCTCGAGGGGCTGTCGGGGCCGGGAGGCGCGCCGGTGCCGGGCTTCTCCGATGCGGAGCTGAAGGGGGGCGAGGTCACCATCGTCAACGTCTGGGCCTCGTGGTGCGCCCCCTGCCGGCAGGAGCATCCCCTGCTGATGGAACTCGCCGCGGAGCCGGGCGTGCGCCTCCTCGGCCTCAACTACAAGGACAATCCCGAAAACGCGCGCCGCTTCCTCGGCGCCCTCGGCAATCCCTTCGGCGCAGTCGGCGTCGACGAGAGCGGCCGCGCCGCCATCGACTGGGGCGTCTACGGCGTGCCCGAGACCTTCATCGTCGGCCCCGACGGTACCATCAGGCACAAGCACATCGGCCCATTGACGCCGGACAGCCTGAACGGCAGTTTCCTGCCGGCACTGAGAGCGGCGCAGCAACGCTAGAGGGACCGATGGCGCCAGCTCTTCCGGCGAATGGCAGCGAACGCCTGCTGCTCGAGGCCGACCTGTCGGCCGAGCGGGCGGCGAGCCTCGTCCGCATGGCCATCGCCATCGTGCTCCTCTTTACCGTGGAGGTCGTCCTCAAGCGCAGCAACGACATCTCGCTGCTCGACCTCACCGAGGCGCGCAACCAGGCGCGGGCGACGCTCGGCCTGCTCTTCTTCGCCGGCCTCGCGGTCTATCTCCTCGTGAAGTTCGGTCGCTGGCGGCCGTGGATGGCCTATGTGACGGTGACGGTCGACATCGCCGTCCTCGTCGGCAGCCTTCTCGCCGACCTGCGCGACATGGGCCTGCCGGTCGCGTTCATGAGCATGTTCCCGGTGGTCGGGGTCTTCCCGCTGCTGCTTGCCGTCAGCGCCCTGCGCATCCGGCCCTGGGTGCAGCTCTACGCCCTCTGTCTGACCCTCGTCGGCCTGGCTCTGGTCGCCTGCGTGGGTGGATGGGGGGCAGGCCTTTCTCCCGAGGCCTTCCTGCGCGATGCGGAGATGTTCTATTCGGTGCCGGCGAACACGGCCCGTGCCGCCATGCTGGCGCTCGGCGGGGCGGTGCTCGTCCTCGGCGCCCTGCGCGGCCGGCGCCTGCTCAACCGGGCCGTCGCCGAGACGACGCGCAGGCTCAACCTGGCGCGCTATCTCCCCGCCGAGCTGCTGCCCGTGCTGTCGAACGACAATATCGAGGAGCTGCGGACGGGGCGCCGCGCCGAGGTGGCCCTCGTCTTCATCGACATCCGCGGCTCCACCGCCATCGGCGAGGCGATGAGCCCGGCGGCGCTCACCGGCTTCATCGGGGCTTTTCGCGCCCGCGTCACACGGGCGGCGCGCCAGCACGGCGGCGTCATCGACAAGTTCGTCGGCGACGGCGCCTTCATCATCTTCGGCCTGCCGCAGACGCGCGGCGACGATGCGGCGCGGGCGCTCGCCTTCTGCCGTTCCATGCTCGCTTCGATCGACGAATGGAACGGGCTGCGCAAGGCGAGCGGCGCAGTGCCGGTCGCGGTCGGCATCGGCGTCCATTTCGGCATGGCCTTCGTCGGCGCCATCGGCGACGAGCAGCGTCTCGAATTCACCGTGATGGGCGATGCCGTGAATGTCGCCGCCCGGCTCGAGGACGCGACCAAGGTGTTCGAGGTGCAGCTGATCGCCTCGCGCGACGTGCTCAAGGCGGCGGGTGAAGATCCGCAGGGCACCGGCTCGCCCTGGCGGAGCCTCGGCACGCAGGCCCTGCGCGGGCGCAACGAGGCGATGCCGATCTACACCCTGGCGAACGGCTCCGTCTGATCCCGCGGCTCAGGGCTTGCGGTCGTCTTCCGCCGCCGGGCTGTGGCGCATGATGAGCGGCGTCTGCGCGAGCGCGAAGGCGAGCGTGATGGGCATCACGCCGAAGACCTTGAAATTCACCCAGAAATCGGTGGTCTGCGTGCGCCAGACGATCTCGTTGAGAAGCGCCAGGAAAAAGAAGAACAGACCCCAGCGCAAGGTCAGCTTGCGCCAGCCCTCGGCGTCGAGCTCGAAGACGCTGTCGAGCACGAAGCCGAGCAGCGACTTGCCGAACAGGAGCCCGCCGAGCAGCACCGACCCGAACAGGGCGTTGACGATGGTGGGCTTGAGCTTGATGAACAATTCGTCGTGCAGGACGAGCGTCAGCGTGCCGAAGACCAGGACGACGACGCCCGAGACGAGTGGCATGATCGGCAGCTTGCCGACGAGCCGGTAATGGATGGCGAGCGCAACGAGCGTCGCCAGCATGAAGACCGCCGTCGCGGTGAAGATGCCGGCCTGCCCGCCGGCGAGGATCGAGGCCGGCACGAGCGGCTGCATGAGCGGCGCAAACAGCTCGGGGCGGGTGTTGGCGAGAAAGAAGAGGCCGAGCGGCCCGAGCTCGAGCGCCAGCTTGACGAGTGGCGGCAGGTGCTGGCCCTTCGGGTCGCTTTCCACGAGTTCTTTCGACATGCGCTTATGCTTCCAGTCCGGCGATGGCGCGGGCGAAATCGCGCGCCGTGAAGGGCTCGAGGTCCTCGACGCCTTCGCCGACGCCGATGAAATGCACGGGCAGGCCGAATTTGGCGGCGATGGAGACGAGGATGCCGCCGCGGGCCGTGCCGTCGAGCTTGGTCATGACGAGGCCCGTGACCCCCGCCGTCTTGCCGAAGATCTCGACCTGGTTCACCGCGTTCTGCCCGGTCGTCGCATCGAGCACGAGGAGTACGGCATGCGGCGCCGTCTCGTCGAGCTTCCTCATCACGCGCACGACCTTCTCCAGCTCGGCCATGAGGCCGGCCTTGTTCTGCAGGCGCCCGGCCGTGTCGACGAGCACGACATCCGTGCCGGTCGCGCGCGCCTCGCTGAGGGCGTCGAAGGCAAGGCCCGCCGCGTCCGCTCCCTGCTCGCGGGCGATCACCGCCGCGCCGGTGCGCTCCCCCCACACCTTGAGCTGCTCGATGGCCGCCGCGCGGAAGGTGTCGCCCGCCGCCAGCATGACCTTGCGCCCCTCGGCACGGAATTTCGCCGCGAGCTTGCCGATCGTGGTGGTCTTGCCCGAGCCGTTGACGCCGACCATCAGGATGACGAAGGGCTTCTTGCCGGCATCCACCGAGAGGGGATGCGCCACCGGGGCGAGCACCGCCTCGACCTCGCGCGCCAGCACGGCCTTGACCTCCTCGGGGTCGATGGCCTTTTCGTAGCGTCCCTCGGCGATCGAGCGCGTGATGCGCGCCGAGGTTTCGATGCCGAGGTCGGCCTGGATGAGGATGTCCTCGAGATCGTCGATGGTCGCCGCGTCGAGGCGGCGCTTGGAGAAGAGCTCGGTGATGCCGAGGCCGAGCGAGGAGGAGGTGCGTGCCAGCCCCTCCTTCAGCCGCTGCCACCAGCTGCGCCGCACGGGCTGGGGCGCTGTCTCGGGCGTCGCCTCGGGGGCGGTCTCCTCCGGTGCGGGCTGCTGCGGCGCCTCGGCCTCGGGGGGAGGCGCCTGCGGCTCCGGCTGGGCGGTCTCGCCGCGCCGGAAGAGCCGGGCCAGCATCCCGCGCTTGTCCTTGTCGCCGTCGCTCATCTGTCCTCGCGTTCTTTTCCCTTGCCCTCGGCCTGCCCCCTCGATAGCCCGAAGCGCATGAACGAGAAAGAGTTGCCGTTCGATATAGTGTCGCGCCTCCTCTATCGCGACGCGCTGATGCTGGTGATCGACAAGCCGGCGGGCATGCCCGTCCATCCCGGCCCGCGCAGCAGCACCGCGACGAGTGACGAGACGCTGAGCGACCATCTCGATGCGCTCCGCTTCGGCCTGCCGCGTCGGCCCGAGCTCGCCCACCGGCTCGACCGCGACACCTCCGGCTGCCTCGTGCTCGGCCGCCACCGCAAGGCTCTCGACAAGCTGGGGCGCCTGTTCCACTCGGGCAAGGTCGAGAAGACCTACTGGGCCATCGTCGAGGGCGGGCCCGCCGGCGACGAGGGCGAGATCGACCTGCCGCTCGCCCCCCGCGATCCCGCGCGCGGCTGGTGGATGAAGGTGGACGCCGACGGCCAGCCGGCGCTGACGCGCTGGCGCGTCCTCGGGCGAGGCGAGGGTCTCGCCTGGCTCGCGCTGGCGCCGGTGACCGGCCGCACCCATCAATTGCGCGTCCATTGCGCGGCGGCGGGCTTTCCCATCTTCGGCGACGCCATCTATGGCAGCGCCCCGCGCACCGGCGGGCCGGGGCTGCACCTGCATGCCGCCGCGCTCGCCATCCCGCTCTATCCGAGCCGCGAGGCCGTGCGGGTCGCGGCTCCCGCGCCGCCGCACATGCGCGAGGCCCTCGGGACCGCCGGCTGGCGTGAGACGGCGGCCGCGCCGGCGGCAGACGGGCGCTGACAATGTGATTCGCTGCCCGCGGCCACAGCAACGAAACGCGATGCCATACGGTTCAACATGTCTGCCTGCCGTATCGCGCCGGGTGAATGGCAATCTTTCAGCCGCTGGTGGCATAATAAGTAATCTTATCATCCTTATTTGCTTTTGGCGCAATTGATGTGGCGACCTATTTGCTCAGGTTTATCCAGTAAATCGGCCAGCGTATACAGATTGTGCGGGCGCTTCCGGTCCGGGGCGCTTCGGGCCGGGGGGCGGCGGTCCTTCCACCTTCCCCCACGGTGTGCCGCAGCACGCCGCTCCCCGGCTCCGCACCCGGCGGTTGCGCGCTCGCCGCGACCTCCGTGACGTCGTCCGCTGCGGCGGATCGCTTCCTTGAGGACACGAGCCGATGAGTGAGCCGCGCAGCGAACTGGCGACTGCATTTCGGCGACTGCGTTGGATTTTCGTAGGCCTTGCCCTCATCTCCGGGGTTATCAATTGCCTGGCGCTGTCCGGCTCCGTCTTCATGCTGCAGGTCTATGACCGGGTGCTGTCGAGCCGCAGCGAGGCGACCCTTGCCGCGCTGTGCGTTCTCATCGTGCTTCTGTTCGGCTTTCAGGGGCTGCTCGAGGCGGTGCGCAGCCGCGTCCTGGCCCGCATCGGCAACGGTCTCCAGGCGGAGCTCGGATCCCGCGTGTTCCGCTGCGTCCTTGCCCTGCCGCTCAGAAGCGCGGTGCAGGACGACGGCCTCACCCCGGTGCGCGACCTCGATACCCTGCGCAATTTCGCAGCGGGGCAGGGCCCCTCGGCCTTCTTCGACCTGCCGTGGATGCCGCTCTACCTGCTCTTCGTCTTCGCACTGCATCCGCTCCTCGGCCTCCTCGCGGCGGCAGGGGCCCTCGTGCTCATCGGCCTGACGGTGGCCACCGAGATCCTGTCGCGCCGGCCCCAGCGCATCCTTGCCGTGCAGAACGTGCAGCGCATCAGCCTCGGTCTCGCCGGCCGCCGCAATGCCGAGGTCCTGCGCGCCATGGGTTTCGGCGAAAGGCTGACGGAGCGCTGGCTGCGCCTCAACGGGACGTTCCTTGCCGAGCAGCGGCGCGCGGGCGACATCGTCGGCGGGCTCGGCGCTGCCTCGCGTGTCCTGCGGCTCCTGCTGCAGTCGCTCATCCTGGCGCTCGGCGCCTGGCTGACGATCCGCGGCGAGGTGACGGCGGGCGCGATCATCGCCGCCTCCATCGCCGCGACCCGGGCGCTTGCGCCGGTGGAGCTCGCCATCGGGCAATGGAAATCCTTCGTCGCCGCGCGCGAGAGCTGGCGCCGGCTCTCCGGGCTGCTCGAGACTCTGCCGCCGCCGGCGCGACCGCTCGATCTGCCGGCGCCGGTCGCCAGTCTCGCGGTCGAGCAGCTGTCGGTCGCCGCGCCCGGCCAGCGCCGGCCGAGCGTGCGCAACGTCTCCTTCACGCTGCAGGCGGGGCAGGGGCTCGGCATCATCGGTCCGAGCGCCGCCGGCAAATCGTCCCTCGTGCGCGGCCTCGTCGGTGTCTGGCCGCTCGTCTCGGGGGCGGTGCGCCTCGACGGGGCCGGACTCGACCAGTGGGACGAGACCGCGCTCGGCCGCCACATCGGCTATCTGCCCCAGGACGTGGAACTCTTCGCCGGCACCGTGGCGGCCAATATCGCCCGCTTCGAGCACGAGCCGGATGCCGAGGCGGTCATCGCTGCCGCCATGGCAGCGGGTGTGCACGAGATGATCCTGCGCCTTCCGGACGGCTATGAGACCGAGATCGGCGATGGCGGCGAGGCGCTGTCGGCCGGTCAGCGCCAGCGCGTGGCGCTCGCCAGGGCGCTCTATCGTGACCCCTTCCTCGTCGTCCTCGACGAGCCCAACTCCAATCTCGACTCGGAAGGAGAGGTGGCGCTGACGCAAGCCATCGAGGGCGTGCGCGCCCGCGGTGGCATCGTCGTCGTCGTGGCGCACCGCCCGGCCGTGCTCGCCGGCGTCGGCCTGATCGCGATCCTGCGCGACGGCACGCTGCAGGCCTTCGGCCCGCAGCAGGAGGTGCTGCTTCGCATGCGCGAGCAGTCCGGGCGGGTCCGGGGCCAAGCCCCGCTCGCCGTCGTCGAGGAAAGCAAGGCGGGTGCCCAATGAACGCATCGTCCCCCGCCCGGGGGTCCGAGGAGCGGTCGATCCGGCGCAACATGGCGCTGGGCCTCGCGATCTCCTTTCTGCTGTTCGGCACGATCGGCGGATGGGCGTCGGTGGCCCAGCTCGCCGGCGCCGTCATCGCCCCCGGCCTCCTCGTCGTCGAATCGAACGTCAAGCGCGTGCAGCACCCGACCGGCGGTGTCATCGGCGAGCTCAACGTCAGGGAAGGCGACGTGGTGCGGGCGGGCGACGTGCTGGCGCGGCTCGACGCCACCATCGCCACGGCCAGCCTGCAGCTCGTCTCCAAGCAGCTCGACCAGGCGGCGGGCCGCGTCGCGCGGCTCGCCGCCGAGCGCGACGGCCTCTCCGAAATCTCCTTTCCGCCCGAGCTGGCCGCCAGAGCCGTTGCCGAGAGGGACGCCGCCGCGGTCATCGACGGTGAAAAGCGCCTCTTTGCCGCGCGCCGCGTGGCCATGGAAGGGCAGAAGGCGCAGTTGCGCGAGCGCATCGAGCAGGCGCTACGCGAGATCGAGGGCCTCGACGCCCAGCAGGCCGCGAAGGCCCGCGAGATCGCCCTGATCGAGGACGAGCTGGCCGGTGTCCTGGCGCTGTTCGAGCGCAACCTCGTCCAGATCAACCGGCTCAAGCTGCTGCAGCGGGAGGCCGCGCGCCTCGGCGGCGAGCGCGGCCAGATCGTCGCGGCCATTGCCCAGGCCAGGGGACGCATCGCCGAGACGGAGCTGCAGATCATCCAGCTCGACCAGAACCGCCAGACGGAGGTGATGCAGGAGCTGCGCGACTACGAGACCCGCATCGGGGAATATGTCGAGCGCAGGACCACGGCACAGGACCAGCTCAGGCGCATCGACATCCGCGCCCCCCAGGACGGAACCGTTCACCAGCTCGACGTGCACACGGTCGGCGGGGTCGTCGGCGCGGGGCAGGTCATGATGCTCATCGTGCCGCGCAGCGACGAGCTCATCATCGAGGCCCGGGTTTCGCCGAGTGACATCGACCAGGTGGTGGCGGGTCAGACGACGGTGGCCCGCTTCTCGGCCTTCAACCAGCGCACCACGCCCGAGCTCGCCGGCACCGTGACCAGCGTCGCGCCGGATCTGCTCACGGTCGAGGCGACCGGCGAAACCTTCTACAAGGTGCGGATCCACATCGCCCGGGAGGAACTCGCCCGCCTGCGCGACCTCAAGCTCGTCCCGGGCATGCCGGTCGAGGTCCATATCCGGACCGGCTCGCGCTCGGCCCTGTCCTACATGATGAAGCCGCTGACGGACCAGCTGGCGCGCGCCTTCCGGGAGGAGTGACGCGCGCCGGCGGGGCTCAGCCGTTGGCGATGTACTGGCCGCCGTTGATGGTCAGCACCGAGCCGGTGGCGAAGGCGGCGGCGTCCGAGGCGAGATAGACCACCGCGGCGGCGATTTCCTCGGCGCGGCCGAGGCGGCCGACGGGGATNCCGGCGATGATCTTCTTGAGCACGTCCTCCGGCACCGCNGCGACCATGTCGGTGTCGATGTAGCCGGGNCAGATNCAGTTGACGGTGACGCCCTTGGCNGCGTTCTCCTGCGCGAGNGCCTTGGTGAAGCCGATGACACCGGCCTTGGCGGCGGAATAGTTCGACTGNCCCATCTGGCCCTTCTGGCCGTTGATGGACGAGATGTTGATGATNCGGCCGAAGCCGCGCTCGCGCATGCCCTCGATGACCGGGCGCGTCATGGTGAACATGGAATCGAGATTGGTGCGGATCACCGCCTGCCACTGCTCGAGGTTCATGCGGTGGAACATGCCGTCGCGGGTGATGCCGGCATTGTTGACGAGGACGTCAACCGGACCGAGGTCGACCGCGACGCGCGCGAGCCCGTCGGCACAGGCGGCGGCATCGCCCACGTCCCATTTGTACACGGCGATGCCGGTCTCGCTCTTGAAGCGCGCGGCGGCTTCGTCGTTGCCCGCATAGTTGGCGGCCACCGTGTGCCCCGCCGCTTTCAAGGCCCGTGCGATCGCGGCGCCGATGCCGCGCGTGCCGCCCGTGACGACTGCAACTCGTGCCATGGTTTTCTCCCTCTGGATGTTATCGTTGTCGGGAAAGGGGGGCGCGACCGCCGCCGGGACGCGCCCTCGAGGTCCGGCCTCAGCGTTCCACGCACATGGCCACGCCCATGCCGCCGCCGATGCACAGGGTCGCGAGGCCCTTCTTCGCGTCGCGACGGCCCATCTCGTGCAGCAGGGTCGTCAGGATGCGCGCGCCGGAGGCGCCGATGGGGTGGCCGATGGCGATGGCGCCGCCGTTGACGTTCACGATGTCCGGGTTCCAGCCCATGTCCTTGTTGACGGCGAGCGCCTGGGCGGCGAAGGCCTCGTTGGCTTCGACGAGCTCGAGATCCTGCACCTTCCAGCCGGCCTTCTCGAGCGCCTTGCGCGAGGCCGGAATGGGGCCGGAGCCCATGACGGCCGGCTCGACGCCCGCGGTGGCCCAGGAGGCGATGCGGGCGATCGGCTTGAGGCCGCGGCGCTCGGCTTCGGCCGCCGTCATCAGC
>Ga0065721_10006802_pt1 | contig 11340 bp, 10 predicted proteins | sample Mesricmetagenome_FD_59108 | JGI IMG/M metagenome (GOLD analysis project Ga0065721, IMG submission 59108) | Mesophilic microbial community from rice straw/compost enrichment Sample: eDNA_1 v2 (version 2) | ecosystem: Engineered > Solid waste > Grass > Composting > Bioreactor | place: USA: Davis...
AGGCGGTGACGTCCTCGGCAAGGGCGGGCGCGGTCAGCGCCGTGGCGGCGAGGAGGGGGAGAAGAGCGCGGATGTGCATGGGAATACCTCCGGTATGTTAGCACATTACATTGTTCGGGGAGCGGGCGTGTTCGGGTGTTCGAGGGGGAAGGGTTAGGGGATTGGAGTAGTTCGCGTTTTGGGTGAAGTGGCGTGGGGGCTTCCGCCCGCTCCGGGGGGTTTACAGCTCACGCCTGGGCGGGTTCGGCGTCGTTGATGAGCCGGAACCCGCACCCCCGACCCGCCATTCGAGCGTAGCTCTCATGGCCTTCTCGCCTCAAATCGCTCCACCGGAGCGATTTGCCCTTCGGGACGGCTCGAAGCCCCCAGGGGGAGGGGAGCCAAGGGCCGGTGATTTCCGGCGGGCGCGAAACGCCCTAGCCGCCGATCACCGAGCGGCGGGCGTCGATGATGGTCTGGTAGAAGGAGGCGTCCACTTCCACGAAGCCGGAGTTCTCGCCGCCGGTGAAGCCCTGGAAGCATTCGAGATCGGCTTCCGGCAGGCCGAGGAAGTAGTCCTTGATCTGCTGCTTGACCTCGGCGGGCAGGGCGTTGGAGACCATCAGCGGGCCGTTCGGGATCAGCGGCGAGCGCCAGATTTCCCGGATGTCGTCGGTGTCGAGAATGCCCTTGTCGACCATGATGCGCAGATTGCCGCTGGAATAGCCTTCCGACCATTCGCCGACGCCCGAGCCGTAGGTGGTGCCGCCGTCCCAGGTGCCGTCGAGCACGCCGAGCACCAGGTTCTCATGGCCGCCGCCGAAGCCGGTCTCCCCGAAGAAGGTCTCGATGGGCTCGCCCAGATCGTTGGGCAGCGAGACGTTGGGCACGAGATAGCCCGAGGTGGAATCCGGATCGGCGAAGCCGAGCTTCTTGCCGCGCAGGCCTTCGAGGTCGGTGATGCCCGAATCGGCGGAGACGACGAGGAAGGAATAATAGCCGGTCGAGCCGTCGGAGCCGGCCGTGGTCAGGATCGGGTCCACGGCCTCGGGGTTCTGCAGGTAGATGGCGGCGTAAGAGGAGGCGCCCATGACGGCGATGTCGATGGTGCCGCCGAGAAGGCCCTGGATGACGCCGTTGTAGTCGGGCGAGGGGAAGAGCTGGACCTCGGACACGCCCACGGCCTGCTTGAGGCCGTCGGCCACGCATTCGGCCTTGCGGATCTGGTCGGCTTCGTTCTCGCCGCCGTCGAGGCCGATGCGCAGGACGTTGACCTCCTGGGCGAGGGCGGGCGCGGCGAGGCCGAGGGCCACGGAGGCGAGGAGCAGTTTGCGGAGTGCGGACACGGGAGTTCTCCTTTGGTGACGCGATTGTGTCGGCTGCGGCGCGGGGCCGTCAGCGGAACGGGAAAAGATCAGGGCGCCTGCTGCGCATTGGTCGGCGTGCGGGGCAGGAACTGCACCGGCGCGATGGCGGTCGAGGTCATGGCCTCCGAGAAGGCCTCCTTGAGCCCGTCGGCGCCGTAGATGGTGCGGGCCACCTCGGTGGTCAGCGCCTCGGGGCGGCCGTCGAACACGACCCGGCCCGCCGCCATGCCGACGATGCGCTCGCAATAGGCGCGGGCGGTGTCGAGCGTGTGCAGGTTGGTGATGACGGTGATGCCCTCGGCATTGATGTCGCGCAGGCTGTCCATGACGATCTGGGCATTGCGCGGATCGAGGCTGGCGATGGGCTCGTCGGCCAGGATCATGCGGGGCTTCTGCATCAGCGCCCGGGCGATGGCGACGCGCTGCTGCTGGCCGCCGGAAAGCGTCTGCGCCCACTGGGTGGCGGTCTGGGCGATGTCGAGCCGCTCCAGCGCCTTGAGCGCCTCCAGCTGTTCCTCGGCGGTGAACAGCTGGAGCAGGTTGAGGACCGGATTGCGGCCGTTGAGGCGGCCGAGCATGACATTGGTGATGACGTCGAGGCGCGGCACCAGGTTGAACTGCTGGAAGATCATGGCGCAGTCGCGCTGCCAGGCCCGCAGCGCCGCCCCGCGCAGCTCGGAGGTGCGCACGCCGTTGAACTCGATGAAGCCCGAGGAGACGTCGCTGAGCCGGTTGATCATGCGCAGCAGGGTCGACTTACCGGCGCCGGAGCGGCCGATGATGCCCACCATCTGGCCCTGCGGGATGTCGAGGCTGACGTCGTCGACGGCGATCTTGTCCCCGAAGCGTCGCGTGACCCGCGAGATGCGCAGCATAGAGAGCCCTCCGTCTCGTCAAAGCGCAGCCTGCCTAGGACGGGTGCGTGAAGTGCGCGTGTCAGTTGAATGACGATGCGATGACGCCGGACCGGAGCCGGACTTTTTCCCCAGCCTCGTGCAAAAGGGACGCCAGACGCTCCCCCGCCAGGGCCAGGGGACCGGAATTGTCGATCGGCACCGCGTCCGCCGTGTCGTGCCAATCTTCGAGCCGCGCCAGGCGCCGGGCGATCTCCGCCTCGCTTTCCCGGCCCCGGGCGGCGAGGCGCGCGGCGACGACCGGGCGGGCGGCGGTGACCACCACCGGCTGCACGGCGGGAAAGCGGCGGCGCGCCTCGGCGATCATGGTGCGCGAGAGGTTGGCGACCACCACCTTGCCCGCGTCCACATCGGCGCGCGCCGACAGCGGCAGGCCGTAGTGCAGGCCATGGGCCGACCAGTGGAGGCTGAACCCGCCATCCGCCGCCCGCGCCAGGAAGGCGGCCTCGTCGAGGCTGTCGTGGTCCTCGCCGCCGGCATCGGCGGGGCGGGTGACGACGCGGCGCACGAAGACGATGCCCGGATGGCCGGCCAGCCGCCGGGCGGCATAGGCCATGACGCTGTCCTTGCCGACCCCGCTCGGCCCGATCACCGGCACGAACAGACCAGGAGCGGCGGGGCGGGAGTCGGACACGGCGGAACCGGTTGCTGGAGTGCGGTCGAGCCGGATAAGGATGCGGACTTTTCCGGTTCGNCCGCACGACAANTCAATGAGCCGGGGTTTGATCCGGATTCANCGAGGCTGGATCAAGCCCCGGCGGGCGGGAATACCCCGCCTAGCGCGTTCTCGTGACACCCCGATGAAGGCGCGGCGTAACCGAACGGTAAGGGGAAACGCCTAGGGTGCAGCCCTCATTTGGGCGTTCGCCATGGCCGAGGTACTGGACTTCTTCCGCGGGCACGACCTGCGCTTCGTCGCCCTCGCGGCGCTCATCTGCCTGGTCTCGGCCTATGCCTGCGTGAGCCTGTTGCGCCATGCCGGGCGCGTCGAGGGCCGCATGCGCCTGTTGTGGCTCGCCATCTCGGCCCTGGCCGTCGGCTCGGGCATCTGGGCCACGCATTTCGTCGCCATGCTGGCCTTCCGGCCGGGCTTCGAGCTCAGCTACGACATCGGGCTGACCGCGCTTTCCGTGCTCGTCGCCATCCTGGTCTGCGGCGCCGGCCTGTCGCTGGCCGTGCTCGGCAGCGGCCTGCGGGACCGCCTCCTGGGCGGGGCGGCGGTGGGCGTCGGCATCTCCGCCATGCATTATGCCGGCATCGCCGCCCTGGTGATGGGCGGGAGCCTGCGCTGGAACCAGGGGCTGGTGGGCCTGTCCATCCTCGCCGGCATCGGGCTGTCGGCGCTGGCCGTGCCGCTGGGCATGGGCCGCGGCTGGCGGCGGCTGAGCGCGGGGGCGGGCCTGCTGACGCTCGCCATCTGCGCCATGCACTTCATCGCCATGGGCGCCGCCGATTTCAGCCGCTGCTTCCCGCTGATGACCAACGGGACCCAGCTCGACGGCAGCCTGATGGCGCTCGCCGTGGCGGTGATCTCGCTGCTGCTGCTGGCGGCCGCCTTCCTCAGCGTGCTGCTGGACGAGGCCGACCGGCGCCGCACGGCGCGCGAACGGGCCCGCCAGCTCGCCGATGCCGAGCGGCTGGCCGAGGTGACGCGCAAGCTGGAGCTGGCGCTGGCGCATATGGGGCAGGGCCTGGCCCTGTTCGGCCCGGACGGCCGGCTGGTGCTGCACAATGCCCGTTTCCTGGCATTGCTCGGCATGCAGAAGGGAACCGACCTCGCCGGCGACACGCTGCACGACATCTGCGTGCGGGGCTTCCGCAGCGCCGGGGTCACCGAGGCCGATTGCGAGGCCGCCGCCGGCGCCATGGCGCGCCAGCACCTGGCGGTGATCGAGGCGGGCGGGGGCGAGCTGGTCCACACCTTCGCCAGCCAGCTTTCGCTGCGGGTGCAGCACCACCCGACCGGGGACGGCTCCTGGGTGACCACGCTGGAGGACATCTCCGAAAGCAAGCGCAGCGAGGCGGCCATCGCCCACCTGGCCCAGCACGACGCGCTGACCGGCCTGCCCAACCGCGCCCGCTTCAACCAGCTCTTCGACGCGGCGCTGGCGGAGGCCGAGGCCGGCGACAACAACCTGGCGGTGATCGCCATCGACCTCGACCGCTTCAAGGAGATCAACGACAGCTACGGCCACGCCGCCGGCGACCAGGTGCTGCGCAGCCTGGCCGAGCGGCTGAGCGCCGGGCTGAAGGAGGGCGAGGCGGTGGCGCGGCTGGGCGGCGACGAATTCGCCGCGCTCAAGAGCTTCACCGGCATGGACAGCCTGCGCGACTTCCTCAAGCGCCTGGAGGAAGCCCTGTTCGGGCGGGTGCAGTTCGAGGACCTGACGGTGGCCACCAGCGGCAGCATCGGCGTCGCCATCTATCCCGAGGACGGGGCGGACCGCTCCAAGCTGCTGAGCAATGCCGACCTCGCCATGTATCGCGCCAAGGCCGAGTTCGACCGCCGCATCTGCTACTACGAGAGCGAGATGGACGAGCATGCCCGCCAGCGCCGGGCCATGGCCAAGGACCTGTGGGACGCGCTGGAGCACGACGCCTTCCACCTGGCCTATCAGGTGCAGAAATCGGTCTCGACCGGCGAGATCACCGGCTACGAGGTGCTGCTGCGCTGGGACCGGCCGGGCCACGGGCCCGTCTCGCCCGCCGATTTCATCCCGGTGGCCGAGGAATGCGGCGCCATCGCCGCCATCGGCAACTGGGTGCTGAAGATGGCATGCCTCGAGGCGGCCACCTGGCCGGAGCCCTACAAGATCGCCGTCAACATCTCGGGCCTGCAGCTCGCCCAGGTCGAGCTGGTCGACATGGTGCGCATGGTGCTGTTCCAGTCGGGCCTGGCGCCCGAGCGGCTGGAGCTGGAGGTGACCGAGACCGCCATCATCGCCGACAAGAAGCGGGCGCTGCACGTCCTGCGCCAGATCAAGGCCATGGGCGTGGCCATCGCCATCGACGATTTCGGCACCGGCTATTCCTCGCTCGACACGCTGCGCTCCTTCCCCTTCGACAAGATCAAGATCGACCGTTCCTTCATGGCCGAGGTGGAGCGCGACGAGCAGGCCAAGGCCATCGTCCGCGCCATACTGGCGCTGGGCCGCAGCCTTTCCATGCCGGTATTGGCCGAGGGCGTCGAGACCCGCGAACAGCTCGACGTGCTGCGCAGCGAGGGCTGCAGCGAGGCGCAGGGCTGCAGCGAGGCGCAGGGCTTCCTGCTCGGCCGCCCCGGCCGCATCGACTGGGACGACCTGCTGGAACGGCCGCTGCGGGCCTGAGGGCGCGACTGGGAGGCGGCCGCGATGCCCTACGGCATCAGCATGCCGCCATTGACCTCGATGGTCTGGCCGACGATGTAGCCGGACAGGGCGGCGGAGGCGAGGAAGAGGTAGGCGCCGACGCAATCCTCGGCCACGCCGAGGCGGCCCTGGGGAATGGTGGCGAGCTGCGCCTGGAGCTGGGCCTCGGTGGAGTAGCGCTCGTGGAAGGGCGTGGCGATGACGCCCGGCGCCACCGCGTTGACGCGGATGCCGAAGGCGATCAGCTCCTTGGCCATGCCGCGCGTGACGTTGGCGACGAAAGCCTTGGAGGAGCCGTAGATGCCCGCGCCGTTGCTGGCCCCGTTGCGCGCCGCGATCGAGGTGGTGTTGATGACGAAGCCGCCGCCGGCCGCCTTGAGATGCGGGATGGCGGCCGTGGTGGCGGCCAGCACCGAACGGGCGTTGAGATCCATCACCGCATCGTAGTGGGCGTCGGTCATCTCGGCATAGGGCACGCGGGCCACCATGCCGCCGGCATTGTTGACGAGCCCGTCGAGCCGGCCGAAGGCGGCGGCGGTCTCGGCCACCGCCCGGGCCATCTCGCCCGATTTCGCCGCATCGGCGCGCACCAGCACCGACCGGCCGCCGGCCGCTTCGATGTCGGCGGCCACCGCCTCGGCCGGACCCTGGCTGGAATGGTAGTGGACGCCCACCAGCGCGCCCTGGGCGCCGAGCGCCCGCGCCACCGCCGCCCCGATGCCCGTCGAGGCGCCGGTGACCAGCACGGCCTTGCCTTTGAGGTCGGGAAGGATGGGGGTCATGGTTCGTCTCCTGTGCTCAGATGCCGTCGCGGCCGCGGAATCGGCGCTGGTAGTCGGGGTCGTAGAGCGCGCTGTCGCGGAAATCCCCGGCGGCGAGGCCGGGACCGACGAGGATGATGGCCGTGCGCTCCACCGGGTGCAAGACGAAGCGGTCGAGGATGTCGCCCAGCGTGCCGCGCAGCACCATCTCGTCGGGCCAGCTGGCGCGGGCGACGACGACCACGGGGCAATCGGCGCCGTAGAGCGGGGTCAGCTCGCCGACCACCCGCTCCAGCGCGTGGATGGCGAGGTGGATGGCGAGCGTGGCGCCGGTGGCGCCGAAGCCGGCCAGGGTCTCGCCCGCCGGCATGGGCGAGGCGCGGCCGGACACGCGGGTGAGCACGAGGCTCTGCGCCACGGCGGGAATGGTGAGCTCGCGGCCGATGGCGGCGGCCGCGGCGGCGAAGGCCGGCACGCCGGGGGTGAGCGTATAGGGGATGCCGAGGCGGTCGAGCCGGCGCATCTGCTCGGCCACCGCGCTCCACAAGGCGAGGTCGCCGGAATGGAGCCGGGCCACGTCCTCCCCCGCCGCATAGGCGCGGACATATTCGGCCTCGATCTCGTCCAGCGACAGCGGCGCGGTATCGACGAGGCGGGCGCCGGGAGGGCACCAGGCCAGCATCTCCCGCGGCACGATGGAGCCGGCATAGAGGCAGACGGGGCAGCGGGCCAAAAGGTCGCGCCCGCGCAGGGTGATGAGGTCCGCCGCGCCGGGGCCGGCGCCGATGAAATGGACGGTCATGGCTTCACCCATCGCCACTGGACGATCGGCCTCGCGGGATGCCAGCCGGTCATGGTGCCGAGCGGGGCGGCGCGGGACACCGCGAGCTGGACGAGCGCGCCGCCCCGCTCGGCCTGGAGCGCGAACAGGAGCCGTTCCATCTCCAGCGTCACCGCATTGGCGACCAGCCGGCCGCCGGGGCGCAGGGCCGCCATGGCCGCCTCCATGACGCCCGGATCGCTGCCGCCGCCGCCGACGAACACGGCATGGGGCGCCGCGAGGCCGCCGAGCGCGCCGGGGGCGGCGCCTTCCACCACGTCGAGGCCGGGCACGCCGAAGCTGTCGGCATTGCGGCGGATGCGGGCGGCGCGCTCGGGATCGGGCTCGATGGCGATGGCGCGCAGGCTGGGATCGGCCAGCATCCATTCTATGCCGATGGCGCCGGAGCCGGCGCCGATGTCCCAGAGCAGCTCGTGGCGCAGGGGCGCCAGCGCCGCCAGGGTCAGGGCGCGGACCTCGCGCTTGGTGATCTGCCCGTCATGCTCGAAGAGGCCGTCGTCGCGCCCCGGCGTCAGCGGCAGGATGCGGGCGCCGGGCAGGGGCACGACGGTGACGGCGCAGATGTTGAGCGGGTCGATGTCGGCAAGGGCGAACTGGGCGGCCATCTGCGAGCGCACCCGCTCGCGCGGGCCGCCCAGCGCCTCGAGGACGGTGACGATGGAGCGGCCGAAGCCGGTTTCGTCGAGCAGCCGCGCCAGGGCGGCGGGGCCGTGCTCGTCCGAGGTGAGGGCAAGGATGCGGGCGGCGGGGTGCAGATGCGGGCGGACGAGGTCGAGCGGCCGGCCATGCAGCGACAGGCAGGCGATGTCGGCCAGCGGCCAGCCCAGCCGCGCGGCGGCGAGGCTGAAGGCCGAGGGATGGGGGATGACCCGCATCTGCGCCGGATCGACATGGCGGGCCAGGGTGGCGCCCACGCCGTAGTGGAAGGGGTCGCCCGAGGCGAGCACGCAGACCCGGCGGCCCCGGGCGGCGAGCACGGCCTCGACGGCGGCGGCGAAGGGGGAGGGCCAGGCCCGGGGCTCGCCGGCGCAGAGGGCGGCGGCGAGCGCCAGATGCCGCGCCCCGCCGAAGACGATCTCGGCTTCGGCCAGGGCGGCCCGGGCGGCGGCGCCGAGGCCGTCCGGCCCGTCCTCGCCGATGCCGACAATGGTGAGCCAGGGATCAGCCATGGCGGTGCCGCGGGAGGACGGGCGGGCGGGGACCCCCTCCCCGACCCTCCCCGCAAGGGGGAGGGTGCTGGGCCGGCGGTCCGGGCGGCATCCTTGCCATGATGTGCCGGACAGGAGGGGCGCTCATGCGGAGGCTCCCCGGGGCGTGTAGACCAGGGGATCGCGGCCGGGGCGCTCGATGATGCGGGTCTCGGGCGAGCCGACGATGACGCAGGTGGCCATGTCGGCGGGCTGCCGGTCGGCCTCGGCCAGCGACACCACGGAAAAATCCTCCTCGGGGCGGCCGATGGCGCGGCCGAAGATGACCGGCGTGGTCCAGGGCAGCAGCTCGCGCAGGATGGCGAAGGCGGCGCCGAGCTGCCAGGGCCGGGCCTTGGAGATGGGGTTGTAGAGCGCCATGACCAGCCCGGCCCCGGCCACGGCGCGCAGGCGCTGCTCGATCAGCGGCCAGGGCTTGAGGTTGTCGGAGAGCGACAGGGCGCAGAAATCGTGCCCCAGGGGCGCGCCGGCCCGCGCCGCCACGGCGAGCATGGCGGTGATGCCCGGCAGGACGACGATGTCGAGCTCGCGCCAGGTCTGCGGCCCGGTCTCGATCGCCTCGCAGATGGCGGCGGCCATGGCGAAGACGCCGGGATCGCCGCCCGACACCACGCAGACCCTGGCGCCGCGCGCCGCCGCATCCAGCGCCGCCCGGGCCCGGCCGATCTCCTGGCGGTTGTCGGAGGCGACGCGCCGCTGGTCCGGCCGCAGCGACAGCCGGTCGAGATAGGGACCGTAGCCGAAGAACAGCTCGGACGCCTCGACCGCCGCCAGCGCCTCGGGCGTGGTCTGGCCGGGATTGCCCGGCCCGGTGCCGACGATGGCCAGCCTGCCGCTCATGGCCGCGCGCTCCAGCCGGGCACCAGCACGATGGAGAAATAGGGGGCGTCGTCGTCGGTCTTGTCCGAGAGCCGCGCCGTCGCGCCATCGGCCATGGTGCCGCGCTCGACATAGACGGCTTCCTCCAGCCGCCCGGCATCGGCCAGCGCCAGCCGCACCTTGGGCAGGTTGCGGCCCAGCTTCATGATGACCGCGCCCTGGGTGTCGCGCAGGCGCCGGGCCAGCTCGCCGCGCTCCAGCGTGCCGGGCAGGACGGTCAGCACGTCGTCGCCCTGCACCAGCGGCAGGCCGGCGGCCGACCAGCAGCCCGACATGGCGGTGACCCCGGGGACGACCTCGGCGGGGTAGTGCGGCGCCAGCCGGACATGCAGATGCATGTAGCTGCCGTAGAACAGCGGGTCGCCCTCGCTGAGCACGGCCACGCTGCGGCCGGCATCGAGATGGCCGGCCAGCCGCCCGGCCGCCGCGGCATAGAAGGATTGGAGCGTGTCCCGGTAGGCGGCCTCGTGCCGGTCGATCTCGGTGGTCACCGGATAGTCCAGCGCCTCCTCGATCTGGCCCGGCCGGAAATGGCCGGCGGCGATGGCACGGGCATTGCTGGCATTGCCGCGCTTGGCGAAATAGGCCACCACGTCCGCCCCGGCGATGGCGCGGATCGCCTTGAGGGTGAGCAGGTCCGGATCGCCCGGCCCGGTGCCGACGCCGATGAGCTTTCCCGTCACAGGCCGGGCCTCGCCAGGGCGTTGAGGCAGGCGGCGGTGATGGCGCTGCCGCCGAGCCGGCCGCGCACGATGGCCCAGGGCACGCCATAGCTGTTCTCGGCCAGCGCCTGCTTGGATTCGGCGGCGCCGACGAAGCCCACCGGCATGCCGAGAATGGCGGCGGGCCTGGGGGCGCCGTCGCGCAGCATCTCCAGCAGGTGGAACAGGGCGGTGGGGGCGTTGCCGATGGCCACCACCGCGCCTTCGAGATGATCGTCCCACAGATGCAGCGCCGCCGCCGAGCGGGTGTTGCCGATGCTGGCCGCCAGGACCGGCGTGCGCTCGTCGCGCAGCGTGCAGATGACGGGGTTGCCGGCCGGCAGGCGGGCGGCGGTGACGCCGCGGGCCACCATCTCGGCATCGCAGAGGATGGGCCGGCCGGCGGCGAGCGCCGCGCGCGCCGCGGCGACGAAGCCGGGGCCGAACACGAAATCCTCGGCCGCCCGCACCAGGCCGGCGGCATGGATCATGCGCACCGCCAGCTCCGCCTCCTCCGCCGAGAAGCGGGACAGGTCCGCCTCGGCGCGGATGATGGCGAAGGACTGGCGGTAGATGGCCTCGCCATCCTTGATGTAGTCGTAATCGGTCATCGGCCTTCCCGGCGGGCGAGGACGGCACCGAGTCCGGCCGCCTCGACAATCTGCTCAGGCGTATCGCCCGCGCGGCCGTTTCTGACAAGACCAATCCCGTCGGCGCGGCCCACCAGCGTCAGATCGGCGGCGCGCGGATGGGCGCAGCCCTTGGCGCAGCCGGACACGTGCAGGCGGCGATGGGCGGGCAGGTGCGGGGCGAGCTCGGCGGCGAGCCGGCGCGCCGCGACATGGCCCGACGCGCAGCCCTCGCTGCCGACACAGGCGCTGATGCCGAGGCGCGGATCGGCCGCATCGGTGATGAAGCCGAGCCCGGCGGCGCGGGCGACGAGCGCCGCCGGAGCCTTGTCGAGCAGCAGCAGGTGGCCGGGGGCGAGGCGGATCGTGGCGACGCCGGCGGCCCCGGCGAGGTCGGCGAGATCGCCCAGGGCTTTGGCCTCCATCTGGCCGAAGGGCAGGGCGACGGGACGGCTGTGGCCGTCATGGAGACGGAGGGAGGACAGGGGAGGCTGCGCGGCATCGGCGGGCGCCGGCGGCGCGGAGGCCGGGAAAAGGTCGGTGGCGCGGGCATCGGGGCCGAGGGCGGCCAGGGCGTTGAGCACGGCGAGCGCCGCGGCCACGGCGCCATCGGCGTCCATGACCTGCGGCCTGCCGCCGCCGAGGCGGACGGCCCAGCGGGTGCCGTCGAGGGCGAGGAGCCGGATGTCGGCCTTGAGCGCGGCGAGGGGG
>Ga0065721_10005848_pt1 | contig 11338 bp, 13 predicted proteins | sample Mesricmetagenome_FD_59108 | JGI IMG/M metagenome (GOLD analysis project Ga0065721, IMG submission 59108) | Mesophilic microbial community from rice straw/compost enrichment Sample: eDNA_1 v2 (version 2) | ecosystem: Engineered > Solid waste > Grass > Composting > Bioreactor | place: USA: Davis...
AAGGACAAGAAGAGGGAAGAGCGGCTTTCAGACATAAAACTGAACAGGGACGGCTCCATTATTCTTGCCGGAACGAGTGCAGAGGAACTGGGTAAGGAGAACTGGAAGATCGTAAAGCTGGGCGACAGTCAGATCGATGATCTCATTGAGAAGCAGGATATAAGAGTTTACCCGAACCCGGTGTCTGATTACACGTATGTAGAGATCGGTTATGAGTTTAAGGAAGCAGACATTATGCTGTATGACATGAGCGGTAAGCTTCTTCAGCAAACCAAAACCAGGAACAAGGTAACGAAGATCAACACCCAGTCATTGATTCAGGGAGCTTATCTGATCACAATAAAAACGGATGACAATAAAAATGCAAGTGCAAAAATTATTAAGAAATAAACAATATGAGAAAATTACAAATTATTTGTCTTTTTATAACGGCACTCTGTTTTGCGCAGAGTCAACAGTTAAGTTATGGAGACTTACCCAAGCCTGTTCCGTCAGCATCATATAATGCTACTTATCAGGAAATGCCGGCATCTACAGCTACAGGAGTTCCTAATATTAGTTTACCATTAGCGGGGATTTCATCTCATGATGAAGCCATTAGTGAAAATATAATCTTATCTTATAACCCATATAATGTTAATAATGAAGATTTTGTAAGTGAAGTTGGCCTGGGATGGACATTGTTTTCGGGTGGAATTATATCTAGACAAATTGTTAATGGTTTAGATGAATTATTTGATAATGCTTCAGCATCGAATTATAACGTAAATGTTTTTGATGATCTGTATTATTACAATTTACCTAATGGTACTTCTGGAAAGTTCAGAATTAATAGAGATCTATCAAATAATACTTTTACAGTGCTTAACTATGATAGGAACAATATTCAAATAGAGTTTACTAGAACAAATAATACTTCTACTTTAATTGTTAATTCATTTACATTAACGGATGATAAGGGGTATAAATATATTTTTAGTGATTTTAGTCAGTCTCTATATACTTCAGGAAATAAACTATATCGATCAGCTTTTTATATTACAAGTATTAGAAATGCTTATGGTATTGAACTATTAACTTATGAATACCAAAAAAATAACCAATATATTTCCGGGACTTCTAATCTTCTTTACCAAAACTGTAAAGTCAAAAAAATAAATAGTATTGGTTTAGGAAAAATAGACATTGAATATATATATGATTCTTCATTAAATCATACGCTTAATGATCCTTATAGTGTTTCAAAGATTATAGCTCAAAACTATTATGGAAAAAACTTATATGAATTTAATTTTCAATATTTACTCAAACAGTTCTCTACACTAAATAATCAAAAAAGAGTCTTAGATAAAATTATTAAAAAAAATTTTGAAACTCCCACCTCTCCTGAAATAACAAAATTTGAATATAACACTACCGGATTAACAGATAATGTTACTATTCCAAGTACAAATATATTTACATGTTCTACATATGCTGAAACAACTACTTACCCAGCAAATAATGTTGTGGGAATACTGAAAAAAATACATTTGCCTACGGGAGGATCTATTGAGTATGAATTTGAACCCAATGAATATTTTTTTGATAAAAATTCTCCGTCATATCTTCAAAATTTGAGGGAGTATTATATTGACAATACAATTCAAAGTATCGAAGAGATTGGATATGTACAATACTCAAATATAAATTCAATAAGTTTAAATATGTGGAACTTACAGGGGGGATCCTACAAAACCAAAAAGGATTTATTTTGCATTCAATGCGGTCCGAAATCTTGATAATCCATTTTTTACCAACAGAGCCAGGAAATTTTTATGCTTCTTTCAAGATTGATGGGACTGATATTAATCTGATGTCTTGTGGTGATACACATACTGACGAAAATAGTTTTTCTTCATATAAATCTATTCTTATAAATCCAGGGAGTCATACGATTGAATTTCCCGGAACATATGTTTCAGGAAGTCTTACAATTTATGAATTGGTAAATACCCCTCCGCCATATAAAAATATTGATTATGCTTCAGGAGTTCGTATAAAGCAGGAAAAATATTTTAATTCAAGTGGTAGCATCATCCCAGATAAAATTATCTCATATTCATACAACTTATTTGACGACAATAATAGTTCTAGTGGTTATAAATTCGCTAATGAGAATGTCTATTCTTCTTCAGAATTTGTATTATACAAAAATGTTAAAATAAAAGAGAATGAGAATATGGGATATACCTATAATTATTTCAAATTACCTAGCGACTACCCAGATACTATAATGAGCATTGACGGTATGTATCATAGTGTGAAAAATTATTACAACCTAACTCAGAGCGGATTATTATATCAAAAAATCGATTTTTGATAACAATAATAATAAAGTTAAAGAATTTATACTGGATTATGAGTTGGAACACTCTAGTGGAATCACTGAAATTCCGGCAGGTTATGGATATATGCGTTCCGGAGTTATCAAAAAATTAAAGAAAAAAGAATTTGATTTTCTATCTGGCCCAGGAACTGTTATGAATGAAACAGAAATAAGTTATGAGAATCGATTCAGGTTTTAATAGTATTAAGAGTAAAAAAGAAACTCTATCTGATGGAACTGTAATCGAAAAGAATTTTATTTATCCAAGTGCTTTAACGTTAGTAGGACAAATCAATGAATATCAGCATTTGATTGATCATAATATTAAAGGAGTTCCTGTACATGTAATAGAAAAAAGAAACGGAAGTGTTGTTTCATCACTAACTACTAAATTTGATAATAATAGTCTGTACCCTACATCTCTTATTTCAAATAACCCATTTGATGGAAGTATAAAAACAGTCGTAAGATATGATAAATATGATATCAAAGGAAATCTGTTACAATTTACAACTAATATCGATGAAAATACAGGAAATGGCTTTCCTACCACTTTAATATATGGATATAACAGTACTCTTCCTATAGCAAAGGTGGAAGGAGCTACTACCAATGACTTGAAATTTATCCTTACCCCACTTGGATCACCAGGAATTGTTGCTTTATCGGATCTGGATGTAGACGAAACTTCAGAAAGAACATTGATGGAAGGACTTGATGAATATCGTAATAATGATCAGCTTAAAAATTTTATGACTACTACTTACACATATGATCCTCTTGTTGGAATTACTAGTATTACCCCACCTGATGGTGTAAGAGAAATTTATAAGTACGACTCAAATGGAAAATTAAAGATGATTGTAGATGTGAATGGAAACATTTTAACAGAGCAAAAATATAATATAAAACTTCAACCATAAAAATGATGAAAAAAATATTGCTTTTTACCAATGTTTTTGCAACTATTTTATTGTATGCACAAACTTTAACCAATACAGAAAATTATGTTTATTCAAGAACTTATTTAGAACCTGTTACAACATCCCAATCGACTGCTAAACAGATTCAAGAGGTACAATATTTGGATGGTTTAGGGAGAGTAAAGCAAAATATAGCTGTTAAAAATACTCCGACAGGAAAAGATTTAGTTTTTCCTGTTATATATGATCAGAATGGAAAGGTAGTTAAAAATTATCTTCCATTACCTGCCAGTTCCCTAAATGGGACGTACCATTCTGGAGTAAGTGAAAATAGTATTAATAGTTACTATGGTGTTTCTAATGCTTATTCAGAGATAGACTACGAGAAATCTCCTGTTGGGAAAATTGTAAAAGCTTCATTATCAGGAGATGATTGGCATATCACGGGTAATAAAACAAGAACCATTAAATACTTTGCCAATAATGCTTCCGAAGTAAAGAGATACAAGGCAACATCTACATGGAATGTTTCTTCAAAAATCAATGATGTTACATTAGGTATTGCTCCTGATGACAGTTATACAACAAATGGCTATTATAATGCCAATACCTTATATAAGTATATTAGTGAGGATGAAGATGGTATTATAACACAAACTTTTATAAATTCTTCTGGTAAAAAAATACTGACTCGTAAGGTTGATACGTCAACACTACAATTTTTTAGATACTTATTATGTATATGATAACTCAGATAATTTAGTTTACATCATCCCTCCGGAAGCTGCAAAAGCACAGAATATGACACAACTTAATGAATTGTTGAATAATCTTTGCTATCAATATCGTTATGATAAGTACAACCGATTAGCAGAAAGTAAACTTCCCGGCAGAGATTTTTGGGAATATGTAATATATGATAAACAAGGTCGTGTTACTTTAACACAAGATTCTAACCAACATAATCAAGCTTGGTCTTATGTTAAGTATGATAAGTTTGACAGACCTGTATATAACGGGATTTATACAAGTAATTCTACAAGAGCGAGTCTTCAGACCTCATTAGATAACGCATCTTATGCAACATCTAATGAAAGTACCAGCATATCACCGTTTAATTCTGATGGACAGAATATTTACTATACCAAAGCGGCTATTCCTTCCACAAATATTTCGGTGCTTTCTGTTAATTATTACGATAAATATCCTTTGGGAAGCCCTGCTAGACCTTCCACTATACTGGGAGCCAATACAATGGATGATATCCCTGTTTCTATATCCAGTAATGGTTATTCTTCTGTAAGAAGTACCAAGAGTCTTCCTACGGCAACTTTGATAAGAAATATAGAAGACAACAGATGGTCGAGCTTTTTCATTTGGTATGATCAAAAAAGTCGTGCAGTAAGTACCCACTCCATTAATCATTTAGGCGGTTTTACAAAGACAGAAATAAAACTGGATTTTGCAGGCTTTCCTTTAGAAGACTATACCTTTCATAAAAGATTAGATTCTGATGCTGAAACACTCATAAAACAACGCTATGTATATGATGATCAAAAGAGATTAAAAGTACATTATCATCAGGTCAATAATAACCCGGAAGAGATACTGGCTCAAAATGAGTACGATGAACTTTCTCGCCTGAAACAAAAAAAAGTAGGAGGTACCTCTTTATCCTCACCTATACAAACTATTGACTATGATTACAATATACATGGTTGGCTGACAGGGATTAATAAAGATGAACTAGAGAATAACGCTCCTGAGAAAAGGCTTTTTGCTTATGACATCCGTTACAACAATCCTACAGGGAGTTCATCTCCTCGGTATAACGGGAGTATTTCTGAGATAAACTGGAAATCATCAGCCAATGGTATTTATAAACGGTACAATTACAGCTATGATCCTTTAAATAGACTAACACAGGCCCAATATTCTCATCCGGAGGAAAGTATCCCTGAAAATGAGTTTTACAATGAGACTATTTCTTATGATCTTAATGGCAATATTAAGACATTACAAAGAAATGCTCCTTCTCTTGACGGCAAATCTGCAGAAATAATTGATGAGCTTGATTATACCATTGATGGTAATAAAATTGCTAAAATTGAAGATTACTCGTCAAACCCTACAGGTTATGAAGGAGGAGGAAATGATTTTGGTTATGATGCCAATGGAAATATGATTGCTATGCCGGATAGATTAATTGAGCAGATTAGCTATAATTATCTTGATCTTCCAACTGAAATCAGATTTCAGGAGAATAAAAAAAATGTAAGCTATCTCTACCGTGCAGATGGAACAAAACTTAGGAAACAGTTCGTGGTTACGGGTGATAATGGTAAAATATATGGATCATCAACCGAATACATAGACAGTTTTAATTATTCATCAGCTTCTGGTGACGAGCTTTGGGCCATGTTTGAGGAAGCGGGGGGTAAAGCTTATGAACAGGAAGCATTCATGGCATTCCTCAATGAAAACAACCATCAGAATGTATTAAAGTTTGTGCCTACCGCAGAAGGTTTTTATGATTTTGAAAATAATAAGTATATTTACCAATATAGAGATCATTTAGGTAACGTAAGAGTAAACTTCCTGAAAAATAGTAATGGGATTGCAGAAGCTGTAGACCAAAATGATTACTACCCTTTCGGATTGAACCATGTAAGACCTGAAGAGCCTTCATATTTCGGACAGGGAAGTTATACCAACTATAAGTACAACGGAAAGGAGCTTCAGGAGACAGGAATGTACGATTACGGATGGAGACATTATATGCCGGATATTGGGAGATGGAACGGCATGGACCAGCTCTCTGAGCTATATCATGATACCAGTCCCTATGCTTATGTGACCAATAACCCTATAAGATTCACAGATCCTGACGGACGTTGTAAGTCGGATGTTAACGGAAATTTCCCTGATGAGAACTGTGCTAAACCAATAGAAGAAGTTGTTATTAATGGTCCTAAAAAACCTAAAAATAACACAATAGCAGCTAACCCATGGACAGGTCCTTCGTTTTTAAATGATATGGCCAGCTATTTTAGTGGCGGAGGTGGCGGCGGAGGTCTCGGAATTGGTGGCAGTTTCGGAGGCGGAGGCGGTAGTGTCTCTCCGGATCCATATGCGGCATACAAAAGAGAGCTTGAAGCTTATATGAAGAAACTGAAATCTATTCCAAGAAATGAAACTATTGATGCAATTATAAATAACAAATATTACAATCTTACTTCTTTAGGTTTAGACCAAGCAATTGCAAATGCATCTTCTCATCTCACAACAGCTCTTGAAAATAAATCAACAGTAAATTTTACGCTTAGAAATTCATTTGCAAATCCAGCTTTTAAAACAAATGTAGCGGGATCCATGCATGAAACTTCTAAAGTAGCAAATGTAGCAAAAGGATTAAAAATTGCCGGACATGTATTAGCTGGAGTTGGTGTGGTTGTAGGAGGGTATCAATATGCAACAGGGCAAATCACAGGAACTGAATTTGCCGTAGATACTATTATGACTGGAATTGGTTTGTTTGGAGGTCCAGTTGGAGCGGGTATATCATTATTATACTTTGGTGGTAAAACTCTATATGAATTCCAAACAGGTGAAAAAATATTTGGAACCCCTTAATTAAATAGATTTATGACGAAATTAAAATTTAAAAAAATAAGTATCGCCCCTGTTATATTTATTTTGGGATGTTTATCTTTATTTTTACCTTATGCTTTTTTGTCAGAAACAAATCTTCTGACAAAAGGTCACTTTTTGTGGTTGTTTTATTTTGAGTTATTATTTCTGTTCACTATATTTTTTTTTATGGTATAAAATATATTATGAAATAATATTTGCAAGAGTAGAAAATAATATTCTCTATTACAGGAGATTGTTTTTTATAAAAAAAACAATAAAAATAGAAGACATAAAAGGCTTTAAAGTAGGAAGCGAAGAATCAGATTTTTTGGTATTGTATGATAAAGAAGACAAGAAACTCTTTGTAATCCGAATGGATTTTTACTCTAATTATTATGATTTTATTGATGAAATAAAAGCTAAAGACATTGGAATTTATTATACTATTTTTCAAAGGATAATTAAGAAAATTTTCAGAAAAAAAATTAATTAAGAATAATCCGGTAATATAATAATGGACTCCGTGGCTCCGTCTCACGAAATAGGTTTTAAGAGAAAAAGTATAATAAACTTTTATGATAAGGGATTCGCTGAAATATATGACTGCTACACTGACATCGAAGAAGTGGTTGTGGGTGGTCCGAAAAAACCTAAGAATGAAAGTATATCAGCTAACCCGATATCTGGATGGACAGGTCCTTCATTCTTGAGTGATCTGGCTAGCTTTTTTAGCGGCGGAGGTGGTGGCTCCGGCGGAGGTGGCGGTGGCGGTAGTGCCGCTCCTGAGGATCCATATGCGGCTTACAAAAGAGAGCTTGAAGCTTATAATATAAGAATGGCGCGGCTAACCTTAGCTAAAGCTATAAATAATTGCAAAGCATGTAAGGAGTTAGAAGCTGTTGAAAAATTTTTGTTTATTGAAGCACCTTTTGCTTTTGCAGGGGGAGAGATTGTTGCAGCAGGATGGAGAGTTGCAGGAATTGGTAGAATTTTAAGTAATGGATTAGGGAAAATTTTTAATCAAGGAGCTGAAAGAGTTTTTTGGTCAGGAGGAGGAAATCCAGCAGTGAAAGAAGCAGCAATGGAATTTGCTAGAAAAAATGGAATGAAAACATTGGAAATGACACGTGCAGGACGAAATTTAGAAAAACTAACAGAAGGACTTCCTTGGGATGTAGCTAAGCCTATGTGGCAAAGAATGTCTGCACAATTTGCTAGAGGGGCAAATAATACTGTACATGTTTTTCAAAGTTCTGGTGGTGTTAGTATAGAAAGTGTGTGGGGGACAATTGAATATCCAATCCTGAAACAAAAAGGAGCTAACATTATATTTCACATAATACCATAAAAGATGATAACTTTAGAACATATAAATATTTATAAATTCTATAGAGATGGAGATTATTTTGTGAGAATGTCTTCAGATAAAGAAAAAAAAATTATGACCTACAAAGATTGGTCAATGATAGATAATTTCATACAAGATCTATCTCTTGTAATTAGAGGTGCAGCGTCAGATTCATTTTCAAAAAAATTATTTGACAGGCTCAAAGAGCATTGTGAAAATGAAGAGGTGATTATAGAGCTTGAAAATATTTCAAGACAACAATAAAGTTGATTCCATTTTTGAAGCAAAAGTATAAACTTTTGTTCTCTTTTGGATGGGAAAGTTTTAACTAATCTTGACACATAAAGAGAACTGTTTGATGGAATGAACGGTCTAATTTATTTGGGAAGAGGTGATAATTTAAATGCAATGGCCAGCTTTGCTGCAATGGTGCCTCTTGTGGGAGCAGGATTGAAGTATGGGGTGAAAGGGGCTGCTAAGAGGGGATCTATAATAAAACAAACCTCGAAGAAAGCAGATTACTTGTTTACAAATAGGAGTGATGCTATGAATTGGGCAAGAAAGCAATCAGGGCATAATACGGATAAGATGTATGACGTAAATGGTAAATGGATTGGATGGAGTAATTTAAAAGGCAGTGTATATTGGGGACATGGAGACTGGGGGAAAGGAGTTGGCTCATCTACATTTCCACATTTGAATTATAACATCGGGAGGACAAAAGGACATCTATTCCTTCAAGATAAAATAACCAATAAAGGGATGTGGGAAGATTTTACTAAATACTTTGACTTTTGATAATGGAAATATTAGATAAGATAATTTACAATAGTGGTGATTCTATTCTCGAAAAGTATTCTTATTCAGATGGTATTTTAGCAATAGATTTGAATTTGACTGAACTAGAGAAGAAAGTTAAAATAAGAATTAGAACAGATAATTTATCATTTAACGATTATTATGTTAACAAGAAAGAAGATTTGTATAGAACTTGTAGAATTGAATTTCAAGAGTTGCTAAATATTCTTTCTTTAGAGAATAGCATTTATGTACCTTCAAAAGATTTTGGAAGGCTAATGCGTGAAACTAGATTAAGGTTAAATCTAGCATATGGCAAGAAATCCTCTGAGATTAAATATATTTTTTCTTTGGTTGGTTATGATAGGCTCATAACTTGTACTGTGTCGGATTTAGCTTGTATACATATAGAGTAAGACAAGGGAAGTAGTTGTCACAGATTCCATGTTACTATAGGAGATCCCAGAGAGGATTTACAACTCGGGCTTGATCTTGCAGGAAATATCCCTGTTCTCGGAGAACTGTTTGATGGAATGAACGGTCTAATTTATTTGGGAAGAGGTGATAATTTAAATGCAATGGCCAGCTTTGCTGCAATGGTGCCTCTTGTGGGAACAGGATTGAAGTATGGGGTGAAAGGAGCCGCTAAGACGGGAACACAGCTTTGGACATCAACAAGTAAGATGAGTTCTGTAAAAAATGCTTTTGGGCATTGGAAGAAACACGGAGCGGAATTTCCAGAGTTTATAAATGCCAAACAGTATGTGGAAGGTGCTAAGAGCTTTATGCACAATTCACCAGCAGGAACTTTAATAAAAACAAGAGCCAATGGCGATATTTTAAAATATCATCCGGGAACAAATACATTTGGTGTTATGGACGCGTCAGGAGTTCCAAGAACTATGTTTAGACCTACGGACGGTATGAAATATTGGTTAGGGCAATAAAACGATATAGAAATGAGCGACCATAATTGTAGAGTTTGTGGACTATATATTGACGATTTACCTTGGGGCGAAGACGGTAATTGTCCTACTTATGAAATTTGTCCTTGTTGTGGTGTGGAGTTTGGTAATGAAGATTACACAATAGAAGCAACAAAACGATATAGGGAAAAATGGATAAGTGAAGGTGCAAATTGGTTTGAGCCAAAGGAAAAACCTGAAAAGTGGGATAAAGAAGAACAGTTTAAGAACATCCCACAAGAATTTTTATAAAAGCAAAAGCCCGATTAAATCGGGCTTTTGTTCTTTTAGAAATTGACTTTCCCGTCCAATAAATCTTTCATTCTTTTTTTAGTGAGCATAGAGTTGATGATTTTGACGAGTGCATTTTTTTCGTCTTCATCGAGTTGAGAAATCAACATTAGTTGCTCGTTTAGTTCGTGGTTCTGAAGCTCTACTACGCTGTTTTCATTATCGTTCAAGGTTGTAGGCATATAAATCTCTCCCAAAAAAACTGGACAATTTATTACCCTAAAATTATTAATAAAAACAATTAATTTTAGGATATGAGAACAAGTAAATTTACAGACAGCCAAATTTTGGCAATTTTGAAAGAGTATGAATCCGTGCAAACTGCAAAAGAATTGTCTGGGAAATATGGTTTCCACTACCAAACTCTGCACGATTGGAAAAAGAAATTTGGTGGGATAACCTCCACAAAGAGCTACATAAAATCAAGGAACTAGAATCTGAGAACAATCGTTTGAAGAAGATGTTGCCAATTTGAGCCTGGAACATGAGGCATTGAAGGACGTTCTGTCAAAAAACTGGTAAAGCCTGCTACGAAACGTGAGGTTGTGAATTACCTTGTCTCAGAATATCCTATAAACATTCGGCAGGCGTGTAAATCTCTTAACTTGGAAAGGAGTAGTTATTATTATCAGCCCCAAAGAAAGGAAGACGCAGAACTAATTGTTTGTCTGAATGAACTTTCAGNGAAACATCCTAGCTATGGCTTCAAGAAAATGTTTCATAGTCTGAGAAATCAAGGTTTTGGTTGGAATCACAAGAAGGTTTACCGTNTTTACAAAAAACCAGGATTGAACCTCTTGAGAAAACGAAGANGANGATTAGCTTCGAGAGAACGAAAAAATCTGGAAGTTCCAAGNAGCTACAATGAGGTTTGGAGTATGNATTTTATGAGTGATGCGCTTTTCAATTCAAGAAGATTTAGAACACTGAACATTCTTGATGATTTCAACAGAGAAGCAATTTGGATTGAGATTGGGCTTTCCATCGGAGCGATGCACATGAGTGATTTATT
>Ga0065721_10052708_pt1 | contig 11335 bp, 9 predicted proteins | sample Mesricmetagenome_FD_59108 | JGI IMG/M metagenome (GOLD analysis project Ga0065721, IMG submission 59108) | Mesophilic microbial community from rice straw/compost enrichment Sample: eDNA_1 v2 (version 2) | ecosystem: Engineered > Solid waste > Grass > Composting > Bioreactor | place: USA: Davis...
GGAGCGTGGCGAGATTGCCGGGCTCGAAGGACACGCGCTGGAGTTCGAGCGCTACCTGCTGGCACAAGAGGAGCGGGGACGCGACGTGATGTTTCCACGCAACTGGCAGAACCCGATGCTGAACGATCTGTTCTGGCGTTCCAGTTACGCGATTCCGCAAGAGCTCGATCTGGCGAAAGCCGAAGCGGTGACGCGTTGGGGCGCCACGCGCCGGGCGCAAATCGCCGCGTGGGCGATGGGGTTGGAAGACGAGGAATTGAAGGCGATCGGCGAACGGATGAAGCCGCGCTCCTTTCAACCGGGGCCGCGGCCATTGCGTCCGGCCATCGCGGCGGAACGCGCGCTTTTTTATCGGCGCACGTTGGCGGCGTGGCGTTTTCTGCAGCAGGTCAACGCGACGGATGCGCTCGAGCTTTTGGCGAAACTCATCGAACTCGAACGCACGCCTTTGCCGGAAGGAAGGCGGTAAGGACTCGCGCGTGCGCTCGGTGCGCGCGAGCGTCAATTGGCGAGGAGCACCTTCTCCTTCAGGTGCGTGCAGCGCATCTTGGATTCGGCGTTGCGCACCGCCATCGAATACGCGGCGGGTTCGCCGACGAGAAAGACCTTCTTCCGGCCGCGTGTGATCGCGGTGTAAACAAGATTGCGCTGCAGCATCATGAAATGCGCCTTCAGCAGCGGCACGATCACGATCGGGTATTCGCTGCCCTGCGATTTGTGAATGCTGATGGCGTAGGCGAGGGTGATCTCGTTGAACTCGCCGCGCTCGAAGACGTGTTGCTCGCCGTCGAAATCGGCGACGAGTGTGCCTTTGGTGAGATCGGTGCTGACGATGGTGCCGATGTCGCCGTTGAAGAGTCCTTTGTCGTAGTTGTTGCGCAGCTGGATGATTTTGTCGCCGGGGCGAAACTCGCCGTTCGGGGCGCGCACGCCTTTCTGATGCGGATTCAGCGCGGCTTGGAGACGCGTATTGAGATTGCCGACCCCCACGACACCCTTGTGCATTGGAGCGAGCACCTGCACGTCGGTGATCGGATTGAACCACTTGAAGTGCGCCGGGATGAAACGCGTGCAGAGCTCGACGACCTTGGCGAGACAGTCCTCGGCGTCGTGCGCGGCGATGAAATTGAGATCGCTCCAGGTCTGAACTTTCTCGACTTCGCCGAGGACGGGAGGCGGTTGGGCGATGCCTTCGTTGATGGCATGCGCGGTGGTGACGATCGAGCTCTCCTTTCCCTGGCGATAAACGAACGCGAGTCGCGTGACGGGGAAGGATGTTAGTCGAGAGTTGAGGGCTGAGGGTTGAGCGCTGGGAGCCGAGAGTTGAGAGCTGACCTGAATCAGGTCTTTGAGCACGTTGCCGGCACCGACACTGGGGAGCTGGTCGACGTCGCCGACGAGCAAGAGGTGTGCGCGCGACGGCACGGCTTGGAACAGCGCGGCGGCGAGACGCGTGTCGAGCATCGAGGCTTCGTCGACAATGAGAAAGTCCGTCGCGAGCGGATGCGCCTCGTTCACCGTGAACGCGCCGTTTTCGAACTTCAACAGGCGGTGAATCGTGGAGGCGAAACCGCCGGTGGTTTCGGCGAGGCGCTGAGCGGCGCGGCCAGTCGGTGCGGCGAGCGTGACGCGCACTTTCTTGGCCTTCAGAATATCGACCAATGCGCGCAGGATCGTGGTCTTTCCGGTTCCGGGGCCGCCCGTGAGGATCGAGAACTTGTGGGTGAGCGCGTGTTTGATCGCGCTGGCTTGCAGGGCATGGAATTCGAAACCGGCTTTCTCCTGCGCCCACGTGATGGCGGCGTCGACTTTGATCGGTGGCAAACCAGACGGCACTGCGCCGAGGCGTCGCACGGCGTCGGCGATTTTTTGTTCGGCGCGGGAGTTGAGCGGGAGCTGGAGAGTGCCGTGGGCGGGGCGCGACGGGGGCGCTTCATCGACGGATTCGCCGTGAGAGACGATCGCACCTTGTTTGACGAGGGCGTCGATGCGCGATTCGATGCGCTCGGCGGAAGTTTCGAGCAGGTTCGCCGCGTAGGTGACGAGCTCGTCGCGCGGGTAGGCGGTGTGGCCTTCCTCCTGCAGGGTCTCGAGCGCGAAGATGAGGCCGGCGTCGAGGCGTGGCGGTGCGTCGTTGGCGTAGCCGAGATTGATCGCGATGCGATCGGCCGTCTTGAAACCGATGCCATCGATCTCGCGGGCCATGCGATACGGCTCGTTCGTGATGATCTGTTTCGCCTCGGGGCCGAATTTGTTGACGATCTTCACGCACTGCGAAGTCGTGACGCCGTAGGTCTGCAGATAAATGTGCACTTCGCGCAACGTGCGCTGCTCGTCCCACGCGGCTTTGATCGCGGCGGCGCGGACTTTACCGATGCCGGGCACTTTGCGGAGCTTGCCCGATTCCTCGCTCAGCACGCGGAAGGTGTCGGTGCCGAACGCATCGACGATCTTGTTGGCGTAAACTTTGCCGATGCCGGGCACGAGACCGCTGCCGAGGTATTTGCGGATGCCGTAAACGGAGGACGGCAGCTCGCTTTTGTAGCCCGTGATTTTGAACTGCGCGCCGTGTTGCGCGTGTTTCACCCATTCGCCGGTGAGACGGAGCGTTTCGCCGCATTGCACGCCGGGCAGCGGACCGACAATCGTGACGCGGTCCTCGGCGGACTTCGCCGTTTCCGGGCGCAATTCGGCAATAGTGTAGTGATTTTCTTCGTTGAAGAAAATGATGCGCTCGAGAACGCCGGTGAGGGAGTTGGCAGTTTGCTGGGCCAAGCACGATTACGGTTAGCGCGTGCGAAGTCGCGGGCAAGACCTGCTTCCGCGAAGCGAGGATGGAAGCTCCGGGCTCCAATGAAACACCAAGCCCCGAGAAACGTTGCGGCGAGAAATTAAACCACAGAGGCACGGAGAGCAAAGCCGATACGCCCAGCGACTCAATGGGCCGCTTTTCCTCTTCTGAAATCCTAGGCGAAGCGAAGGGCCGCTCCAACCACCGCAAGCGCTCATTCAACGCACCGGTTCGCATCGCCGCTGCCCCACCATCCACCGCGATCTTCTCCGTGCTTCTGTGCTCCATGGTTCACCACCTGTCCCGGCATTGGGAAATTTGACCTTTGGTGTTTCATTGGAGCTTCCGTGCGCGCGATGTTGATTGCACCGGGTGGACGCGGTGCAAAACATGGCGCGCTATGGAGATGTTTTCTTCGTTTTTGCCGATCATTCAGCTCGCGATCACGCCGGTCATCTTGGTGTCGGGCATGGGCGCGTTGATGATCGTGCTCACGAATCGGATGGCGCGCATCGTCGATCGGACGCGTGCGTTGGCGGAGGCGGTGCGGAGCGCGGAGGGCGATGAGCGTTCGCATCTCGAGACGCAGCTCGATATTCTGTGGAGCCGGTCGATTCGCATCCGCCGCGCGGTGACGGCGGCGGGATTGAGCATGCTGCTGTCCTGCATGTTGATCGTGGTGCTGCTCGTGGCCGCGGTGGCGGGCTGGAATGTGCGCGCGGTGGTGCTGGCGCTTTTTGGCAGCAGCGTGCTGCTGTTGATCGCGTCGTTGGTTGAGTTTCTGCGCGACATTTTCATCTCGTTGCACGCGTTGAAACTGCAGGTCGACCGCGCACGGCGCACGCCATTGCATGACGGAACGAGCGCGCGGACGGCATAAGCGGGCCCGCCGGTGCGGCGTGGAGGGGCGGGCGATCGCGAGGGCGCGCCTGATTGTCGCGGCGTAACCCCGTTTCCTAAATACGGCTGAGCAGGACGGGCGTGAGTTCGACGAGCGTCGGGAAAATCTCTGTCGCGCCGTGCGCGCGTAACTCCTCGGCAGAGTGTGTGCCGGTGGTGACGCCGAGAAAACCGAGGCCGGCTTGTTGCGCGGCGGCGAGGTCGTAGATGGAGTCGCCTATGAGCACGGCGCTGGCGGCGTCGCCTCCGAGCGTGCGCAGGGCGTGGTCGGCGAATTCGCGTTGCGGTTTTAGCCATGGCGTGTCGCCGGCGCCAAAGATGCCGCGCACGAACGGGGTGATGCCGAGGTGAGCGCAGACGACGCGAGACGACTCGCCGCGTTTGTTCGTCAGCACACCGCAGGTGACGCCGTGGCGGTTGAGGGCTTCGAGCAACTCGGTGGCGCCGGGCATGAGTTTGACGTCGTCGAGGTTGGTGGCGCGCCAGTGTTCGAGGTAAAGGGGCAGGATCCGTGCGACGTTCTCGCGTCCGGCGAGGTCGGCGATGGCGTCCTCTAGGCCGCGACCGATCGCGTTGCGCACTTGCTGCATCGTCGGTGCCGGCAAACCGATGCGCCGCATCGCGTGGGAGTGGCAACGGTGAATGGCGTCAAAGTGGTCCAGCAAAGTGCCGTCGAGATCGAAAAGGACAGTCCGGAAGCGCATGAGCGGTCAATCGAAGCGGGTTCGGGCGCGGAGGCCATCTTTTGTTCGTTCGCGACGGCAGAGAAAAACCGTGTCAGGTTCCGCGCTAGATGGTCCGGAGTGAACCGGAGTTTACCGCCGGCTTCTCGGGGGGAAACACCGGGTAGAAAGTTCTGGAGCCTGTCGGGGGGAGTGTGGAAAGTAGCGAACATGTCCGAATCCGCCTCCAACGCCCGTGCCGACGTGCAGCTGGCCGACGGCGTTTTGTCGGTGCGGGTGAGTGGGGACTGGAAACTGACGGGAGAGCGCGTGGATTGGCACGAGGTCGTGGCGCGCACGATGGAGCGGGGCGACCAAGCGATGCCGCACACGATCCGCGTGGTCGCGGAAGGATTGGTGGATTGGGACAGTTCGCTGTCGTTGTTTTTGCGGCACGCGCGGGCTGGCGCGGAAGCCATCGGCGCCAAGTTCGAAACGCAGAATCTGCCCAAAGCGGTGGTCGAACTGATGGATTTGCTCGTGAAAAAGGAGCGTGTGAACGCGGAGTCGCGTTTGCCAGATTTGTTCACGGCGGTCGGCAATTTCGCCCACTTCTTGCTTCGCGAGACGAAAGATATCGCGGGATTGGTGGGGGAGTGCTCGTTCAGCGTGATGCGGTTCGTGCGCGGGCAAGCGCAGTTTCGGTGGCGGGATTGTCTGACCGAAATGCAGCGCTGCGGCGCGCAGGCGCTGCCGATCGTGGGACTGATCAGCTTTCTCGTCGGTGTGATTCTCGCGTATCAGGCCGCGGCGCAACTGCGGACGTTCGGTGCGGATATCTACGTCGCGGACATGGTCGGCGTCGCGGTGGTGCGCGAAATGGGGCCGTTGATGGCGGCGATTGTGCTGGCGGGACGCACGGGCGCGGCGTTTGCGGCGACGCTCGGCAGCATGAAGGCGAACGAGGAGATCGACGCCTTTGAGACGCTGGGTGTTTCTCCGGTGGATTTTCTCGTGATGCCGCGGATGGCCGCGTTGTTCGTGATGATGCCGTTGCTCGCGATCTATTCCGACGTGCTCGGGATCTTCGGCGGCATGTTGATCGCGCAGTTGCCGCCGCTGAACATTCCGCCGCGACTGTTTTTTGCCGAGATGCAGACGATCGTGGATTTGTCGGATTTGTTCACAGGTTTGATCAAGGCGGCGACTTATGGCGCGCTCATCGGACTGTCGGGCTGCTTGCGCGGCATGCAGGCGGAGCGCAGCGCGGCGGGCGTCGGCCAGGCGGCGACGGCGGCGGTCGTGACCAGTATTCTGCTGATCATCGTCAGCAACGCGATCTTCGCGGTAATCTTCAACATTCTGGGATGGTGAAATGAGCGCGCCGGCCACCCAACCCGCCGTCGGAGGAAAATTCGCGATCGAGGTCGAAGGACTCGAGGCGCGTTACGACGATCGCGTCATCCTTGAAAACGTCTCGTTCGCGGTGAAGCGCGGGGAAATTTTCTTCATCATCGGCGGCTCCGGGTGCGGCAAGAGCACGCTGCTTCGCAACATGGTCGGGCTCGTGCCGCCGGCGAAGGGCACGGTGCGGTATTTCGGGCGCGACTTCACGCATGCGCCGTCGCAGGAACGCAAGGCGATGCTGCGGACATTCGGCGTGCTTTATCAGAACGGCGCGCTGTGGAGCTCGATGACCGTGCGCGAGAATGTCGCGTTGCCGTTGGAGCTCTACACGGACCTTTCGCGCCGGGAGCGTGAGGAAATCGTCGCGCTGAAACTCGCGCAGGTGGGCCTGTCGGGTTACGAGGATTATCTGCCCTCGGAACTTTCCGGCGGCATGCGGAAACGCGCCGGACTTGCCCGCGCGTTGGCCTTGGATCCACAGATCGTGTTTTTCGACGAGCCTTCGGCCGGGCTCGACCCGATCACGTCGCTCAAGCTCGACGAACTGATTCTTCATCTGCGCGAGACGCTCGGCACGACCATCGTCGTGGTGTCGCACGAGCTCGCCAGCATCTTCGACATCGCCGATCGCGTCGTCATGCTCGAGAAGGAGACGCGCGGGGTGATTGCGGAGGGCGATCCCCGGCACCTGCGCGACCGCAGCGAGGACGCCCGCGTGAGGGAGTTCTTGAACCGGCGGATGGAACCGGTTGAAACCAAAGGAGACTCTTCCGCGTGAAATCCCGTTCCAGTCCCGCAGTCGTCGGCATGTTTGTCTTGGGAGCGCTGCTGCTCACCTTGCTGGGTTTCATTTCCTTCGGCGGATCGAACTTCTTTTCCAAGCCGACGCGCTTCGTCGTCTATTTCGACGAATCGGTCAGCGGCCTCGATCCCGGCGCTGCGGTGAAGATCAACGGCGTGCGCATCGGTCGCGTCGCCGCCATTGCCGTGCGCTACGACACGGCGGCGCGCTCGGCGCAGGTGCAGACGATCTGCGAGGTCGACCGCAATGTGCTGATGGATGGCGACGGCCACACGATCGAGATCACCAATCCCGCCGAACTGCAGAGCCTTGTTGAACGCGGATTGCGCGCGCGCCTCACGCTCCAAGGCATCACCGGATTGCTGTTCGTCGAATTGAGCTTCGTCGATCCGCTCGAATACCCGGACCACCAGCCGAAGCGCGCGGAGGCATATCCGGTGGTTCCGGCGATTCCGTCTCCGATCTCGGAGCTGCAAAACAGCCTTGTCGACATCGTCGCCGACATCAAAGCCGCGAAGATTTCCGAATTGAGCCGCGACCTGCGCGCGCTCCTCAACACGGCGAACCAGAAGTTGGTCGAACTCGATGTGCAGGGGCTCAGCGCGCGCCTTTCGGGAGCGGCCGAGGCGGTCGAGGCGTTTGTCAACGCGCCGGAGGCTCGGAGCGCATTTCAGAATCTGAACACCGCGATCGCGGATTTGCGTGCGCTCATCGCCAAGGTTGACGGCGAAGTCGGCCCCGTCGGTGCGGAATTCAAGAAGACGCTCGCCGACGCGCAAAAGGCGTTGCAGGCGATCGACGGCGCCGCGGTTACGACGAAGCGTTTCGTGAACGCGCAGGGCGATCTGAGTCAGGACGTGGCGCGCACGTTGCAACAAGTCGCCGATGCCGCGGAGGCGATTCAACGTCTCGCCGAACTGCTCGAGCGCAACCCGAATGCCTTGATCGTGGGCCGCAAGCCCGCGGAAACTTCGAAGTAACCGCACCGATGAAATTCCCGCCATCCTTGAACGTTGCGACCGTGGTTTCTCGCGGAGTTTGCGCGGGCGCATTGCTCGCCGCCACGTTGTTCGCCGGTTGCAATGTCCTGCCCGAGGCGCAACCTGACACCACGCGTCACTACGTTCTCGAAGCCCGCGTGGACCGGACGGGCGAGTTGCCGATCGATGCCTCCAGAATCGGGCTGCGGCCGGTTGAGGTGCCGGCGTATTTGCGGCAGAAAACGATCGTGGTGCGTTCCGGTGAAAACGAACTCAGCTACGCCCGCGATGCCCGTTGGGCCGAGCCGCTCGAAGCGGGAATCACACGGGTGCTGCGCGAACACCTCGCCGCCGAGGCGCAGGTCGTGAGCTATCCGTTTCCCGTGCAGATGGCGCGCGATTACGATCTGACCGTGCGCGTGCTCAACGCGGAAGGCCGGCGCGGCGGGGTGCAGTTTGTCGCGGTGTTCGAGTTGGTGCGCGTGGGCGATGAACCCGAGGTGGTGGTGCGCAAAGAATTTCGGGCCGCGGGCTCGGATTGGAACGGCGATTACGGTCGGCTCGCCGCCGAGTTGAGCGCGGCGGTGGCCGGGCTGGCGCAGGAGATTCTCTCCGCCGTGCCCGCGCGGACGAAGTGACCGCGATTTCAGGTCGCGGCTCCGGCGGTTTGTCGGAGTCTACCGCGCGGACTTTGCGCGCGGGCGGGGCGGATTGCGGTTGAAGTTTCCACTGGCGGAGTGAAGCACGGCGGTTAGTGATGGGGCATGGCCACGACTGGAGAGACGCCAAGTTTCTCAGTGCTCCAATTTTCGCTCGAAATGGACGAGGGTAATCGGCCGACGCAGCGCACGCGGAATTGGGGACGCTACGTTTCAGTCGAGGAAGCGTTTCATCATGCACGTTCGCTGGCGCAAGGCGCCTGCACGCGGCTTCGCAGCGAGCAAACCGATCCCGAGCCGACGTTGGTCGATACCGAGTGGGGTTACGATCTCCGTCTTGGCGCGCTGACCGTGCATCGTTTTTGGGTGCACGAAAATTTCAGCAGTCAGCGACTGTTGAAATAGCGCTGCGCGGCGAGCGCGCCGTGATCAAAGCGAAGGGCGCGTCGACGCCCTTCGCGTGGGGATGCGAGACCGCCCGCGGATGGACGGGCCCGCTGTTTCAATGACGCGCGTTATCAGCGCAGCGCGTTCGCGATGCGCGCGAGAGCAGTCTCGACGTTGGCGCGCGAGTTGAAGGCGCTGATCCGCACGTGCCCTTCGCCGCATTTGCCGAAGCCGGCGCCAGGCGTGACGACGACTTGCGCTTTGTTCAGGAGCAAATCGAAGAATTCCCAGGAATCGCGCTGCGCGTTCACCCAAATGTAGGGCGCGTTGTCGCCGCCGATGCAGTTGAAGCCGAGCTTGGTCATCGCGTCGCGGATGAGCTTGGCGTTGCCGAGATAGAATTCGGTGAGGTCGTGCGTCTGCTTCTGGCCATCGGGCGTGTAGACGGCGGCCGCGGCTTTTTGCACCGGATAGGAAACCCCGTTGAATTTCGTCGTGTGACGGCGGCTCCAGAGCGCGTGCACGCTGTGTTCGTTGCCGGCGGCGTCGCGCGCTTTGAGCGTCTTCGGCACGACGGTGTAGGCGCAACGCAGGCCGGTGAAACCGGCGAGTTTCGAAAACGAGCGAAACTCGATCGCGACGTCGCGCGCGCCGGGAATCTCGTAGATCGACCGTGGCACGCCGGGCGTGCGGATGAAGGCTTCGTAGGCGGCATCGAAGAGGATGATCGAGTTGTGTCGCTTCGCGTAGGCGACCCATGCTTCGAGTTGTGCGCGCGTGGCGACGGCGCCGGTCGGATTGTTCGGGAAGCAGAGATAAATCAGATCGACGGGCTCGGACGGCGGAGCGGGCACGTAGCCGTTGGCGCTGGTCGAATCGAGATAGACGAGTCCGCTGTAACGTCCGTCGCGGTTGGGGCCGGTGCGACCGGCCATGACGTTCGTGTCGACGTAAACGGGATAAACCGGATCGGGAATCGCAACGCGGCTGTCGCTGGCGAAAATTTCCTGGATGTTGGCGACGTCGCACTTCGAACCGTCGGACACGAAAATCTCATCGGCGTCGACTTGGGCGCCCTTGGCGATGAAGTCGTTTTGTGCGATCGCTTCGCGGAGAAACGCGTAGCCTTGCTCGGGACCGTAGCCTTTGAACGTGGCGCGATTTCCCATCTCGTCGGTCGCAGCGTGCAGCGCGGCGATGCACACGGGGGGCAGCGGCTCCGTGACGTCGCCAATGCCGAGGCGGATGACGGGCTTGTCGGGATTCGCGGCGACGAAGGTGTTTACGCGACGTGCGATGTCGGCGAAGAGGTAGGAAGCCGTGAGCTTGGTGTAGTGTTCGTTGAGGCGGGTCATCGGTGGGAGGGAAACGAGAAAACCGAAAAGGGGGAAAGCGGGAATTCGAAAAAGCGCGTCACGGACGCCCAGAGGCGAACAACGCCACGCAAAAGCGGGGAAACAGGAATCCTTCGTGGGGACGCAGCCCGGCGGCGCGACCTTTTCCCGAGCGGGACTCCGCGGGCGCCTCGCCGAATATGTCTCAGCCGAAAGAAGCGGGAGAGTGCGCTTGAACAGCGCGGCGGGCGCGGGTAGTCCAAACCTTACCCCTATGCAAAAAATTGAGACCATTGCGGCGATGCGGGAGGCCGCCGCGACTTTGCGTCAGTCCGGGCGGCGTGTCGCGTTCATCCCCACACTTGGCGCATTGCACGCGGGGCATGTCAGTCTGATCCGGTTGGCGCGCGAACGCGGTGAGGCCGTGGTGGTGTCGGCGTTCGTGAATCCGCTGCAGTTCGGTGCGAACGAGGATCTCGCGAAATACCCGCGCTCGCCGGAGGCGGATGCCGCCTTGTGCGAACGTGAAGGGGTCGACGTGCTCTTCACGCCCGCGGCGGCGGAGATGTTTCCGAAGAATTTTTCCACAATGGTCGCGGAGGAGCGCGTGAGTAAACCGCTCTGCGGTATTTCGCGTCCGGCGCTTTTTCGCGGCGTGCTGACTTGTTGGCTGAAGCTCCTCCACGTCGTGCAGCCGGATACGCTGGTGATGGGTGAAAAGGATCCGCAGCAGGTCGCGGTGGTGCGCAAGGCGCTCGCGGATCTCTCGCTGCCGGTCACCGTCGTCACCGGACCGACCGTGCGCGACGCCGACGGCATGGCGGTGAGCGCGCGTAATCTTTACCTGACGCCGTCGCAGCGCGAGGAGGCGTTGGCGGTGAATCGCGCGCTGTATCGTGCGAAGGAAATGGTCGAAGGCGGTGTGCGCAGCGCGGATCGCGTCGTGGCGGAGGCGACGCACATCATCGGGCAAAAGCGCCGGTTGCGCATCATCTACATCGCGGTCGTGAATCGCGACACGATGGAGGCGATGCGCGAAGTCGTGCCCGGCCAATGCTTGATGGCCGTCGCCTACTGGGTGGACGAGGTGCGTTTGACGGACAACATCTCGCTCTGACGGCGTGGGCGGATTTGTTGTCGATTGGGTAAAGAGCGGCTGGCTGCTCATCTGCCGTGCTCTTTGAAAACGGTGCGCGAAATTGCCTGAAAAGGCGCGGTGGAAGCCTTGTGAATAACTTGTCGGCAATGCGCGCAGCCGGAGACCGCCGCGAGAGGGGCGGGTGGCCGGCGGGCGTTGCATCGGAAATGGCTTTCGCAGAGTGACGCCTCGGCCTCGGTGGTAACGCTTAGGATAGGAAAAGTGCAAGTGACTGGCTTCGCGGGGCATCGCGCAGAAATTGTCATAGGGGGGGA
>Ga0065721_10007431_pt1 | contig 11334 bp, 12 predicted proteins | sample Mesricmetagenome_FD_59108 | JGI IMG/M metagenome (GOLD analysis project Ga0065721, IMG submission 59108) | Mesophilic microbial community from rice straw/compost enrichment Sample: eDNA_1 v2 (version 2) | ecosystem: Engineered > Solid waste > Grass > Composting > Bioreactor | place: USA: Davis...
CGGCCGCCAGCCGCAGCGAAGCGGATAAGCTTCTCAGCTTCTCCCGGTCCGCCTTGACCGAAGCGCTCGCGCGTTTTAAATCCGTGACGTTGCGGACAAGCGCCTGGATGCCTTCCGCGGTCGCGATCTCCTTCATCGGCAAATCCTTCAGCCCGCTCTCGACTTCCGCGACCGTCTTCGAGACGGACGGTCCGCCGCCTTGGTGGACGGCTTCGTATAGCTTTTCGGCCGCGGCCAGAAAACGCTCTTGCGCGCGAGGGCCGGCTTCCCGCGGAGTAACGGCTTCGCCGCCCGCGACGCCGTCGGGGGCGGCGGCTTGTCCCGCCGCGGGGAACGCGGCCGGCGCCAACAGCGACGCGGTCAGCAGCATCGCAGTCAAAAGCAAGATTCCTTGCCAACGACGTTTCCCGCGGCGCAGCCGGAAGAAATCGAAAGAAAACACGGACATCCCCTCCTACCCCATGGATATGAAGGGATGTCCGCGATTAGAACGTCCCGTCCGAAGGACGCCCCCGCTTGACGAAGGCGAACTTCGCGACTGCGGCGGCGGCGACGCTAAGTCCCGTCAAGACGAAAGTAAATGTCGCGACGTAGGCCAGATCGTCGTCGAGCTGCGACGGCAAGTACGGATAAACGCCGTACGTATAATCGACCGTGTCGTTCAGGAACGTCCAAGCGGCCGCGACCAGCAGCGCCATGCCTCCGAAAGTAAAAAATCTCGTGTACAACAACGCCATCGCCGCCATCGCGGTATGCCCGACGATCAGCATCCAATGATCCCAGTACAGCACGTCGCCTTGGGCTTGTCCGGCGAAGATGACCGCGGTCGCCCAAATGCCGTACTTGACCGAAGTCACGACGCCGAGCGTCTCCACGATGCCGCGAACCGCGTTGACCCATCCCTTCCGCGAAGGCTTCGGAGCGATCCACAGCCATAGAGCGGCCAACGCGAAGAACAGCGATGCCGTCGGACTGTCGGGCACGAACGGAAGCTGCCAGTGCGGATGGGTGTTCCAGGTTTCCTCGAGCTGATCTTTGTACCAGTAATAACCGTATATCGTACCCGGAATATAGATGAACATCATTAAGCCGAACGTCGTCGGATGGAGCAAAACGTCGCGGGATATCAGCCATTTCAACCAGCTCATGCGGGCTGCTCCTTTCGGAACGGATGTCGTTTGAAAAAGAGACCTGACCGTCGCCGGTCAGGTCTCTTTGAAGCGGGCGATTATTCCGCCGCTTCCGCCTTTTGTTTCGAAAGCCAAGTCGCGATGCCATCGATCTGTTCCGCGCTAAGGCTGTCCTTGAAGGCAGGCATCGTGCCGCCTCCGGCGCCTTCCGTGATGATGGTCACGAGCTCTTCCTTGCTCAGCACGTCGCCGATTCCGCGAAGCGCCGGAGCGCCTCCGCCTTCGAGCTCCGCGCCGTGGCAAGCGATACATTGCGCTTGCGTCATCGTCTCGGTGAAGGCCGGATCGTCCGCGGCCACCATGGCCGGGATCTTCTCCTTGCCCGGAATCGGACGAGGCTGTCCGTTCTTGACGGCTTCCTCGGCCTTGATCTTCCGTTCGATGTGCTCCGGAATTTGTCCGTTCGCCTCGAGCTCGTGCTGGTAGTGATCCCAGGAAACCCAGGTCAGATAAGCCACGGCCGCGACCGATACGAGCATCAAGGAAGACGCGATCGGACGGCGATAGAAGCGGCGTTCCTTGCCGGTGTCCAAGAACGGAGCCAGCAGCAACGCGATGAACGGGATGCCCGACAGGCCAAGAATCCCGAGCACGATAAAATCGCCCGAAGCGTACGGATACTTCAGCAGTTGGTACATGAACAAGAAGTACCAGTCCGGCATGGGGATAAACGAGCTGTTCAGCGGGTCGGCCGGATACCCGAGCGGCGCCGGGTGGGCAATGACGAGCGTCAAAAATCCGACGAGGGCGACGCAGCCGACCATCCATTCCTTCAGCAGGAAGTTCGGGATGAACGCTTCGGACTTGCCCGGAAACGCCGTATAATCCGGAGGCGTTACCTTCGAGTAATCCCGCTTCTTGATACGCGAATCGCCGACGTAGACGATTTTTTCGTTAGGATCATGTTTATGTGCCATCGCTAGTCACTCCCCTTTCTCACAGCGGCCCGGAAATGCCCTGTTTTCGAATCATAAAGAAGTGTCCGGCAAGCAACGCGAGCAGCGCGCCCGGCAAGAAGAACACGTGAATCGCGAAGAAACGGGTCAGCGTCTGAGCTCCGACGATCGTTCCGCCGTTCATCAACTCTTTGATATACTCTCCCAGGAAAGGCACCGAACCTGCGATTTCCAGGCCGACCTTCGTCGCGTAATAAGCCTTGTTGTCCCACGGAAGCAGATAACCCGTGAAGCCGAGGCCGAGCATGACGAAGAAAATCAACATTCCGACTACCCAGTTCATCTCGCGGGGCGCTTTGTAGGAACCCGTGAAGAAAACGCGAAGAGTATGTAGGAACATCATGACGATAACGAGGCTGGCGCCCCAGTGGTGCATCCCCCGCACGATCGCGCCGAAGGCGACTTGATGCTGCAGGTAATCAACGCTGTAATACGCGTTAATAATATCCGGAACGTAATACATCGTCAAAAACATCCCCGAAAGGATCTGAATGACGGTAATGAAGAACGTCAATCCGCCGAAGCAATACACGAAAGCGGAGAAGTGATGCGCCGGGTTGACGTGCTCAGGCACCTCGTGGTCGGCGATGTCTCTCCACATCGGCGTTATATCGAGACGTTCGTCGATCCAGTTGTACATGGTTTTGAACATGGGACGAAACGCCCTCCTTCTAAACGCGACTATTCGGAATGATCGGTCCGAGATATACCCAGCCGTTCTCCGTCTTGACCTCGTATTCGTCGAGCGGCTTAGGCGCGACGGCAAGGTTTTTGCCACTTTTGGCGTATAGCGCGCCGTGGCAAGGACAGTGGTACTCGTTCGGCGCTGCCTCGCCGCCCCAGCTCACCATGCAGCCCAAGTGTTTGCAGACCGGCGACAGAGCGAAAATCTTGCCGTCGTCGCCCTTCGAAATCCAGGCGGCCAATTTCGGATCGCTCTCGTACCAGCCGTCCACCTGGTGAATTTTGAAATTCACTTCGGTAGGCTCGTTCGTCACTTTGCTCTCCTCGATCACCTTGACGAATCCCGCTTCTACTTTCTTCTGCAATATAGGATCGACGGCAAAGCGGATCATCGGTAAAACGGCTCCGCCCGCCATAAAGGCTGTCGTTCCGCCCAACGTGTACGCCAGAAATTGACGTCTCGTCATTTCTTTGCGTTTGTTAGGTTTGTGCGCGGTTTCATGCTGCTCTTTGTGGTCCATTCGTTCTACCCCCTTTGCCACACCAATCTCGCGTCCGATACGGACTTTTCCATTTTGTTCACAAGGACATAACTATAATAGCCCACGGGCTTGGGAGCGTCAAGAATCGTGGCGGGAGTTTCCGGGTTCGCGGAGGATTCGCGCAACTAAAATGTTCTCATTTTGTCACATTTCCCCCGGCGAGCCGATCGAATCTATTGTTTGCCCTAACTTGCCAACCTATGCGCGCGTTTCCTTGTTTTCTTTCGGACGAACGCCCCGTCAGGGCGCCTTTTTCCATAAGTCGGCGACCGCTTTGGCGAGCGCCTTCCCGTCCGGCTCCTCGTCTTCCGTCCCGGGCCGAACGTACAGATCGGCTTCCAAACGATCCAGGCGCATGGGCCGGCCGCTGACGACGACGACGTACCGGAAGCCGGCGCGCTTCCATAAACCGATCAGCCGGTTAAGCTCGTCGACCAGTTCCGGTCCATCCGTGCCGTAATGGTAGGCGGGCATCGTAACCGTCCTGCCTCTGAAAGCCGTCTCGAGCGGGGTTAACCAACGCCCGGCCGAAGCAACCGCTTCCGTGGCCTCGAAAGGCGATTCTTCTCCGGTCAAGCCGGACAGCGGCAGCAGGCAGGTGTCCATATACGGCTGCAGGTCCGGCCAACTTTCCGGGCCGATTTCGCTGAATTTCATGTTCTCGCAACTCTCCTCTCCGCTGGGTGTCCCGGATTCGCTCCTTCATCGTACTCCAAAATCGCGCGCATTAAAAGCTCGTCTTCGAACGGTCCGCCTCTTCGGACAAACAAAACAACCCGGCCGTCCGGCCGGGTCAACCTTCTCTTCTTTTAGCTGTCAGCCGCGATCGCCCGACGCTCGAATCAGTTCTGGATCGCTTTCAATTCGTCCGTCAAACGCCGAAACGATTCCACGTCGCCCTGCGCAAGCGCGTCATCGATCGCATCGTAAATTTTTTCCGTCCGGTAATTGCGCAGCGCTTCGTCCAGGACCATTTCTGCCGCCAATCCCAGCATCGTCTCATAGGCGACTTTCATGTTGTCCATTCGTTGCACCTCCGAAATCCGGCGTTTGGGCTCCCTTGCACGGGCTCCGAAAAAAGCATCGGCGCGGGTTGCGTTCGCTCCGTGCGCGCCGCTTCCCAATAAAGCATATTCACCGATGACCACCCCGTACAAGACGTTTGCCCCCCCAGCCGATCAATATATCTTTGCCTAGCTCCATGCGCTTAAATCCGTCGGAACCCCGTCTGCCTTCCGCTTGCCGGCCCGCTTTCCAGCGCGATCGCGTCCTCGAAAACCAGGCCGTGGCCGGCCACGAGCTTCTTGCCTTGCGGAGTCGCTCTCGCGACCTGCCTGCCGTCCGCCGTCGTTCCCCATTGCAGGATGCCGAGATGCATCAGCATTTTGAGCACGCGATGTTCGAATATGCTTTCCGGCGTGTCGTAATAATACTGCCGGATCAGCGGCAGCATGGCCGGCCTGAGCGAATCGATCGTAATCCATTCGCCCGACAGTCGCGCGATCCATTGCGCCAGGGACGACAGATTCGGAATCGCCCCTTTGTAGAGGCGCAGCCAGAATCGATACATTTTCGCCGGGTCCGGCGCGGCATGGCCTGCGGCGACCTCGTTCCCTCCCGGCGTGATCGCCAGATAGCCGTCCGGGCTCTCGGAGACGAATCCTTCGTAATAAACGAAGTCGTAAAGAAGGGAAAACCTGTCCGGATAGTCCCGGAAGTGCCTCCCGTAGCCGAATCGCCAACCGGCTTGGGCGGGCAAGCTTTCTCCTACGGACAACAAATCCAGAACTTGCGCCAATTGTCTCTTGTACATGACGCCTTCCGAGGTGATCGCCGGTCCGTAATCCCGTACGAAACGGAGGAAGTATACGGCGTCGTCCGCCAGCAATCCCCGTTCGTCCCGGTAAGCTTGCGGATCCTCCGCCGCCTCGAGAACGTGGCGGTATCGATGCTCCAACGCGTCGCACAGACCGGTCTTGACGTCTTCCGGAACTTGAAACAAGGCCCGAGTCTGCTGCGAAAAACCGTTGAACAGCCAGCCGTAGTTTTTGAAACGCACGATCGACTGACGTGCGGACTCCTCCGGACTCGGCGGAAGCGGCGCGGGTTTCTTGGCTTTGCCCGATTTCGGCTTCGCCTTCGCCCCGGCGGCGGGTGTCGGGGCGACCGGCAGGTCTTTTCTTGCCGAGTTGGCTTGTCCGCCGGGCGGCGACGGTTCGAGCGCCCGGGCTTTCAGCTCTTCCAGGCTGTAGGCGTTCCGGTTTTCGAAGAGGAGCGAGTTCAGAAATCTCAACTCGCTGTTCGTCATGCTTTCCACTCTCGATTCCATCACGTCGCGCCGCTGAATCGTCGACAGGATGGTCTGGATCAGTTCGTTTTTGGAATGGCTTTCGCTCGGGCATCCGTATGTGTCGGCGATTTTTTTCAAATCGGCGATGTCCGCGTAGCAGAGCATGTCGGCCAAATTCATGGTCATTCCCCCCGCTTGGAGGCTTTATTTTCTCAGTATGGGCGCGGGAATGATGTCTTAAACGTCCTCCGGACGATTGTCGGGACCGAGATGCGATTACGCTTGGCATCCTAATTAAAAAAGGCGGCCCGGTTTCAATGCCGGTTCCGCCTTGGAACTGATCGTCGATATTGGTTTAAGCGTTCGATCCCGCTTGTTCCAAATGCCTGGTGCAGTTATGCAGAAGAGGCGTCCAACCCGCCGGATTCCGTTCGAGAACCGACAGCGACATGTTCAGCAAGTGCCGATCGTCCAACTCTTCGCAAAGCGACTTTAGCATTCTCGCAAGGAAGCTTCCGTGAGTGACGACGAGCCATGCTTCTCCGGGATGCTTCTCGGCCAAATCCTTGACGAAGGAATGTCCTCTGGCTCGCACGGAATCGTCCGACTCCTGATCGGGAACGAGACTTCGCCATTCCTTGCCCCACCGGGACAGCCTCTCCGCCTCCGTCGTCCCTTCGGCCGCTCCGAACGATCTTTCCCGAAGCCTCTCGTCCGTCAACAGCGGAATCCCCAATCTGCCGGCCAGCACTTCCCCGGTCCGGTAAGCGCGTTTCAAATCGCTGCAATACACGCCGTCCCAGCGCTCGCCGTCCTTCGCGAGCCGTTCCGCCAGCAAAGCGGCTTGACGCAAGCCTTCAGGGCTAAGGGGAATGTCGGTTACCCCCTGGATGATCCCCCGCTCGTTCCATTCCGTGATGCCGTGTCTCACCCATCCGATCCGCGTCGCCTTCGTCATGATCTCACCCGCGAAAACCAATTCAGAATCAACATCGTCATAATCATCCCGACGATGGAAAAGACGACCCAGTACTCGGGCACCGCCGGGGAAACGCTCAGCATGATCGGATCGCTCAGGCTCGCCACGGGAACGTCGAGGTGGATGCTGTCTCCGTACGAGTGGCTCGAGGCGAAGGCGCTGGCGGCTTCCGACTTGGCGGAACTTCCGGCAAAGCCGTTGCCGATGGCGGCATAGAGGAAGCCTCCGACGAACAAGGCGAACAGAGCGGCGAGTATGCCCGCGACGCGCTTGCGGAACAAATACGAGAAGGCGTACGTCCTTCGCGTGGCCGGCATGTACCAGCTTTGTTCCGTATAGATTCTCTCCATTACGTTGCGGTTGATTCGCTCGGACGAGATCGGAGCGACTTCAGGCTCGGCGTCTTCGAACGGGAATTCGCTGATGAGAAGAGCGCTCTCCTCCCAGATCCGGAATTCCTCTTCGCAAGATTTGCAGCTCCGCACGTGCAGGTCGACGGCCAGCTTGTCGGCGGAATCGTCCGGCAAGTCGCGGTAGATTCCGAACCACTCCGCGGCTTCTTCGCATTTCATCGCAGCTTCATCTCCTCGTACTCCTTCATCATGGCCGGTTCAGCAAAATACGATTCCAATTGCGTCTTTACGCTGGCTCGGGCCCGGAATAGCAACGATTTGACGGAACTGACCGTCTGACCTAGAATGTTGGCGATTTCCTGATAGTCCATGCCGTCGTACTCGCGCAGAATGAGCGCGGAGCGCTGTTTCTCCGGCAAGCTGTTAATGGCTTCGCGGACCATGGAAACTTTCTCGTTGCGCAGCAGTCGCTGCTCGGGCGCCTCTTCGAGAGGAGCCGGCGGTATGTAGGTGGAGTCGTCGAGCGAGAGGTGCGCCGCTTTCTGCTTGCGCAGCTCGCTGAGAACCGTATTGCGGGCTATCGTGTACAGCCAAGTCGAGAAGGAGGCGTCCACTTCCCGGAACGAATGCAGGCTCCGGTAAGCTTTGTAAAACGTCTCCGAGGTCATGTCCTCGGCGAGCATCTCGAGCTTGGCGCTCTTCAGCATATGATAAACGAAAGAAAGGATCTTTTTCTGATATCGACCCATGAGCGTGGAATAAAGTTCGACGTTGCCGTCTTTGATTTCCCGGATTAACTGGGAATCGGTCATCATGATCCGCGACCCTCCCCCTCCGTACAGGGTGAACGTTCGCAGCCGGCGGCTCTTCTTTATTGTACCGGCCAAAAACGAAAAAGTTGCGCTCGAAAGCGCACGAATGATTGGTGAGCCAGTATTTTACAAATACTATATGCTATTGTAACACACGACAAGGGGTTTTGAGCTTAAAAATTTCTCAAAATCTCGGACTCCCCGTCCCTTATTTTCATCTGGAACCCTTCGGGTAAAAACGCGCAAAAAAAATCCACCCCGAAGGGTGGTCGCACATAGTGCAAGGATTGGATAGGAGTGGAGAGAAACCATACTGTACTTTTATTATATGTATTCGTTTTCATTTTGTCAATAAGCGCTTTCATTAAATTTTAAAGCGTTTCCAGCGGCGGCGATCGATGATTCGGCCTCCTTTCTTTTCGGGACAAATCAAACGGGCGCCCCGCTTGCCTTGCCGCGGGACGCCCGATTCGCCTTCGTCAGACGTGGACTTCGTAATTCAACGATTTTAATAAGGCCGACGCTTTGTCCAGATCTTCAGACTGCTTGAAGGATAGCCGAAGGATCCCCGGCACGTCCTCCCGGCTCTCGACGATGCTCAGATTGCTCAGGTTGATCTTGGCGTGGCCGAGCTCCGTCGCGATCTTGCCGATGATGCCCGGAGTGTCCGGCACGTCGACGTAGCATTCGTAGACGGAAGTGATCATTCCTTTGCGCCGCTCCGGAAGCTGTCTGCGGAATTCGCCGGCCGTCCGGAATTGCTCCGCGATGCCGTCTCCGTCCTCTCGTTCGAGCAGCGAGGAAAATTTGTTCATCTCCTCCTGCCAATCGCGCACGAGCTTCAGCACGACTTCGCGGTTGTGGATCAGAATGTCTCTCCAGATCAACGGATCGCTCGACGCGATTCTCGTGATATCCCGGAAACCGCCCGCGGCCAGCCTCATATACAGATCGTTCGATTCGTTGTACCCGGCGATCTGGTTGACGAGCGCCACCGCGATGAGATGCGGCAAGTGGCTGATCGCCCCGACGATGTCGTCGTGCTCGACCGCATCCGTCTTGACGATGTTGGCCCGCGTGCATTTCAGCAGCCGCTCCAGCTTGCCGACGTACTCCGGCGGCGTATCCTTCGTAGGGGTGAGCACGTAAAAAGCGTTCTCGAGCAAATAATAGCTGGCCGCTTCGACCCCGGATCTCTCCGAGCCCGCCATCGGATGGCCGCCGATGAAGACCGCCCCGCGCAAGCCGAGCTTCTCCGCATGCCGCACGACGGAAGCCTTCGTGCTTCCGACGTCGGTTATGACGCAGCCCGGCTTAAGAGGAAGACGGGACAGCTCGTTCACGTATTCCTCCAGCCTGCCCACCGGCACGCACAGAAAGATAAAATCGGCCTCCGCCGCCGCATCCGCCAGCGAAGTCGTCGCGGAATCGACGACGCCGCGGGCGACGTACTTGCGCGTGGAAGCTTCGTTGACCGAATGGCCGACGACGTGCACGCCCGGCTTGCCCTTAAAGCAAAGGGCCAACGAGCCGCCGATCAGACCGACGCCGAAGATGGCGATGCGGATCGGGTTCGCCTCGTCGAAATCGATAAAATCCGTAAAGCCGCTAAACTCTCCGCTCATGCCCTCACACCTTCGCCGCGATCTCATCCAAGACGGAGGTCAGCGCGGCGATCACTTTCTCGTTCTGCTCCTGGCTTCCGACCGTAATGCGAATGCTCGTCGGAGACTGCTTGTGGCCGGCCCGCACGATGACGCCTTTGCGCAGAAGCGCTTCGAATACGTCCTGGGCCGGTCTCTTCACGTCGACCATAACGAAATTCCCGTAGGCCGGCAAAGCCTTTATGCCCAACTCCGCGAACTTGCCGTTCAAGTAGGCCAGCCCTTTTTTGTTCTCTTCGCGGCAGAAGGCGATGAAGCTTTGGTCTTGAAGCGCCGCGAGCGCGGCCGCTTGGGCGACGCGCGTCGTGTTGAACGGCCCGCGAACCTGGTTGATCGTCCGCACGACTTCGGGGCGGCCGATGCCGTAGCCGATCCGCAGGGAAGCTAGTCCGTATATTTTCGAGAACGTCCGGAGAAGAATGACGTTAGGGTATTTTTTCAACAATGCCAAGCCGTCCGGGTAGGAAGGATCGTCTATATATTCGCAATAGGCTTCGTCCAAGACGACGAGCACGTTCGAAGGAACTTTGGACAGGAACCATTCCACTTCGTCGGCGGCGTTCATCGTGCCGGTAGGGTTGTTCGGATTGCACACCCAGACGACCTTCGTCTTGTCCGTGACTCGCTCTTGCATCGCGTACAGGTCGTGCGTGCCTTCCTTCATCGGAACCTCGATCACGGTCGCGTTCTCGATCGTCGCGTTGTGCTTATATTGAGGGAACGTCTCGTTCGCCATGATCGTCTCGTCTCCGGCGCCAAGGTAAGCGCGGCAGATCATCAGGATCAGCTCGTCGGACCCGGCCCCGAATACGATCTGATCCGGGTCGACGCCGTGGTGCTCGGCCAGCGCTTTCGTCAATTCGACCGCCGCCCCGTCCGGATAGATGCTGACGTTGTCCAGTTCCCGGATCGCGGCTTCCTTCGCCTTGGGCGAACTGCCGAACGGATTTTCGTTGGACGCCAGCTTGACGACCTCGGTCAAGCCGAGCTCCCTTTTCACGTCCTCGACGGGTTTTCCCGGTTGGTATACGGGAAGATTGACGATATTCGGTTTTGGTTGCATCGGATTCCCTCCTGAGATATGGCAAACGGAGCGTGACGCGCTTCGCTTGCGCGAAGCCTCTGTCGCTCCGTATGGAAATTGGCTATTCTATTGTGACACACCAATGCGGTGATGTACAGACAGCGAAGCCGAATTTTCTGTCGAATCCGGTTACTTTTCCGATGCCCCGGGCTTCAACCCGGCGATAAAATCGCGAACGGACGCGATGCCCTTCGCGCGCTCCTCCGATCGGTCTGACTCGAGCAACGGGAGCGCTTCCTCCACCTGGCGGACGATCGCGCTGCCGACGATGACGCCGTCGCACAGGCCCGCGAATCTCTCCGCGTGCTCCCGGGAAGAGATGCCGAAGCCGACGCAGATCGGAACGGACGCGGCCTTGCGAACGGAAGCGAGGAACGCTTCGATTCCTTCGTGGAAAGACGACCGTACGCCCGTGACGCCAAGCGAGGAGACGCAGTAGACGAACCCCTGGGCGCCGGCGGCGATCTTCCCGACGCGCGCTTCCGAAGTCGGCGCGACCAGCGGAATGAGATGGATGCCGCTCGCTTCGGCGCGGGCGCGCACCTCTCCGTCTTCCTCGAGCGGCAGATCGGGAATGATCATGCCGCTGAACCCGTGCTCCCGCAGCAGCTCGAAATAGCGGTCCAGCCCCAACTGGAGCACCGGGTTGAAGTAAGTAAACAAAATGAAGGGCACGTTCACGCCGCTTGCTCTTGCCTTGGACGCGACGGCCATGCAATCGAGCAGGCCGATCCTGTTTTTCAGCGCTCTTTCGGACGCGCGCTGGATGACCGGTCCGTC
>Ga0065721_10007778_pt1 | contig 11333 bp, 8 predicted proteins | sample Mesricmetagenome_FD_59108 | JGI IMG/M metagenome (GOLD analysis project Ga0065721, IMG submission 59108) | Mesophilic microbial community from rice straw/compost enrichment Sample: eDNA_1 v2 (version 2) | ecosystem: Engineered > Solid waste > Grass > Composting > Bioreactor | place: USA: Davis...
GACGGTACAAGGGCCTCTTGTCGTTTTTCGTCCGGAAGCTCTCCCCGCTGACTCCTTTCCCCCGATCAGGAAATCCGCCATCCGTTCAATCGGCTTTTGCGTTGCGGAAAGGCCGATCCGTTGAAGGGGAGAATCGACCAGGTGTTCCAGTCGTTCCAGCGAGAGGGCCAGATGTGAGCCCCGTTTGTCACGGACGAGAGCGTGAATTTCATCGACAATCACAGTGTTGACACTGCGGAGCATTTCCCGGCTGCGCTCGGAGGTCAGCAGGAGATAAAGCGATTCGGGAGTCGTCACCAGAATGTGGGGAGGCTTTTTCACCAGAGAGCTTCGCTGATAAGCAGTGCTGTCCCCGGTTCGAAGGCCGCAGCGAAGGGGTTCAACATCCATCCCCCAGTCGAGTGCCGTCTGATGAATTTCTTTCAGTGGAGCCTCAAGGTTCCGCTGCATGTCATTCGAGAGGGCGCGAAGCGGAGAGACATAGACCACCTGAAGATTCGGGGTGAGTGTCCCCTCACAGGACTGCCGAAAGAGTCGATCAATGACAGCAAGAAACGCCGTCAGTGTTTTTCCGCTCCCGGTGGGGGCGGAAATCAATGTATGCCGCCCGGATGCGATGTGCGGCCATCCTTGAGCCTGTGGCTCGGTCGGGGCAGCAAACCGGGAGCGAAACCAGTCCTGTATGACCGGGTGAAATCCGTCGGAGATCGAGAGAGAGAGCAACGTGTCCTCCTGTACAACCGATCATTGTAGTCTCGAGGAGATTGTTGGCAAAACCCTTTCCCTATGATCGCATGACTAAATGTGGATTTCGGAACCGGAATCCCGATTTTCCGGGGAAATCCTGAAGAGGTCGCGAGATGATGAAGATGAGTTCGCTTCAGGCGTGCCCCATTGAATCAGGACGTTTGTGCCGGGGCCTCTGCTGTACACGAACGAAATTGAAGTCGCTAACATCGTTACAGGAGTCGTCATGTGGTGATGCCATTATGACTTTGTTCGCCCTCCCAAGGGCATCACCATATGATTGGCAGAAACCTGTCCGCCATCCCTGTCACTCTGAGAGGGAATGACATGACGATGACGGACCTTCCTGATCTTCACGAAAGACCTTCTCGATGACAAAATCCCGCCGAACAGCTCCATCCATCAACCGCCGCCAGTTTCTTCAGTCCGCTGCTGCTTTGGGAGCGGCAACAATTCTGACTCCTTCCGGGCAGCGTGCGTACGGGTATGTTTCCCCCAATGATCGCCCTGTTTTTGCAACGATCGGGCTGCGGAATCAGGGATGGACGATCACGAGCAAGTCATTCAAGTTCGCCGACTTCGCTGCGCTGGCTGATGTCGATGCGAACGTTCTGGGAACTTATGTCGAGAAAGTTGAAAAGGCCCAGAAAAAGAAGCCGGACGGCTACAAGGACTACCGCAAGATTCTGGAGCGGAAAGACATTGATGCCGTCATGATCGCCACTCCGGATCACTGGCATACGAAGATCGCTGTGGAAGCGATGCGGGCCGGGAAGGATGTTTATTGTGAGAAGCCCCTCACATTGACCATTGATGAAGGAAAACTCATCGAGAAAGTGGTCAAAGAGACCGGGCGGGTGTTTCAGGTCGGGACGATGCAGCGAACGGAATCAGACCAGCGTTTCCTGAAGGCGATCGCTCTGATTCGTGCTGGCCGAATTGGAAAAGTGACCAAGGTGACTTGCGGCATCAATGGCTTTGAGGCCTCCCCCGTCATCCCGAAAGTGCCTGTTCCCGAGGGACTGGATTGGGATTTCTGGCTCGGACCAGCACCGTGGACCGATTATCGCGCCCTTCCGGAACTCCGGGAAGGCTACGGAGGGGGTGTCCCTCGCTTCAGTAACTGCCACTACTCCTTCCGTCACTGGTATGAGTACTCCGGTGGAAAAATGGCGGACTGGGGGGCCCATCACGTCGACATCGCCTGCTGGGCACTGGGTGCGACAGATACCGGCCCCAGTCTCGTCACGCCGGTGGAATACAATTTGCCGGTGGAATACAAGGACGGTTACCCGGTTGTCGATGATCGGTACAACGTGGCCACGGATTTCACGATTCGTGTTGCAATGCCCAATGATGTTGAAATGATCATCACCAGCAAAGGGGATAACGGCATCCTCTTTGAAGGGACCGAAGGGCGGTTCTTCGTCAATCGGGGCAAGCTTACCGGTAAGCCTGTTGAAGACCTGAAGGACAACCCACTTCCGGACGGGGCGATTGAAGAGGTTTATGGTGGCCCTGTCAGTGCCAACCACACTGCCAACTTCATTGAAGGGATGCAGGCTCGAAAGCAGCCGATCTCGGATGTCTGGTCACACAACCGGATGCTGGAAATCTGCCATCTCTCCAACATTGCCATTCGGCTCGGACGCGAGTTGAAATGGGACCCGGTCAAGCGGGAGATTATTGGAGATGATCAGGCGAACTCCTTCCTGAAGCGGGAGTCTCGCAAGGGATACGAGATTGAAGCCTGATCCGACCATCAACGCTTCATTCATCAACTGAAACTGAAAAACGCCAGAGAGTGAGAGATCACTTTCTGGCGTTCCTTATTTCAAATCAGGTCATTCATCGTTTTGGCTATCTTCGGATTCGGGAGAGTCTGCAGCAGGAATCCCTGATGTCTCTTCCGGACGGTGACTCTTAGACGAGGAGCGAGGTTTGCGACGGTGTTCTGGCACCAGTTTGTCGAGAATTCCGTTCACGAACTGGGAGGACTGCCCGCTTCCAAACTTGCGGGCGAGTTCAACGGCTTCATCGATCACCACTCCGACGGGTGTTGATGTATGCAGAAGCTCATAGGCTCCCAGACGCAGGACAGCCCGGTCTGTCCCCGCCATGCGGTTCAGCTTCCAGTTCGCTGCCACATTCTGAATCTGTTCATCCAGCTGGGCCCGATGTTCCATCGTCCCTGCGAACAGCTCCCACGAAAATTCCTGAATGGCGGGATCGCTGAGACGCTCGGCAATCATGACCCGAATCATCCGACCAGTGACATCGGGATTCAGATCCACCTGAAACAGCATCTGGACAGCAACCTGGCGCGCTTTACTCCGTTTAGACATGGATGTTTTTGGTACCCGAATCGGAAGGTCGATCAGTTTCGACCCCCCGCCTGTTTTCAGAGTCTCAACAGCTTCTCAGTTTGAGCCTGTGGAAGTGAAGAGCCTCTGTTCATTGAACTTGCCTGGAATGGTGCATTCTCATGGGCGGCTCAGTGAAGCTCGCTCCCTGAGATGCGAGACAATTTTATTCGTCAAATCAACGTGTTGATCTCGTCTTTTCGTTACTGATCCCATTGCGGGGATTGCTTCCGGTGACGTTTTCAGGAAGGTTTCCATAAACGTGATGACCGGAGGCCTGTTTGTGAATTCCCGGAGAATCCCCGGACGGTCCACTGACATGGGGCGTTTGTCCTTCTGAAACCACGTCCGTTTCCGTCGGCATCAGCGGAAGGATTCGCTTGTGTTCGACGAGTGAACAGCCGCATGGATCACCTGTCACGTTCCGCAGGTGACGGATTCCCGGTTGTGAACTCTCCTTGTCTTTTCCGGGAATCAGCGGAAGGAACTCAATGTGTCCGCTTGAGCGACTGGCATCAGGCCGTCAATCCAGCACTGTTGAGGAGACTGAGAACGCTCACGGTCTCCATGGCAGCGACGGCTGCTTCCGCCCCCTTGTTTCCGACTGTTCCTCCCGCGCGTGCCTGAGCCTGTTCCATCGTACGACACGTCAGCACTCCGAACAAGACGGGGACTCCCGTCTCGCGGGAAGTGGTGGACAATCCGAGGGCAACTGCCTGATTGATATAGTCGTGATGGTCGGTGTCTCCCTGAATCACCGCCCCAAGCGCAATGACCGCAGCCAGTTTTCCAGACTTGGCCATCTGATCCGCAACGACCGGGAGTTCAAATGCACCCGGGACCCAGGCCACGTGGATGTTGTCGCTGGGAAGTCCATGCCGGACCAGAGTCCCAATCGCCCCGTCCAGTAATTTGCGGGTGATTTCCTCATGGTAACTGGAAACCACAATCCCATACTGGTGATGGGGTTGGGGCTGAATTTTGCCGATAAACTGAGTCATGTCAAAAAGCTCGTCGATCGATCGCCAGACCCGGAATGGGGGTGGCGCATGTTGCTCGGAAAACCTCCAGTGTATTGCAGAGGAACGGGAGAGGGAAATCGCTCGCTGAAAATCCTCCCACCACGGCAGAAAGTCCTGCGATCTGGAATCTGGCGAAATTTTTCTGCGCAGTATTGGAGGACCGATTGGCACTCAACCGGGACTCATTGGGTACGATTGACAGACTTGAGTCCTCCCTGCAATGCTGTAACCGATTCGTGTCTCGAGATGAGTTCTTATCCGAAGAGTAACCTGTGGCGTCACTTATGAAAGCAATGGCTGTTCGTCCCGGAGTGGCGAACAGCGTCCATCTGGCAGACATTCCGGAACCGACTCTGAACTCGATCCCCGGTGGGCGGGGAGTGTTGGTAGAGACGCTGCAAGTTGGTCTCGACGCAACAGATGCGGAAATCAATGAAGCGCTCTATGGACGAGCTCCCGAAGGGGATGATTACCTCGTTCTGGGACACGAAGTCTTCGGCCGTGTCCTTGATGTTGGACCGGAAGTCACCCATCTGAAGCCGGGGGATTATTGTACGTGCACAGTGCGACGCCCAGGACCAACGATCTACGACAAGATCGGCCGGAACGACATCACCAGTCATGAAACCTACTTTGAACGCGGAATCAATCTGCTGCACGGGTTTATGACCCGGCAGTTTGTGGATGATGCCGAATTCATGGTGAAGGTTCCCGTGGGACTGATTCATCTGGGGGTCCTGTCGGAACCGGCCAGTGTCTGTGCCAAAGCGATTGAACAAGCCTGGCTGGCTCAGCAGCGGTTGCAGGTCTGGGAGCCAAAGCTCGCATTTGTGATGGGGGCCGGTCAGATCGGTCTCCTGACCACAATGATGCTGAGACTACGCGGACTGGAGGTCTACACGATTGCCCGGTCGGAGAATCCCGGTCTGAAAGAGGAAATTGTGTCGGCGTATGGGGCAACGTATGTCAGCACGAAGGTGACACCGCTGGCAGAACTCGTCAAAAAGGTGGGACGTCCCGATCTGATTGTCGAAGCGACCGGATCGTCTCAGGTTGCTTTTGACTGCATGGAGCACCTGAATCTGAACGGTGCGCTGGTCTGGACGAGCGTCACCGGCGGGAAGAAAGCCATTAACAACTTCCCGTCGGACCGGGTCAATCTGGAATGGGTTCTCGGAAACAAGCTTCTCGTTGGATCGGTGAACGGGAACCGGAACCACTTTGCTCAGGGACTGACTGATCTGGCTCACAGCGAGATGATGTTCCCGGGTGTGACCCAGCGAATCCTCACCACACCGATTGACGGTTTTGATGAGCCGGAAAAGCTGATGCGCGAACTGGTCGAGAACAAAGAGGCGCTAAAAGTCTTTGTGAACGTCAGTTCCAACGGAATTTAAGCCGAACAGCGTCGGCGGTAGCGAGCTGCCCGGCAGAAGCGAGTGGAAATTGCCCGTTGCTGCAATGACTTGTCATCCCCTGCTTCTGGCAAAGGGAAAATGATCGGCGTTACGCTGACCGATGTCAGGATGTTTGTTGCGGTCCCCCCCGGAGCTGCCATCTCTCCTGAACCATCTTCCCGTTGACGACAAAGAGTTCGGAAAAGAGTTGCAGGGGGATTGCTCCCTGAACGGGAACAAGCTCGACAATGTCGCCGATGATCAGGTCACGGGAGCCGGGGCCAAGTTCGAGCACGGTCTGATCCCATTCGACAGTGGAGATCTCCACATCCGGTAACATGCGATGAGAGGCGGTCCGCCCAACGGATGCGACTGGCTGCCCGCATACTGGACCTAATAACGACATCCCGACATCGAGAACGGCGCGTTCGAGTTTCGATCGGCTGAATATTGTTGTTAGGACATAGAGGATCGGTTCGGAGGAGATCGGCGAGCGCGCGGGGCCCGGCGAATGCGCTTGGTTGAAGAGATTTCCTGTTCGTATCTCGGTGGGAACGTCGCTGTCCAAAGCGGGGGTGAGATCCCCTTCCAGTGCAATCGAGATGGACTCGCATGGAATTCCATCCCGTTCGATGATGTCTTTCAGCTCCGAAAGGATTCCGATGACTGACCGGACGCGACGGGCCGAATCGGGATCGTCCGGGAGGATCGTCCCCGCATTCGCTGCCAGTCCCTTCAATTGGACTCCGGAAAGTCGCGAGATGCCCAGCGCCAGGTCCCGGCCATCCAGACCGGGACGGACCCCCGAATGGTGCCGTCCGGGATTCACTTCAACGAGAAGTCCGACGGTCTGGTTCCGTTCGCATGCCGCCTGTGAGATTGTCTCCGCGTGGATGAAGTGATCGCACAGCACCGTTACGGGAAACCGTCTGTTCAGTTCCAGCAGCAGTTCCACATCCTGCGGATGAACAGGGGGATGAGTCACCTGCAGTGATTGAACGGAACCGGATGCGGTTGACTCCATGAACATGCTGGCCAGTTCACGAATGTTTCCGATGGCAGCCAGTCCACCGGAAGCGGAGAGTTGCTGTTGCATCATCTCCCGGCATCCGTGCCAGTCCAGCACCGGACGCCACTGTTTCCCGTGGCGATGAATGGCCTGTGCCATTGCAGAAAGTGTCTGTTCCCACTGGCAGAGATTGAGGCAAAGGGCGGGCGTGAAAAGAGCGGACTGATGCGACCCGATCATGTTCCATTCCGTACCTGAGCCATCGCCCATCGAACGATCACGGTGTTCCCTCTTGTTCCTGACTTCAGTCGATACTGAGGCATCCTGAATTTCTGAAGAGGATGAAGGTTCATCTGGACGTGGACTTCTGCTGTTGCTGTTCCCGCATCATTCGGCATGTCGTCACAATGCGGATGAAATCGTATTCGATCTGACTGCCGAGACGGAGGAAGATTGGCTTGAGTTGCCCCAGACCCACGTCATCGATGGCCTGCTCCACGCGGGTGACTGTTTCCTTGTCGACCCAGCGAGTGGGATCGGTGATCTTCCTGTCCTGAATGTATTCGCAGAGATATTCGACCGTCGTGGCCCGTGCCCGCTGGGTGCGGCTCATCACTTCATCGATGCTCAAACCACGATCGAATAACGGAAACACCTTCAAGGCATTTGCGCTGGGACCGCGAAACACAGGTGTCGGGACGATTCGTGGAGTCACTCCTGCATCCATCGGGATGGAACGCTCCTCGCAGTACCGGCGGATGACGTCGAGGACGCGGTCTCCGAGATCAGCCAGTTTCTTCTGTCCAATTCCCGAAATCAGCAATAGCCGGTCTGGTGAGGAGGGGCGTTGCCTCGCAAGATGTCGCAGGGTGGCATCGCCAAAGATCAGGTATGGGGGGACATTCCGCTCCTGCGCCATCTCTGTACGGAGTCCTCTGAGCAGTTCGAACAGGTCCCGATCGACACCCTCCCAGTCCGACTCTTCAGCTGTGTAGGCTGGCTTCGTTTGACGGGCTTTGGCCTGTTCTACTGGTTCGAGCAGGCTGGGAGAGGCATTTCCTTTGAGCAGCTGGATTCCTGACGGGGTGATCTGGAGTGCGAGAGTCTCCGGTTCCCGTTCCAGATACTTCTGCTGGACCAGCTGACCGATCCATCCCAGCACGGTTTCCTTCGCAAAGGTTTTCAACAGGCCCCATGTGCTGAGCTTGTCATGTCCACGCTCGAGAACCTGACGACTTGACGACCCTGTCAGGACCAGCGCGGTGTGTTCGGCCCCGTATCGCTGTTCCTGTCGATATACCGAAGAAAGGATCTTCTGGCTGATGGTCAGACTGTCGGTCATGAATTCTCGGCCATCCCGGCAGATATCACACGCATGACCGCAGTCCTGTCCAAGGTCCTGTCCGAAGTGTCGAACCAGCGCCCGATGGCGGCATAATCCCCCTTCACAGAAATCAACAATCGAACGAAGCGACTGCATGGAATGTTTACGGACAGCAGCGGGCTGATCGCTGAAAATTCGCTGCCATTTCTTCAAGTCATCCATGCCATAAAACAGATAACATTCCGCTTCCAGACCATCGCGCCCGGCCCGACCGCTCTCCTGCTGATAATGTTCCAGCGACTGAGGCATTCCTGCGTGAATGACAAATCGGACATTGGACTTGTCGATCCCCATTCCGAAAGCGACCGTCGCAACGATGATGTCAACTTCCTCCTGAAGGAATGCCTCCTGATTCGCTTTGCGCTCCTCATCATCAAGTCCAGCGTGATACGGCCGAACTTTTCGTCTCATGGAGCGGGCGACGTCGGTCCACTGCTCGACTTCCTTTCTGGTAATGCAATAGATGATCCCGGATTCGTTCGGGTGACGTTCCAGCACTCGCTGAATCTGTGACTGAAGGTTTGACTTCCGCTCCACATGAAAACGCAGGTTTGGGCGGTCGAAACTTCCGATCAGGATATTGGGGTGCTTCAGCCCCAGTTGTTTGATGATGTCGTTGCGGACCCGTTCGGTCGCTGTTGCGGTGAAGGCATGCAGCCCGGTGTTTGGAAAGCGATCCCGCAGGATTCGCAACTCCCGATACTGCGGCCGGAAATCGTGCCCCCACTGGCTGATGCAATGGGCCTCATCGACTGCAAAGAAGGAAAGGGGAATACTCCCCAGCGTGCTGAGAAAATCCTCCCGGGTGACCCGTTCCGGGGAGACATAGAGTAGCTGGACCTTCCCGCTTTTCAGTTCGGAAAAAATGGNCCGCTGTTCGTACGGGGGCTGGGTNCTGTTGAGGTAGACNGCAGAAATTCCACATTCCTGCGCTGCATCGACCTGATCTTTCATCAGGGAGATGAGAGGAGAGATGACAACCGCGAGNCCGGTCTGACAGAGTGCTGGTGCCTGATAGCACAACGATTTCCCNCCNCCAGTGGGAAGAACAACCAGCGTGTCATGCCCGGTCAGGATCGATTCCATTGCCTCCTGCTGGAGGGGGCGAAAGGAATCATATCCCCAGTATTTCTGGAGAACACGAAGCAGCTGTCGGGAATGTGAGGAGGGCGAATCCAGTGCCATGGGGACCAGTGCGGCCGGTTCGGTCAGGCGGCAATAAAAGGACTCCGTTCCGTGGAACATCCTTCCGGCCTGAGAGTCTCAAAAGTTTCTGTGGCCGCTGGTGATTCGGGAACAGGGAATTCGTGAATTGTGAGAGGGGGAGCCGAAAACGGCAACCGACTGCCGAACAAACAAAGCGAGGAGGCGACGACAGGGAAAGCGGACGAGAGAGAAGATGGGACACGGACGGGGCTGAATGTGTCTGCTGCACAGATCCGTTGTGCAGCAGTCCTGTTCCCGTGTTCGACTGGCCCGTCAGTGCAGGCCAATGAGATGACATGGAGGAAAACGCGAATCCAGATCCGCCTCAGTGCAACTGGCCTTTCTGTGACCCACGTGAGCGTTGTGGTCTGCAATCGCCATCAATCACGCTGCAATTTCCATCAATCACATTGACGGATGCCGGAATGACCTGCACGACGGTTCGCGTACTGATTCCCCCCCTGATGGGGAAACGGAGTTATTTCTTGCTGGCTTCGAGTTCAATCAGAAACTGGATGAATCGAATATGGGCCTGCAGGCGGTGATCGGTTCCCGGTTTCGAGGGGCCATCGACCCGACGGCGGACCCGTTCTGCAGTGGACCATCCCATGCGGATGGCGTCCCGTTTACGGGCGATCTGAGCTGGCGTTGGTACCGAATTGGATCTGCGTGGGGAGCGCGTGCGACTTCTGTTCTGCTGAATCATTGCTTCCATTCCTGTTCTTCAGGGTCGCAGCCGGGGGGCGGCCGACGGATCGTCAATTGTCAGAGTCAACCTGTTGCAAAGACTCTTCTCCCCTTTCCTATTTCACCCACAGAGAAAAGATTGAAATTTTTCAACGTCTGTTTCGAAATCGAAACAGGAGACCGTTAAGATGTTCCGAATTGCGCGATGGTATGGACAGTGCGTCAGGTGCCGGGTGTCGCGTGCGGACATCGTTCCTCCCTGTGCATGAAAGCAAGTCAATGAATGAGTCGATTGCTCCGATCCTCGGCCAGATTCCCAGCGGCCTTTCCATTCTGACGGTTAGAAATGAGGAGGGACATGAGACAGGTATGCTGGCAAGCTGGGTCCAGCAGGCAGCATTTGAACCGGCTTCAGTCACGGTTGCTGTCAACAAGTCCCGATACGTTCATGGCTGGTTAAAGGTCCGTACTGGGGTGGCACTCAATCTCATTGGCGAAGCTCAGAAGAATCTGCTCGGGCACTTCGGGAAGGGGTTTGAGCCGGGAGTCTCTGCTTTTGATGGGCTGAACATCGAACGTAGTCCGGCTGGACTTCCGGTTCTGCAGGATTCACTGGGATGGCTCGAAGGGACTGTGACAGATGTGATGGACGCCGGGGATCACACGATTTTTCTCGTTGAACTGACAAGCGGCGGTGCGGGAACACTGGCAGGGCAGCAACGTCCCTGGGTCCATGTTCGCAAGAGCGGTGCCCACTACTGAATCTGATCTCTTCGACGACGTTTACGCGGATTCGTTGACGGGAACCGGTCGCCAGGCTGGACGTCTGCTGACCGGGCTCATTCCCGGAAGCCGCCGTCCCGGGCAATGGCGGTAAATGGGGCTCCGTTGTCCTGAGCAGACCAGCCCGTCGATTTGTCTTTTTCAATCGGGCAAATGAACAAATAGGGACACGACGAACGAGCACCAGAGGCCTATTCTAGTAGAGGTCCGAATTGGAAATGAGAGTCCGTCGTCATGTCCGTATCTCCCGTTGATGGCAACTCGTTCGATCACAATCGCTCACCTGTTGGTGGTCCCTCTTCTGTGACAATCGTCTCAGATCCGCGTCCGGAAGTGGCTGAGGAGGCAGTGACACTGGCTGAGGAACTGCTGGAGAAGGCACTGAAGGGGCAAACAAAGGTCGAACGGACCGATGCCGAACGACTCGCCCGAATGATGAATGACCCGGTCGGGAAAGCGTTCACATTCACCATGATCGACGCTGTTTTTCGATCGCGAAAACCGGCAGTGGTCGCGCGACGATGGAGAGAACTGCTTCACGATCTGGGAGTTCCTCACTACCTGTCGTGGGCTGATCGCTCATTAATGAGAGTGGGAAGCCTTGCCAGTTTGCTTCTGCCGGACGTGGTGATGCCTGCGGTTGCAGAGCGGCTCAGGGCAGACAGTGCCCGCGTGATCCTCCCCGGTGAGCCGGAACCTCTGAATCGGTATCTCAAGACCCGAATGCAGGATGGC